>Ga0105102_10000497_pt1 | contig 11755 bp, 13 predicted proteins | sample PPLLaktember2015_FD_87032 | JGI IMG/M metagenome (GOLD analysis project Ga0105102, IMG submission 87032) | Freshwater sediment microbial communities from Prairie Pothole Lake near Jamestown, North Dakota, USA - PPLs Lake P7 Core (6) Depth... | ecosystem: Environmental > Aquatic > Freshwater >...
TGATAGATGGTAAGTTAAAAGATTTAGGAGAAGATGCATATGATTATGCTGATAAAACAGGTGAGTATATTCAATTTAAAACACCTGAAGAAGCAGAATGGTTTGCAGCAAATGGATATAAAAATGCTGGTCAATTGACAACAAAAAAGTTTTTAAACCCTAAAACATTAGAAGTTTTAAAAAAGAAAAAGTAATGGCGACAGGTAAACCTAAATCAAAAGTAAACCAAGCAGGTAACTATACTAAACCTTCTATGAGAAAAGCTTTATTCAATAAGATTAAAGCAGGAAGTAAAGGTGGCAACCCTGGTCAATGGTCTGCTCGTAAGGCGCAAATGCTTGCTAAAGAATATAAAGCAAAAGGAGGAGGGTATAAATAATGGCTATTGCAAAATCACAGAAATCTTTAAAAGATTGGACAGCTCAGAAGTGGATGACATCTGGCACTCATGCCAATAAAAAGAAAGGTTCATCTAAAGAAGTAAAGTCAAAAGGGAAAAAAAGATATTTACCAGAAGCTGCTTGGTCTTCTTTGAGTAAAGGAGAAAAAGCTGCAACAAATAAAGCTAAAGCTGCAGGGACTAAGAAAGGAAAACAATTTGTAGCACAACCAAAATCAATTAAAGAAAAAACTAAAAAATTTAGATAATGACAACAATCCACGAGTTTCAATCTACAATATGGGTTGATACTCCCCACGGAGAAGGTTTAGCAATATTAATGATAGACTATGGAATACATCAAAATACAATATGGGTTGTGGCAGATAAGAACAATGGAAGAGTTCGTCATTATGATTCAAATGATATTAAACTAACTATTAACAATACAATTCATCTAAATGATAAAGAAAGGTAAAGAGAATTTCTCAGGTTATAACAAACCTAAAAGAACTCCAAGTCATCCTAAGAAAAGCCATGCTGTATTAGCAAAAGAGGGCGGCAAAATTAAGCTTATTCGTTTTGGCCAACAAGGTGTTAGCGGTGCTGGAAAATCACCTAAAACAGCTTCTGAAAAAGCAAGAAGAGCATCTTTCAAAGCTCGTCATGCAAAGAATATTTCTAAAGGTAAAATGAGTGCGGCTTATTGGGCTGACAAAGTTAAATGGTAGTATAATGGCCAAGGTAAAAAAAGAAACTCTTGAGATGATGAAAAAGGTTGCTCGTATGGAGAAACCTAAAATGCCTACAATGGATGTAAGTTCAACTGAGGTTGTAATGCCTAAATTTGAATTACCAAAAGAACCCGTAGCAATACCAATGGGTAAAGGCAAATTAACATTAGAAGATGCAAGAAAAATAAGAGCTACTACACAAAAAGCAATTAATCCTAAAACAGATTTAGTTTCAGGTGAATATGATAAAGCTACAATACAACATGTATTAGACGCTTCTAAACGATACAATTTTGATCCATATACTGCATTAGCTGTTGCTTTGCAAGAAAGCAAACTTGGTAATATAGATAGCAATTTAGGTCATTTAAAAGATATGCCTACTACTATTGAATCTAAATTACCAGATGCAAAAGAAGCTAAAAAGAAAATGGATTTTGAAGAATATAGTAAAAAGTATTCTGCAGATGCTTTAGTTAGAATGTTAATAGAAAAGAAAGATATGGCTGAAAAGAAAGGCCTTAAAGACGAGGAGCGTATATTGCAAGCTTATAATGGATTAGGTAAAGTATATCCTGAAACAGAAAGCGATTACCATGGATATGAGATGGCTAAAATATATGGGGTAGATTTACCTAAAGAAGGCATTGATATGAAAAAGAATCCTTTGTATGGTAAGCAAATTATAGATTTAAGAGAGAATGTAATTAAGAAAAACCCTGAGATAATGGAGATTGCAAAAACTTATTACAATCCAAATGCTCCTAAACAACATTCAAAACAAGAACTTGTAGAAATCTTTAAAGGCAAAAAAAATGGCAAAGCAAATAAGTAACTCAAATAAAATTACTTTCGGAGAAAGAAAAAGAGGCAGAGCAAAGAAGGCGTATAATAAACATACACCTCGTCCAAAGAAGTATAGAGGTCAAGGCAGGTAACTTTTAAATCAAATATATAATGGAAAAGAAAAAATCAACTAAAGTAGGATTCAAAGCATTAGCTAAAAGTGCTGCTAAAGAATACATGAAAAAAGGTAAGTCTGCAGAAAAAGCAAAAGAAATTGGTAAAGCAATTGCTGCTAAAGTAGGAATGAAGAAATATGGTAAAGCAGCTATGGTAAAAAAAGCTATTGCTGGCCGTATGAAAAAGAAATAGTATAATAACGGATATTTCCGTATATTTGCACATCAACACAACACACACACAATGGAAACACAAAACAGTATGAAGCCTGTAGGGTCTAATGTATTCGTTACAATTCCAGAGGCACTACAAACCACAATTAAAACAAAGAATGGAGTAGAGTTATATATTGACCCTTCATTTGAGCCAGAGCAATGGGCAGTAACAACTGCAATAGTTCATTCGGTAGGTGGTAGATTTCCCCATAATATTAAGAAAGGAGATGAAGTAATGGTCAGCTATTTAATGGTAGCTGACTATTATACTATTGGTGGAGAAAGAAGATACAACAGGGTTAAAAGATATGGTGATGAAGTAGTATGGGATGCAGAAGAATTTATGATTCTTGCCGTTAAAAGAGAAGACGAATGGGAAGGTTTAGGTAAATGGATAATAATGGACGACATTAAAGGAGAAGAACTTAAATCATCTTTTTTAATTATTCCAGATAGTATTCAAACTAAAGTCCTTCAAGGTTGCGGAGAATTCATATCAGGTGACTTAGAATTACCAAAAGGCTCTAAAGTTTATTTTCAAGAAGTATTTAGAAGTTATTATAAATTCCCAGATGGAAGGGAAAGAATGATAATGGACAAAGAATTAATTTTTGCATATGGCGACAAGTAGATATTCAAAGGACCAAGTAAGTGCAATGATTATTAACCCTATGGTTGATGGAGATATTATTGCAGCTTATCCAAACTTACAATCTGTTGTACCTAAATCAATTGGCTTTGTTGACTTAAACAAACAGTTTAGGTATCTGTCTTGGATGTATGACTTTAGAAGTCCTGCAGTAAGAGACTTTAGTGATATCAAAAGAAGAAAAGAATGGGCAAAGAAAGAAGTAGGTCTAATGGTAGAACCTAACTATGAGTTGGCTATTAGTTTCTTAACTAATGTAGTTAATAATAGAGTATGGGTTTTAATCTGTAGCCTTGAGTCTACGTTTGTAGAGTACGCTGAAAGGGTTGGAAAGAAAATTGAAGATGACGACACAGGCAAAGAGATAGATATATTAAAAGCAGTAGAGATTAAAAATAAACTCCTAACTCAAATGGGAGATATGATTGAAAAGATAGACTCTTTGTATATTAGATTATTTGCAGGAGATGAAGAATTGAAAGACCAACACGATACTCGTATGGCATTTACTCCTGAAGCTATTGCCAAAAAACTTAAATAATGATTAAAGATACAGGTGGACAATTAGTAGACATACAAGGGCTTAAATGCTACTTGCCAAGAAAAGGTTTCTTGTATAACCCGTTTACTAAAAAAGAAGAGTATGCTGGAGTTGAAAAAAGGTCTACCCAAAACAAATATTGTTATTGGCAAATAGATAAACGCTTTGAACTTGTACCAAAATGGGAACAAGAAGAGTTAGAGAAAAGAAAAAGAGACCCTCAATATATCCACCCAGAATTAGAAGAGTTTAAAGAGTATTGTTGGATAAGAAGGCTTAGTGGCCATTGGTTTAGAAATAATACTGAAGATGTATACATAACAGGTATCCATTGGTTTTACTTGTCTTGTTACCATTTAGATATTGGTTTACCTCGCTATAGAGATGTAGATAGAAAGTTCTTTTACGCATGGGAATATGCAGTAGAAGACGATACTTGCTTTGGGTTAACCGAAGTTACAAAGCGTCGTAGTGGTAAAACATATAGGGCAGGTTGTATTGCATTAGAGGCTGCTTCTCGCTCTGAAAACTTCTTAGCAGGTATTCAATCCAAAACAGATGACGATGCCAAGCAGGTGTTTAGAAAGGCTATTGTAAACCCATATAGAAAGTTAGTGTCTTTCTTTAAACCTGTAAGTGATTTACCTAACACAGGTAAAGTCCCAGCAACAGGGTTGAAGTTTAATAGCGGTAAGATTAATATAGAAGAAGATGAGTTAATGTCAGGCGTTGATTTTAAATCATCTGTTGAAGGTGCTTATGACGGACAGAAACTTGGTATATATATTGGCGATGAGGTTGGTAAAACAACAATGGTTAATGTCAATAGACGTTGGGACGTTGTTAGGTTTTGTCTTATGGATGACCAAGGTAGAATTATAGGAAAGGCTCTCCATACAACTACCGTAGAAGATATGGAAAGTGGTGGTGCTGAGTTCTTTGATTTGTGGAAAGGTTCTAACCAATCAGAAAAGGTAGGTAAAAGAACGCGTACAGGTATGTATAGATTCTTTACTCCTGCTGATGAAACAAGATACATTGACGAGTATGGGGTTGCCAATAAAGAATTAGCAAGAGAGGAAATATTAGATGAACGATTAGCACTAAGAGACGACCCAAGGGCTTTATCTTCCGCTAAAAGAAAAGAACCATTAGATGAGAAAGAAGCATTTCAAATTGACTCATCACTTTGTAAGTTCAACCCTATTAAGTTAAACGATAGATTAGATATACTTAAATGGACCAACCCTAAATTAGTTAAGGGTAACTTTGCTTGGGAGAATGGGGTTAAAGACTCAAAGGTTGTATTTTTGGAAAACCCTAACGGCAAGTTTTTAATTAGCTATCTGCCAACAGACCATGAAGCTAACTTGGTTAAGAAAACATACCAAGGTTGGATGCCATTAAACAATAGCAACTATACAGCAGGTTGTGACCCTTATGACCATAAAGAAGTATCTGATGGCCATAGGTCAAGAATGTCAAATGGTGCGTTTTGTATAATGAAGAAGTACAACCCTTTAGCACCTACTAAGTATGACAAAGGTCCTGTATTGCTTTATGTTAATAGGCCAGGTAACCCTGAAGAGTTCTATGAAGATGTATTGATGGCTTTGGTGTATTATGGTATCCATGGGTTAATAGAGAATCAGAAGCCAGGTATATTAAGATACTTTGAGGCAAGAGATTATAAAAACTTTGCATATACTATCCCTGGCAAATCAGAACCAGGTATAGCTGCAACAACAATGAACAATAACTACATAGCTGAAATTACCGACCAATTCATTCAAGATAATATTGATACGGTTGAGTATGAGCAGCTTATAGAAGATTGGCTTCAGTTTGACCCAGGCAATACAACCAAATTTGACGCCGCTATGGCTTTTGGCTATGCTTTAATCATGATGGTTAATATTCAGTATGCTGTAGGAGAAAGAAAACAAGAGGCTAAAATAGAAGATTATTTGCCTTTTATGAGGGGAAAACAAAACAAAACATTTAAATTTGGGAAGCTCAGGTTTTAGTAATGAGCGTATTATAAAGATAATTTAAAAGCCGAGAGGGCAGTAAATATGGATTCACCGCAAGTAATGTCATCATTGGGAGTAGCTTTCCCTGACGAAAATGTAGACCCAAAAAAGAAAAGAGAAAAGCCTTGGCTTTTACAATATGCACGAGCAGCTTTTTCTGCTTATGGAGATACGCCATTTGGCAGTATCGGTTGGCGTTCAAGAGACAAGTACGAGTGGGTTAAGACCTATGCTCAAGGCCGTCAAGCTACTGATAGATATAAAAAGATATTAACTCCTGACCAAGACCCTACAAATAATACGTTAGTTGTAGACTGGTCTGTTTTGCCTATTATACCAAAGTTCAGAAGAATAGCTTTGAGTTTATTGGAGAAACAAAACTACGATATACAAATAGATCCTATTGACGCTTTTGCTGCATCTGAAATAGATGATAAGCTTAAGAAGATTAAGGTTAAGATTGCAATGAGAGAAGCTATGCAATCAATGGGTATGGCAGATTTAACTGAGTCTCCTGTTGTAGCACAAGAAGCTGGTGAGCCTGATGATTTAGATGGCATGCAAGTATTAGAGTTAGGCATTCGTCATAACGCTGCCATGGAAGCAGAACAAGTAGTAGAATTAACTTTCTCTCAAAATGATTATCCTGCTTTAAGAAGACAAGTATTACAAGATTTATTTGACTACGGATTTGCTTCTTATAAAGACTATAGAGATGGCGACCTTGTTGGTGTTAGAAGAGTTGACCCAAGAAGGATGTTATTAAACTATTGCACTTACCCAGACTTTAGGGATTTAAGATATGTTGGTGAGATTGTAGAAACACCTGTTGCTCAATTAATACCAATGAGTAATGGAGAGTTATCTGAAGAGGACATTAAGTTCTTATATATGTATGCTAACTCAAATCAATGGAGACAAGCAACTCCACTTGGTAATGCTTACTATGGTAGCTATTCTGACTTTTGGAATAAAGGAAAGGTTCAAGTATTAGACTTAGAAATCTATTCTACTGACGAGTTAGTTAGAGAAGAAAGAGTAGATAAAAGAGGTAATGTAATATTTGGTAAAGCTTCATTTGAAGATTACAACAACAAAAAAGAAAAATATAAAAGAAAGCAAATTCAAGGTGGCTATAGAATAAAATGGGTTGTAGGTACTGACTTATGTTTTGATTATGGTCGTTTGTATGACATGAAAAGAGACCCATTAAATATAGCTCGTATTAAATCAAGCTATCATTTATGTGCATCTGACTTTTATGATATGAAAACATTCAGTCGTATGGAAGCTATTATTCCTTACGCTGACTCTATACAATTAGCATACGCAAGATTACAACACGAACTAAATACAGCTGTTCCTCATGGTTTCATGATTGACTTGTCTGCATTAGAGGAGATTAGTCTTACGGGTGGTGGAGAGAAAATGACTCCATATGATATCCTTGATTTATACTTCCAAAGAGGGGTATTGGTAACCCGTTCTGTCAATATGAACAATCAGCAAATCAGAATGAAAGCTGTAGAAGAATTGGCGGGTGGAGTAGGTAATTCAATACAAGAGTATTGGACTTTAATCAATCAAAACATTGACTTAATTAGACAAACATTAGGGTTAAATGAATTGACTGATGGTTCTACTCCTAACCCTAAATTCTTGACTACTATTGCTAATTTAGCTGCTACTGGTACTAATAATGCAATGGGTGATATCTTTGCAGCTGACCGTCAATTAGCGGAAAGCCTTGCTGAGTCTATTATTATCCGTGTTCAAGATATTATTAAAGCTGGTCAAGGACAAGACTTTGAAAAAGCTTTAGGTTCTGGAACTGTAGAGTTCTTAAAAGTTTCTCCTGAAATTTCTAAATATACATTTGGTATTACTATTGTTGATAAACCAACAGCAGAAGAAAAAGCCAAGTTAGATGAGTTAATGAAAGTTGCATTACAATCAGGTCAAGTTAATATTGACGATGTTATTCGTTTGCAAAATATTCAAAACATCAAACAAGCTGAATTGTTCTTAGCTTATAAGGTTAAGAAAAATTTAGAGAAGAAACAAAAAGAAGCACTTCAAGCTCAGCAAATGAATGGTCAGATTCAACAACAATCTGCTATGGTTTCTGAACAAGCTAAACAACAAACTGCCCAATTACAAACAGAATTGGATATTAAGTTGATTCAAGCTAAAGCTGAGATGGAAGCTAAGTTAATTCAATTAAGAGGTGACTTTGATTTAGAAAGAGAAAGAATTGCTGCTTCTGGTAGAGTTGAGTCTTCATTTGTTCAAGCTAAAGAAAGAGATGTAGCTAACTTAAGAGATAATAAAACTAAACTATTAAAAGAAGATTTAGATGCTAAGATTAATGTAATTGATGCAGAAGCTGAATTAAAATCAACAGTTGAGCCAATTACTCAACAAGGTAGAGAATTACCAATAGATTTAGATACCTTTACATTTGTAGGCAACCCTGAGGAGTCTGTTAATCAAGAGCAACCTCAAGAAGAAGAAGAAATACCTTCAGGGTTAGATACACTTGAAGCGGCAGCTGAATAATATTTATAACACACAAACAAACATAAAATGGAAAATCAAGTACAAGACACCGCACAAACAACTGAGCAAATAGTTGAACAAACTGCTGCTCAACCAGTAGCTCAAACTACAGAACAACCTGCAGAACAACCAATTGAAACGGCTCAAGTAGAGACTTCTCAAGAAAATAAATTTGTTTTAAAAGGCGTTACTAAAGGGTTTGAATCTACACAACAAGAAGTAAGACAAGAGCAAAAGCAAGAAGAAATTCAAGCACAACCTGCTCAAGAACAACAACCTGTATCTGCTCAAGAAAATGAGAGCGTAATATATAGGGATGAATCAAGTGAGCCTCAACAAGTTGCAACGCAAGAAGTTGACCCATTTGATTTATTAGGAGTAAGAGAAGATGATTATTTTAAGAAATTAGTAGAGGCTTATAAGAATGATTCATTAGATGAATTCTTAATTAAGACAAACATTGACTACGATGCAATCTCAGATGCTGAGATAATTAAAATGCAAATTGAAAGTCAATACCCTACTTTGGCTGAAGAAGAAAGAAATCTTTTACTTCAAAGAAAACTGAATAAAGAATACAATATAGGTTCGGAAGACGAATCAGAAGACAGGGTTGGAAAACTGTTATTGAAAGTAGAAGCCGACAAAATCCGAGAGGGATTAAAAAAGGAACAAGCTGAATTTACACCATCCAAAAACCCTAATAGTGTAGAGGCAAGAATGCAAGCTCAACAAGAAGCTCAGTTGAAACAACTACAAGAGTTTCAAGGTTATGTCAAAGAACATCCTGCTACTAAACAACTTGAGACAAGTCGTTTGCTGCAATACGGAGTTGGAGACACAAAATTAAACTACGAAGTTAATCAGAGTGTAAATCTTTCTGAATTAGCAGTAGACAGCAACAAATTCTTCCAAATGTTTTTAGGCCAAGACGGCAAAGTGGACATGAACAAATTCTATAAAGTAGCTAATTATGCTGCAAGTATGGAAGGAGTTGAAAAAGCACTTATAGCGTATGGTCGTTCACTTGGAGAAAAAAGGCTTTATGATGAGTTAAAAAACACTAAGATTTCTGACAACGTAACATCTGCACCATCAGGCTCAGGGTTTAAGATTAAATCTATAGACAACAAGCCATTCTTTTAAACAATAACTTTAACAATTAAAAAAAAGAAAAAATGTCAATTTCTCCAGCTTCATTAAGTTTCGGATATGGTACAAGCGGTAATACCGACAAACCATACGTCTCAGGTAGTAATGCCTCATTAATCACTTCTACGTCTTTATTAGACCAACGTGATATTTACAAACAATTAGTTGACACTCAAGACGATGCTGAGTGGTTAGACTTTTTATGGATGGCAGGTAAAAAAGAAGCTACTTCTATGCCAATCTATTACAACATGTATAATGATAAATTGTACAACTTGATTCAACCAGGTGCTACAGCTGATGGTTTTGCTGTTGCTGGTTCAGGTACTGCTACAATTACAATTACATTTGCATCTTCAGGTACAACTGGTCCTGCTGCTCAACAATCATTTAACTTCATTTTGAAAAATGACTTGTTGAAATTCCCTACTACTGGTAACGTAGGTCTTGTAATTAAGAAAGGTACAGCTGATGGTTTATTAGCTAACCAAATCCAAGTTACTGCAGTTGATACTTCTTTAACTTTAACTCTTGCTCAAAACCAATCTTTATCTGCATTCTCTAATGCTCAACAAGAAGGTTCTGATGCTCCTCAACAACGTCGTTGGTTAGTAAACAAATTACAAAACCAAACTCAGATTTTCAGAAATGCAATGAAAATTACTGACGTTCAAAACATGTCAAAAATTGAATTAGAATTCAATGGTAAACCTTATATCTTACCTTATGAAAATATTCAATCTTTACAAAAACACCGTGGTGATATCTCTTTAGCTATGTGGTTAGGTCAACCTTCAACGGCTACTTTCCAAGGACAAGCTTTTGCAACTCCTCAAACATATGCAACCCAAACTACTCGTGGTATGGATAGCTATATTACTACTTATGGTATCAATGGTCAATACACTACTGCTAATACATTTACTTTAAATGACTTAAGCAGCATTGAGGCTCAATTGATTGCTTCTCGTTCTCCGTTTGAATACATGATGGCTGGTTCTAATGCTGCTGTTGCATGTGTTTCTGACTTCTTGAAAAACTTACCAAGCTCTGGAGTTGTTCCTGCTGCTGGTGGTCAAGCAAATGGCGTTTACTCTGGTCGTATCCAAGTAGATGGTCGTGAAATTGATTTAGAAGCTGAAAAATTCAAACATGGTGGATTTACTTTCAACTTGAAAGCGTTTAAAGTATTGTCTAACCAAGATGTAATGAACTACACTGGTTCTACAGTATCTAAATCTATCTACTTCATGCCAATGGGTAAAGTTAAAACTGTTGGTGGTGGAATGGCTGATTACTTCCGTTATCGTTACCAACCACAACCTACTCCAGGTTTAGGTTCTTCTGAAACTGCGGAAATCATGACTGGTGCTCTTGCTCCTACTCCTACTAACCAAGAAATGAGTTTAACTACTACTTGGACTTCAAATATGGGATTAGAGGTATTCGCTCCTAACCGTTTTGCTAAATATCAAGTACTTAACTAATAAGTATAATATAAAGGGGGTACGCAAGTGCCCCCAATATATTTTTAAAATTTCTTCACAAACAAAAACACACAAATATGGCACTTAAAAAATATGGCAATTACAACAATATTCCTGCGGAGTATATGCCTAAACTTCCTAAAAGAGGTACAGTTGTTACTTACAGATTTTTAAATTACAATTACGATCCATTTGGAGAAGACTTAGCTCCAATATTCCAAGCAAAATTAATGTTACCATCATTTTCAAGATTCTTTGATGAGAATGCATCAGAGTGGATTGAAATAGGTTTATTAGATGGGATTGATTCTTATGGCAACCCTATGCCTAATAAAATTAGAAGAGTTTGGACAGAGCCTGGTGCAAATGGTGGATACTTAAACTTAACAATAGGTAACTCTCAAGATGATGAGTTATTTCAATATTTAGAATTGTGTTCTTTTAATAAATCAAATAAATTAAGAGATACAGAAGTTACTTTAATTTTGGAAAGAGTAGACTTTGAAGCTGAAGCTAAAGAAGCTCGTAATGAGTTGAAATCTAAAATGGAAGCTATTAAAAAAGCTGCTTTAATTACCAAAGAAGATTTACCTAAGGTAGCATCTTTATTGGGTTACAAATATGAATTAGGCGAAGAGCAAGTTCGTTTTGAAATTGAAAGTTTTGCCCATGAGTATCCAGAAGATTTTATGGATAGAATGGAAGATAAACTATTTGACATTAAAGCAAGTGTATCTTTAGCAATTGATGAAGATATAGTTTATATTGATGTTGAAGAAAGAAAACTTAAATGGACTGATTCTAATGGAGAAATTATGCGATTAGTTGACTTGGAAATTGAAGAAGTTATTGAAGCTTATGCTAGATGGGCTTCAAAAGAAAAAGCAGGAAAAGATGTCCATGCAGAACTTTTAAGTTTGCTATCAAAGCATAAATTAAAATTAAAAAAATAACTTAAGATTGTGTTTGTGTTGAAATCTTGAACGGGGGAGTTTCTACTTCCCTTTCAAGTATTTCAATTAAAATTATCCCTATATGTTAAA
>Ga0105102_10000500_pt1 | contig 11730 bp, 8 predicted proteins | sample PPLLaktember2015_FD_87032 | JGI IMG/M metagenome (GOLD analysis project Ga0105102, IMG submission 87032) | Freshwater sediment microbial communities from Prairie Pothole Lake near Jamestown, North Dakota, USA - PPLs Lake P7 Core (6) Depth... | ecosystem: Environmental > Aquatic > Freshwater >...
GAAATGTTGGGTGGTTTTCAAAAAGAGTTGGATCAATACATAAAAGAAAACAGAATAAGGTTGAACAAGCAGGCAGATTTGATCCGTCTTATGACATACCATTTGTCGCTGCAACACTGATCCCGTGAACAGGGAAGCCTTATGGAACGGACAATTGCTCCGCGAGGGACAAAAAATTTTAAGACAGCTTATCTGCCTGATGCGAAGGAATGGAATGATTAAACAACCACCGATATGAAGGCGATATTTACCTTTTGCATGGTTTTATTGTTCACCGGAGTGAAAGGCCGGGAAGTCAAATCCCTATATAGTGAAGAAATGATCATTCGGAAATTCTCAAAATGAACCAACCTTTCCACTGAACCATGCTTCTGTCCAGGTTTTTACCCTCGCTCCTTTTCTTAACCGGATGGTTCTCTTCCGGCGCCCAGGAAAGCATTTTCAGGCACTTCTATATTGAACCTTCCTTCTTCCTGGGCTCGGTGCTTCCCCAGAACAACAGCATACGCTACCTGATCAATGATCATCTGAAAGCCTATCAGGTGAACCTGGGGGTTCAGACCAACGGCTCCAGAGAATGGCACCAATATCTGAATTATCCCCTGCTGGGAATCGGGTACCACCACTCTGACCTTGGGAACGATGAAGTCTTCGGAAAGGTGCATGCTCTCTACGGCACAGCTGCTATAAAAACATTCAGACAAAAGTATGTTGTTAACCTGGAGCATCACATGACAGCGGGATTAGGTTTTCTGACCACACACTACCATTTGCAGGATAATCCCCTGAATATGGGATTCGGCGGACCGGTTGTCTTCTTTCTGCAATACGCCCTGGTGGTGCCTGTCAGGCTGAATAAATCGGTTGAGCTTTTTGCAGGGCCCTGTTTCAGCCATGTTTCTGCCGGGAAGATCATTCAGCCAAACCTGGGATTGCATATGCTGCAGATCAGGGCAGGGGGGCGGTACCATCTTTCTCCTGTTTCATACGAACGGCAGGATAATCGCCAGCCGCTGACCGGTCAGAAGCGGCACCAGATCCTGTTGTCTTTTTCCGGGGGAATGAAGCAGTACAGCCGGTTTACTCCTGAAAAAAGTTTTGTTTATGCGCTTTCCCCGGAATACACCTTTGATCTGACCCATGTATTCGGGATCGGAGGTGGTTTTGATTTTTACCTTGACAATTCAGTGAAACCCTTTATGCTTGGTCAATACAATAAAAAAGCAAGGCTGGACCAAATGGTGCATGCGTCTACCTACCTCTCTTTTCAGTTAAACATCGGGGATCTGGCTTTTCTCGTACAACCCGGAACCTATATCATTAAAAATATTGACGACTTTCGTAATCGATCCATCTATAAACTCGGTTTCCGCTACAAGATCAATAAAAGGATTTCCGTTGAAGCATTACTGAAGGCCTACTGGCTGGCCAAGGCTGATTTTCTGGGTTTTGGGGTAGGATATTCATTTCTGGAAAGATGAAAAGGATAAAGTCAAATCTGTTATTTGTGATCCTGATCACATTTTCCTCCTGTATGCAGAGAGTCGTCTGGGATGAAGGGGAAGAGGTCACCCGGATGGTCAGTACCGTGAATTACGATACCATTGAATTCCGGGGAATTTTCGATGTTTTACTGGTACAGGATACCACGGAATTTGTGATGATCAGCAGTGGGGAAAACCTGATCAACTATGTGCGGACCCACCAGAGAAAAGGCTATATTGAAATCAGCGAAACGGCCAGAATGAACTGGACACGAAGCTACAAACGTACCTTCATTGAAATGCACTTCACGCAGATTCATCATATCTGCATTCATGAGGGGGTCAGAATGTCCACTTCCGGGGCGGTGAAAAGCCCGTTTCTATCCATCTGGGACAACAGCGGGGTAAGTGAAACCGACCTGGAAATCGACTGTGGAGGTTTTAAACTGTCGGTTTCCGATGATAATTTCGGGATCTATAAAGTCAGGGGCCGTGCCGGATACACCTGTCTGGAACCGGATGGTTCAGCCCATTTCAGAATGGAAAAGCTGGTGACTGACTCCTGTCACGTTCATCACAAAGGGATCGGGGATTGTTACGTGAATGTGAAAAGGGTGCTGGAAGGGGAAATCAGTAGCAAGGGTACGATTTTATATAGAAACTACCCCTCACTTCGGGTGAATGTCACTACCGGCAGCGGCAAAATGGTCCTTATGCCCTAACTATTCCTAATTATTTATTCCTTATTCCTTATTTCTTATTCCTTATTTCTTATTCCTTATTTCTTATCCTTTTATTCCCCCAGTCTGAAGGCTTAGTTGGTGATATGCTTATTTACCAATTTATTGCATCCCCATTCTGTCAAGTATAAACGCATAATAGAATGCCAGTTCTTTCAGGCTATCATATCTACCGGTGGCGCCGCCATGGCCTGATTCCATATTGGTTTTCAGGAGTATGACATTATTATCGGTCTTCAAGGCCCTGAGTTTTGCCACCCATTTGGCAGGTTCATGGAAACCCACCTGAGAATCGTTCAGCCCACCCGTAGCGAGAATGTTGGGATAATTGGCCGGTTGAATGTTGTCATAGGGTGAATAGCTGAGAATATATTTATAGGCAGCCTCTTCGTTCGGATTTCCCCATTGTTCGTATTCCTGGGTTGTTAAGGGCAGTGAGGAATCCAGCATGGTGTTGATCACATCCACGAATGGCACATGGGCCAGTACCACTTTAAACAGATCAGGGCGGAGGTTGGTAACGGCGCCCATCAGCAATCCTCCGGCGCTTCCCCCGCGGATGGCCAGCAGGCCAGGGGAGGTGTATTTCTCTTTTACGAGCTGATCGGCACAGGCTATGAAGTCGGTGAAGCTGTTCCTCTTTTTCATCATTTTCCCGTCTTCATACCATTGTTCGCCCAATTCGCTGCCACCCCTGATTTGCGCAATTCCGTAAACGAAACCCCTATCGACCAGACTGAACACCGAAATCCGGAAATTGGCATCCGTGCTGCTGCCGTATGAACCATACCCTTCGAGTAAGGCAGGATGGGCGCCGTTTTTAACCAGCCCTTTCTTATACAGGATCGCCATGGGTACTTTTGAACTGTCGGAAGCCGTGGCCCAAAGGCGCTCTACTGTATAATCTTCAGGGTTGAAGCCTCCGGGGATCTCCTGGACTTTCAAAACAACAGTGCTCTTTTTTTCCGTGTCAAAGTCACAGATGGTCTCCGGCCGGTTCAGCGAGGCATAGCTGTAGCGGTATGTTTTGGAAGTATACTCGGGGGTTTCTGTGGGATAGACTACATACACCGGCTCAGTGAACTTCACCTCTGTGGTTTCACCGCTGTCGAAACGGAGTATCCTGATCTGGTACAACCCGTTAGCCCTTACAAACAGACCCATAAAAGTGTCATAAACTGAAAAACCCTGAATTTTCACAGCGGGATCGTGAGGAACCACCGTTTCCCATTTTGACGGGTCACTGAATCCTGCCAGCGGCGCTTTGTACATCATCGAGTTCTTTACACCGGGATCTTTGTACCTTATATAAAAACACTTTTTGTGGTGCTCCACATCATAGACCACATCGGTTTTCCTTGGAACGAAAATCTGTGGCTCTGAAAAAGGCTTGTCAGCCGGAATAAGCCGGGTTTCCGAAGCATTGAAACTGCCGGAGGTGATAAAAATGAAGTCCCGGGTTTTGGAAGGGTAAACATTTACGTTGAACAATTCATCTTTTTCCTCATAGATCAGCTGATCGGGCTTTTCTGATCCCAACACATGCCGGAACACCTGGTAAGGCCGCAGTGAAGCGTTGATCTTCGTGTAAAACAGCGTAAGGTTGTCGTTGGCCCAGACTGCCGCACTGATCCCGGTCAGGTGATCTTCCAGATCATTGCCGGTGGAAAGGTCTTTGATTCTGAGGTCAAATTCGGCATACGAACCGGTGGTGTTGTAAATATAAGCGGCCCGCTGATTGTCGGGACTGATGATGTAGGAGGCAAATTCAAAGGCCTTTTTCCCTTCCGCCATCCTGTTTACATCAAATATGATCTCTTCCACGGCAGAGGTATCTCCCTTCTTCCTGCAGTATACGGGATATTGTTTATCCCTGATGGTACGGTTGTAGTAATAGTAACCGTTGTCGAGCACGGGCACCGTCTGATCATCTTCTTTGATCCGGTTTTTGAACTCAGTGAAAAGGGTTTCCTGCAACTCCTTGGTTGCAGACATCACCGTGTCGCAGTAAATGTTTTCCTGCTGCAGATATTTTAAAACCTCAGGATTGGTTTTGTCTTTCAGCCAGAAATAATTGTCGATCCTGACATTCCCGAATTCCCGGAAGGTATCAGGTAAGGCGATGGCCACCGGCGGGGCAGGGTAGCGATCCTGACCAGGCACTTTTGCTGTGTGTTTTGTTGTTTTTTTACAGGATATCATTGCAACTGATAAAACAATTATAAGAAAAAAATTGAATAGAATTTTCATTATCAATGGTTTAAAATTCCACTTCAAAGATAGTCAAAATGGTAAAACATCAGAATGTCGCCTTTTGTTTTTAAAAGATTGTTGCGATTTGGAAGTTTAAGGCCACTTCAGTTGGCAGACAAAAGAAAAACGCTGCCCGTTTTATCACGACAACCTGTTTGATTTCTCTTTAAAACATATATTTGCGCCGTATTTTGAAACTTGTGTCAGTAAAACTGAGATCTGTCAATCCTTTCCTTTGTTCATGAAAAACGCTTTAATTACTGTTGCCGCTTTAATTTGTATTTTCACCTTTTCATCCGGATGGCTTGTTCCTGCCTCTGCAGCGCCGGGACCGGTGAAGTTTTCAATGCCCCATGGTTTTTATTATCTGCCTTTCACCGTAACCCTTTCGGGCGCTACCAGCGGATCCCGGATTTATTGCACCACGGACGGAAGCAAACCGTCCACCCGGAACGGCATGCTGTACACCGCGCCCATTTTAATCAAAACCACCACTGTGTTAAGGGCGGTGGCCATTGATGAACAAGGAACAGGAACCATAGCCACCTGCAGCTATATCTTCCCTGAAGCTGTTGCCAGTCAGCCGGATAATCCTGCGGGTTATCCTTCCATGTGGGGGAAATATACGGATATATCAGGAGTGGCAAAAGCTGATTACGGTATGGATCCGGATATTGTCAACCATCCCGACTACAGGGAATTGGTGATACCGGCCCTGCTTTCGGTGCCTTCAGTTTCCATCGTCATGAAAAAGGAGCATCTGTTTTCTGCCACGGTACATCCCGACAGCGGGGGAATTTACATCTACACGGGGGCCAACGGGAAGACCGGAGACAACTGGGAGCGGCCGGTATCTGCCGAATTGATCATCCCCGGTTCTGCGGAGGGTTTTCAGGTAAACTGCGGAATGCAGATACAGGGTGGAGCCAGCAGGCTGGCAGAGAAAAGCCCCAAGCACTCTTTCCGGCTGGCATTCAGGGATTCCCTGGGACCCGCAAAACTCAGGTACAACCTGTTCGGGGAAGATGCCTCCTCTGTTTTTAACGGGTTAGTCCTGCGGGCTTCTTTTGGGAACACCTGGCGTCACTGGGAGAGCGCCCAAAGGCTGAGGGCTTCGCATGTACAGGATATCTGGGCCAAGGAGACACAACTGGAAATGGGCCATCTTTCCGCCCACAGCCGCTTTGTCCACCTTTACCTGAACGGGCTTTACTGGGGCTTGTATAACCTTTCGGAAAGGATTGACGATGATTTCATGGCCGGCTACCTGGGGGGAAACAAGGAACAGTACGACATTATCAAAGACTACAACGAACTGATGAATGGTTCCAGGGAAGGCTGGGACTATTTGTGGGGCGCCGTCAACGGGCAACTATACAGAAACGAAGTGTATCAGAAACTGATCGGGAATAATCCTGATGGTTCACGGAACCCTTCTTTCCCTGTGTGGATCGATCCGGTGAACCTTTGTGACTATATGCTCATCAATTTTTACGGCGGGAACAACGACTGGGACCACCACAACTGGGTGGCGGGACGGAACAGGGAGACCCCGGCAACCGGTTTCACCTTCCATTGCTGGGATACCGAGAAGATCCTGGAAAATTTGAATGAAAACTATGTTACGGAAAACAATGCCCAGCGCCCCAGCGGAATTTTCAGCCGTTTGATGGGCAACAGGGAATTCAGGATGCTCTTTGCCGACCGTGTGAACCTCCATATGCGCAATCAGGGGGCGCTCACCCCCGGAAAAGCCGTCGGCCGGTGGCTTAAAATTGCAGATATTATCGATACAGCCCTGGTCGCAGAATCGGCACGCTGGGGGGATTACCGCCGCGACGTCCATTCGTGGAGTTCGGGGCCTTACCTGCTTTACACGGTCAACGACCATTGGATGGCAGAGAAGAAACGGCTGATCACTTCCTACTTTCCCGAGAGGACACAGGTGGTACTGAATCAGCTGAAATCGGCAGGGATGATCCCAAAAGTAGAAGCGCCGCAGTTTAACCAGTATGGAGGATTGGTCACCAATGGCTTCCGGCTTACCATGACTGCTGAAACCGGGTTGGTCTGGTATACATTAGATGGCAGCGACCCACGGCTGTCGGGAGGTAAGGTCAATCCTGCCGCTATGCCTTTCCTGGGACCGGTAAAAACCGGGGCCGTCACTGAGGTTAAGGCCAGGACAAAAATGGGCGATGAATGGTCGGCGCTGACCTCGGCTACCTTTTTCAACGAACATTATCAACCCGGCGAAGTGGAGAACACAGCGGAAAACAGCACCCTGCTGGTGTTTCCGAATCCATTGAAAGAATCGGCCTGGCTGCGTTTTTACCTCCCGGAAAGGGGAGATGTGACGCTTGCCGTATTCCGGCCCGACGGAAGATGCCTGGTGTCCCTTCCCAAAGGGTTCATGGAAAAAGGTGAGCACCTCATTTACTGGGCTCCCGAAAGCCTTACCTCCGGCGTTTACCTGTTGTCACTCTCAGCAGGAAGGTATCAGGAGCGTAAAAAGATCATGATCATCAGATAAACAGGCCAAACGATTCGGTAAAGGCTGCCCTGTCATATTCATAGGATGCATAGGCAAACCCTTTATCCCCCCATTTGGTCCCCCAGCTGTTCCTGATGATGAAACGATCAGGTGTATATCCCACAAGGGCAATGGCATGGCCCCCATGAGCCGTTTCGGGATGGTAAGTATCCAGCTTTCCTTTTGTGTTGGTTGCCTTATCCCAGGTGTCGTCCACATCAAGCCGGGTCAGCACAGGGCCTTTGGTAGCCAGCCAGTTCTTCCACACTGTTTCAATGGGCATGTTGGGTTCTTCCAGTCCAAGGTTGAAATAACCGGCAATTTTGCGTTGTGCAGCCCTGGCATAAAGGATAAATTCCTCCCCATCATAACTACCCGACTTAAAAGGAAAAACCTTATCAAGCACCACACCGTATTTTCTGGCAATATCAAGGGCCGATTTCACACTGGTACCGGAGCCTTCAATAAAAGTGGTGGGTCTCGTGGTGAATTCGTCGGTTTCCTTGGAAGCCATCCAAAGGAAACGTACCGATAAGAGCTCTTTTTTGGTGATGATTCCTTCATTCACAAAATGCCAGCGGATGGCAGAATCGGCAGTTGACCAGCCGACGCAGGAACCTGTCGATCCCTGGTCAGCAACGGTCCACCAACTGGCCCTCAGGTCTTTGGAATCGGGTATTGGTGCATCCAGACTGACGATCCCCGCTTCGTCGGCGGTACTTACGTTCCAGTCTGTTTCCTGCTTAAGGGAAGGGACACAGTTCAGTATTCTGACTGGTTCTCCCGCTTCTGAAGGTTTGCTTTTTTTTGCCATAATTTTCTGTTTTGGGTTTATAAACTCTTTCAATCTTGAATCTTGAGTCTTGAGTCTTGAATGGATTACCACGGAGTAATCTGTTGGATATTCGATATTGGATATTCAATATTGGATATTTTTTTAAGTCTTGAATCTTGAGCCCACTCCGAAAAGTCTGTCGGACCCCTAAATCCTCCCGACAAGTCGGGACAGGCTCTAAAGGGGACCTAAAACACTCTGCGAGAGCGAGTTTTAACCCCCATTTAGGGGGGCAGGGGGGTCTGAATCAAGTCAAGACTTAGTTTCATGTTTTTCGGAGTAGACTCAATCTAAAATATATCCGAAATCTTATATCCCCGCCCGACTGAACGAAAACTGAGCCTTTGTTGATGCTGGGGTTGTCAGTCGTTCGGGCGGGCGAAATCCGAAATTAAGGTAAATCCGAAATCTTTTCACTTTGCCGCCAGCGCTTCAAGAACTCTTTCCGGGGTCATAGGCAGGGTATATAACCGGGCGCCGCAGGCGTCAAAAACCGCATTGGCAAGAACGCCACCCATGGCGATGATGGCCGGTTCGCCTCCCCCCTGGGAAGGTGTAAGCATGTCAAGGGTGAGTGTATCAATTTTGGGTATCCATGAAAACCGGGGCAGTTTATAGGTACCGAAGTTTGTGGTTTTCACCGCGCCGCCTGTGAATTCCACCTCCTCGGTCAGCGCGTAGCCCATACCCATGTTGATGCATCCCTCTGCCTGAATGGTCGCTCCCTGCGGGTTAACGCAAAAGCCGATGTCCTGCGCACAGGCCACCCTGACCACTTCAATCATCCCTGTTTTCTCGTCAACCTTAACTTCAGCCATATGGGCCACATATCCACCGGCATCAAATCCGCAGGCAATCCCGAACCCCCTGCCGCTGGGAGATACCGCCGGCTGCCAGTTGACCAGTTTTTTTAGCGCTTTCAGCACGCCGATCATCCGTTCGTCTTTCAGGTTTTTCAGTCTGAACTCAATAGGGTCCATTCCGGCTTTGGAAGCCATCATGTCGATCTGGGATTCCCTGGCATAGGTATTGGTATTGTTGGCCGGGGCACGCCAGGCGCCGGTCGCAAAGGGATGTACCTGGTTGGAGGAGTGACTGGTGGTCTTCTGGTCGGAACATTCATAAATGGTATCTGACCCCCTTGACCCGGCAAAATACTCGTGATAATCCCAAAAGGCAATTTCACCGGTTCGGGTAATGCCTGAATTGATCGTAACCACCGCTGCCGGGCGGAATGAGTCATAAAAAAACTCCTCTTCCCTGTTCCAGGCCACCATAACCGGTTTCCCGGAAAGTTTTGCCAGCCTGGCGGCTTCATTGGCCTGGAGAGAAACCGCTTTCCCGCCGAACCCACCGCCGAGGAAGGGTGGGATAACCCTCACCTTTTCAAGGGGCAATCCCAGTTCGCGGGCTACTCCCTCCTGGGTGCCGAAGGGTGACTGAGTAGAGGCCCTGACCATCATGATCTCCCCTTCCATCCAGGCCAGCGCCGTGTGTGGTTCGATCGGGGCATGCGCCACATAATGGTTGTTAAACCTGCTTTCAATGAGGATGCCGGCGTTTTTGCGTCCTGCATCAGGATCACCTTTGCTGGCAACCACCCTGGCATTGGAAGGAATTTTCAGCATCCGGTCAAATACCGTTTTATCATCCACCTCCATTTCATCGAACGTGTATTCTGCCCGGATGGTGGCCAGAGCCTGCTCCGCTTTCTCCGGATCGTCATGCAATACGGCAATAAAATCCTTGTCCCTGATCACCTGCGCACCGGGGAACTTCTCCGCGACGGAGGTATCCACCGCAACTGGTTTGGCAAAATGGGAGGGAGGCCTCAGAATTTTTGCCCATACCATTCCCGGCATCCTGAAGTCGCCGGTATACAGGGCCCTTCCGGTCACTTTTTCAATGGCATCTGCATGGAAAAAGGATTTCCCCATGATTTTATATTCTGCATAATCCTTCGGTTTCGGCTTGACATCCAGAAATTTTTCGATCTGCTGACCTTTGGCCAATTGACCATAAGTCACCGATTTCTTCTTTTTGTTTTTGAACCTGATGACCCCTTTGGTGACCATTAGCTGGTCAGGAGTGGTTTTCAGGTACTCTGCGCCCATGGAAAGCAACACTGCCCTGGCTTCTGCCACAGCGGCCAGCATGGCAGGTCCAAACTGCCGGGTGGTCAGTGAACCCCATGTGCCGGCATCATAAGGGCAAAGCGCTGTGTCGCCCATCACCATCTTCACCTTATCATATTCCACATCCAGTTCATCGGCCATCATCTGGGGCAGGGAGGTAATGATGCCCTGGCCCATCTCTATCTTGCCGGTATAGCAGGTAACGGTGCCATCCTCAGCAATCCGCAGAAAAGCGTTGTAGTCTTTTGTTAACGTTCTCCGTTGCTCTGTTTCCGCAGCCAGGGATTCCTCCGGTCGGCCCAGATTAAACAGAAAGAAAATACCCCCGCCCAGGAGTTTGAAAAAATCGCGCCTCCACAGGGTAAATGGTTTTTCGGTATGCAATGATTCCATATGTTTTGTTTGTCAAAATTATTCTGAATAAATAGTGATATTTCCTCTTTTTGCAGTATGCCACGTAGACGCCGCACGCGACGTCTGTACCCGATGTCTTTTATTCACGATCTCCCGGCTGCTTCGGCAATGGCATCAATAATCCGGTTATGGGCGCCGCAGCGGCACAGGTTATCTTCCATTCCGTTGACGATTTGTTCCCGGGAGGGGTGGGGAATCTTTTTTAGAAGGCCAGCTGCATTCATGATCATACCAGGGGTGCAGTATCCGCATTGCAGAGCGTCGTGGTCGGCAAAGGCCTGTTGCAGGGGATGCAACTTCTCCCCTTTGGCGAGACCTTCAATGGTGGTGATTTTCTTTCCGGCCACATCTTCCATGAAGATGGAACATGATCTTACCGGTTCATCATCCATCAGCACCGTACAGGAACCGCAATAACCCAGCCCACAACCGTATTTGGTACCTGTCAGGTTAAAATAGGTTCTGAGGGCCCAAAGGAGGGTTTGTTTGCTGTCGAGCGGCATTTCAACGGTTTTTCCATTCAGTTCGAATCTGACTTTTTCTTCCATTTTTGTTCGATTAGATTGAGTTCGTCAATATAGTCATTTTTTGTGTCAATATCTCTTAGAATTTGTGGAAAATTGACTTCCGCCTCCATGATTTCCTCCGGAAATTTCATGGTCACCGACCTAAGGCCAACACCGGGGTCAAGATGCAGGATTTCATCCCGCAATTTGCAGTCAAAAAGAACAGGGTGGCCCCGTTCCCCCCGGTAAGTGGGAATAACGATACCCTTCCCTGACTCTCTCCAGGTGAGCATGACCGTTTGAATCACTTCTGCCGGGATGAAAGGCTGATCCCCGAGAAAAACCATAACAGCCCGTGTATGCTCTGATAGGTTAGAGAAACCGCACACCACACTTGAATGCATACCCTCTTCATAATTCGGATTGTAACAAATGACGACAGGTTTGCTGCTACATAAGGTTTCAACTGCATCCCTGTCAGATCCTGTTACCACCAGGATGTCCGATATTCCGGCCTCAATAATATTGTCAATGACTTTTTCAATTATAGTCTGGCTGCCAAATGGGAGAACCATTTTCGGTCTCCCCATCCGTTGTGATTTCCCTGCGGCAAGAACCAAAGCACAGATGTCATTCATTGTCATTCGGTTGTCATTCGGTTGTCATTCATTGGAAATGGATTTTCCTACTAAATTAATATAATTCTCCGGTTGTTACTAAGGTATACGCTCAGCAATAAGGTTGATCGTTTGGAAAATATAAACCTTATCCTCAACAAAACCTTAGTAACAGGCGCCCCCCTGCAACCCTGCCCCGCTGTTTGAAATACC
>Ga0105102_10000501_pt1 | contig 11729 bp, 23 predicted proteins | sample PPLLaktember2015_FD_87032 | JGI IMG/M metagenome (GOLD analysis project Ga0105102, IMG submission 87032) | Freshwater sediment microbial communities from Prairie Pothole Lake near Jamestown, North Dakota, USA - PPLs Lake P7 Core (6) Depth... | ecosystem: Environmental > Aquatic > Freshwater >...
AATCTGCAAATCAGATAACTTTTGAAGTTGATCGCAAAGCCAACAGAGTTGAAATTAAAAAAGCGGTTGAGGGTATTTTTAAGGTAAAAGTTGCCAGTGTCAGAACACTACAGGTTATGGGAAAATTCAAGCGCAGAGGGCGGATTCTCGGCAAGCGGAATGACTACAAAAAAGCTGTCGTCAGACTCATGCCCGGCGAGCGAATTGAATTTTTTGAAGGAGTATAGATTTAGGAGCTTAAAATGGCTGTAAAGAAAGTAAAACCCACATCTTCCGGAAGACGTTTCCAGGTTTATTCATCGTTTGATGAAGTTACCGGTTCACAACCTGAAAAAAGCCTCATAAGAGCTTCCAATAAAAGCGGAGGCCGAAATGTTCATGGGCATATTACAAGCAGGCATATTGGCGGCGGAAGCAAAAGACACTATAGAGTAATTGACTTTAAGAGGGATAAAACGGGCATACCGGCAAGGGTTGCGTCAATTGAGTATGATCCGAACAGAAGCGCAAGGATCGCGCTTCTTCATTATGTTGACGGAGAAAAAAGATATATTCTTGCTCCTCTTAATCTTTCTGTTGACGATATGGTAACATCAGGTCCAGAGGCCGATATAAAACCCGGAAATTCCCTGCCTTTGAGCAATATACCTCTTGGTACGCACATACACAATATAGAGCTTAAAGTCGGAAAGGGAGGACAGATTGTAAGAAGTGCGGGAACTTTTGCCCAGCTTATGGCGAAAGAAAACAAATATGCACTGATCAAGCTTCCGTCCGGCGAAGTGAGAATGGTTCTTCTGAGATGCTGTGCCACAATAGGTCAGCTCGGCAATGTTGTTCATGAAAATATTTCCCTGGGTAAGGCCGGACGAAATCGATGGCTTGGGAAGAGACCGAAAGTCAGGGGGGTTGCAATGAATCCGGTCGACCATCCGATGGGCGGCGGGGAAGGCAGGTCTTCCGGCGGCCGGCATCCGTGCAGTCCATGGGGGATTCCGTCAAAAGGTTATAAAACCAGAAAAAATAAAAGAACCAGCTCATATATAGTTAAAAAGCGTACACAGAAATAAATTGAGATTTTTTGCTTAGGATTTTATAAAGTCGGTTTCGTATTCAGGAGAATTTATGCCAAGGTCGTTAAAAAAAGGTCCATACATTGATCCCAAATTAATGAAAAAGATATCGGCTGTTCAAGAGAGCCGGGGAGCCAAAGTCGTAAAAACGTGGTCAAGGCGTTCGACAGTTATTCCTGAAATGGTAGGGACAACGTTTGCGGTCCACAACGGGAAAAAATTCATTCCGGTTTTTGTTACAGAGAATATGGTTGGGCATAAACTGGGAGAATTCTCCCCGACAAGGACTTTTTACGGACACGCAGGGGACAAAAAAACCAAACTGAAAAAGTAGGATATGGAAAAGGGAATATTTGCTATGGAGGTTAAAGCATTAGCAAGATATGTGCGCATCTCTCCTCAGAAAGTCCAGAAACTTATCGGGGCTGTCAAGGGGAAAAAGGTTGAAACAGCTTTGAATGAACTGAAATTCATGCCGTTAAAAGCGGCTGGAATAGTTGAGAAGGTAATAAGATCGGCTGTTGCGAATGCAAGTCAGAAATCTGACATAAATGTAGATTCTCTGGTAATCCGGAATATAGCAGCAGATCAAGGTCCTGTTTTGAAACGATTTGCGGCAAGGGCGCGCGGCAGGGGGACCCGTATATTGAAAAAGACTACACATATAACAGTCACTTTGGCTGACGGATCTGTGAAATAGGGAGGTAAAAGCTTGGGCCAGAAAGTAAATCCTGTAGGATTGAGATTGGGTATAATTAAAACATGGGATTCCAAATGGTATGCCGGGAAGAATTATGCGGATTATATTCTCGAGGATTACAATATCCGGAAGTACCTTAACAAGAAACTCGGACATGCCGGAATTTCCAGGATTGAAATTGAAAGATCGTCCAAGCGGGTAAGGCTTCGGATTTTTGCATCAAGACCCGGAATTATAATAGGCAAAAAAGGCGCTGAAATACTGATTCTGAAACAGGAGCTTGAGAAGCAGATATCACATGAAGTCATGATTGACATTCAGGAAGTAAGGAAACCCGAGATAGACGCCAATCTTATAGCTGAAAGTGTTGCCCAACAGATTATCAAGAGGGTTGCCTTCAGAAGAGCCATGAAGCGCGGTGTAGCATCTGCGATGAGGTTCGGCGCGATGGGTGTTAAGATAATATGCTCCGGACGTTTGGGCGGAGCGGAAATAGCAAGAAGAGAATGGTATCGTGAAGGCCGCGTACCGCTGCATACTCTGAGAGCTGATATAGATTACGGTTTTACCGAAGCTCTAACCACATATGGGATAATAGGTATCAAGGTTTTTGTTTTTAAGGGAGAGATTCTCAAGAAGGATCAACTGGAAGCGGTTGCCAGATAGACAGCAGGAGAGAAAAGTAAATGCTAAGCCCCAAGAAGGTCAAATATAGAAAACAGCAAAAGGGAAGAATGAAAGGATTGGCCAGCCGTGGTTCGAGTCTCAACTTTGGTGAATACGGTTTGCAGGCTGTCGAATGTGGCGCGGTCAATGCAAAGGAGATAGAGGCCGCCCGTATCGCCATGACCCGGCATGTTAAGAGAGGCGGCAAATTGTGGATAAGAGTATTCCCTGATAAGCCGTTTACAAAAAAGCCGGCCGAAGTCAGAATGGGAAAAGGCAAGGGTGCGCCTGAAGGCTGGGTTGCGATAGTACGTCCGGGTAAAATTCTCTATGAGATGGAAGGTGTTTCGAAAGAGCTTGCCAAAGAAGCTCTCAGGCTTGCCTCACACAAGCTTTCTATAAAGACCAAATTTATCGACAGGAGCAATATTTAATATGAAAGCGAGTGAGATTAGAGAATTAGGCCAGGAAGAGCGTGTGAGAAAGTTAAGCGAGCTGACAGAGGGTCTTTTTAACCTCCGTTTTCAGCACGGATCCGGTCAGCTGGAGAGCCCAAAGAAGATAGAGCAGACCAAACGTGATGTTGCAAGGTTAAAGACCATTATTCAGGAATTCAAACTCAAAAAAAATAAAGAATAATTGCTGCCATGAATAATATTGGAATGAAAAGACAAGTAGTTGGAACTGTTGTAAGCGACAAGATGGATAAGACTGTTGTTGTCAAGGTCGAGAGACTTGTCAAACACAAGTTTTATCATAAATATATCAGAAGACAGACAAAGTTTGCCGCTCATGACGAAGGGAATTCCTGCAAGGTAGGGGATAAGGTTATGATTACAGAATCAAGACCCTTAAGCAAAACAAAAAAATGGCGTGTCAGCAAGATAGTCGAGAAAGCTGTTTGATATTTAAAGGGAATTAAGAAAATGATTCAGGCAGAGACGAAATTGACGGTGGCAGATAATTCCGGCGCAAAGGTTGTTTATTGTATCAAAGTACTTGGCGGCTCGAGAAGACGTTATGCAAGTGTCGGCGATATTATTGTCGTTTCCGTAAAAGAAGCGATTCCAAATGCAAAGGTAAAAAAGGGTGAAGTGCTAAAGGCTGTTGTTGTCCGTACCAAAAAGGAAATAAGAAGAATTGACGGATCTTTTATAAGATTTGATGATAATTCAGCCGTTTTGATTACACCCAATAAAGAACCAATCGGAACGAGGATTTTCGGGCCTGTTGCTAGAGAGCTAAGGGCAAAAAGATTTATGAAAATAATTTCACTGGCCCCGGAAGTATTGTAGTTTATCCCGGTTTTGGAGAACTGGTTTATGATCGGAAATATGATTCACATAAAGAAGGATGACAAGGTAAAGGTTATTGCCGGAAAAGATAAGGGAAAAGTCGGCAAGGTAGTGAAAGTTATAAGAAAAAGCAACAAAGTCCTTGTTGAAAATGTTAATATAGTCAAACGGCACACGAAACCCTCTGCCAAGAACAAACAGGGTGGAATCGTTGCAGGTGAAGCTTCAATACATGTGTCGAATGTAATGTTGATGTGTAACAAGTGCATCAAGCCGGTTCGAATTAAGACACAGACTCTGGATAACGGGAAAAAAGCACGCGTATGCCGAAAGTGCAGTGAACAAATAGACAAATAGCATCATATGGAAGTTCGGGGCTTTTGAAAGGAATACGATGGCAAGGCTTAAAGATTATTATGATAAAGAGGTCGTTCCAAGGCTGATAGACGCCTTTAAGTATAAAAACACAATGCAGGTTCCGAAGCTTGATAAAATTGTTCTGAACATCGGGATGGGAGAGGCAATCCATAATATAAAATTGCTTGATTCCGCTGTAGATGAACTGAAAATAGTGGCAGGACAAAAGCCTGTTATTACAAGGTCTAAAAAATCTATTGCCGCATTCAAGCTGAGAATCGGCATGCCCATCGGATGCATGGTTACGCTGCGTCATATGCGAATGTATGACTTTTTCGACAAGCTTGTAAACGTAGCGCTTCCCAGGGTAAGGGATTTCAGGGGTGTTTCAGGGAAAGCTTTTGATGGATATGGCAACTATACGCTTGGAATTAAAGAACATATTATTTTCCCTGAGATTGACTATGATAAGATTGAAAAGATCAAGGGGTTGAACATATGCGTTGTGACTACAGCTAAAAACGATGAAGAGGGAAAAGAACTTTTGAAGCTTCTTGGAATGCCGTTTAAAAATTGATCCTTTTATGGATTAGTTTGTTTAAAAATTTATTTAAGACCCCATGTGAAGAGTTCATAAGGAGGATGATTTGGCGAAGCAATCGCTTAGAAATAAGGCTTTAAGGAAACCCAAATTCAGTGTCAGGTCATATAACAGATGCCCCATATGCGGCAGACCTCGGGCATATATAAGAAAATTTGGAATTTGCCGTATTTGTTTTAGAAATCTTGCCTCATCGGGCAAGCTTCCCGGGGTTATTAAATCGAGTTGGTAGTATAATTAGTTTTGTTTATTTGGTTTATAACTTATTTAAGCAGGTTATAACAGATCGGAGAAAAGAATGGCAATCAGTGATCCAATTGCGGATATGTTGACCCGGATAAGAAATGCCGGAAAGGCAAAATTCAATAGTGTTGATATTCCAGGGTCTAAATTAAAAATCGAATTGGCCAAGGTTTTGAAGAATGAAGGATATATAAAGAATTATAAATTCCTCAAAGATAACAAACAGGGTGTTTTAAGAGTCTATCTGAAGTACGGTCAGGAGAATTTAAGCGCTATTTACGGCGCCGAAAGAGCAAGCAAACCGGGACGAAGAAGATATGTCAAGAGTAAGGACTTGAAACCGGTATATAGCGGTATGGGCGTTGCTGTATTGTCCACATCCAAAGGCGTAATGACAGACAAGAGAGCTGTTAAGGAAAAACTGGGAGGAGAAGTCCTCTGTAAGATATGGTAATAATATAGGAGTTATAGATGTCTCGAATAGGAAAAAAACCGATTCAGATCCCAGCCAAAACCAAGGTATCATATGCCGGCAGGATGATAACTGTTCAGGGAGAAAAAGGCTCGCTTTCAGGCACGATCCATCCGGCAGTGGAATTGAATATCAAGGACGGTATTTTAACGGTTTCAACGTTATCTGATGATATTAATTCAAATGCTCTGCAAGGACTCACGCGCAGCCTTGTCAATAATATGATAATAGGCGTCAACAGGGGTTTTGAGCGTATCCTTGAAATAAACGGTATCGGATACCGAGCTGAAATCAAAGGTAAAAGCCTGGTGTTAAATCTCGGTTTTTCTCATCCGGTAACTTATGATCTTCCCGCCGGAATTGATGCTACAGTTGAAAAAAATACAGTTATAAAACTTTCCGGAATTGATAAGGAGAAGCTCGGTCTTGCGGCTGCAACAATAAGAAGGTTAAAACCGCCGGAGCCTTACAAAGGAAAAGGAATCAAATATTCGGATGAGCGCATACAGAAAAAAGCCGGGAAGACAGGAACGAAATAGTCGGCAATATGCTTGTTATGATTTTTGCGATTAAGGAAATTGTAAACTCGATTTCATAATCGTTTATTAAATAAGGGAAAATTATATGGGGTCAAAAAATATTTCAAGTCAGGCGCGTTTGAAAAGAAAAGTCAGAATCAGAAAAAAACTTGTTGGTACGAAAGAGCGTCCCAGAGTGTGTGTCTTTAGAAGCGCGAAGCATGTTTATGCTCAGGCAATTGATGATACAAGCGGACATACACTTGCAACTGCGTCAAGCAATGAAAAGGCAGTAAAGGGTCAGATTGCTGAAACTGCCAAGAAAAAGGCCGTTGCAACCCTGGTCGGAAAAGTCCTGGCAGAGCGTATAATTGAAAAAGGGTATAAGAAGGTCGTTTTTGACCGTAATGGATTTTTGTATCACGGACGAGTGAAAGCTGTGTCGGATGGAGCCCGAGAAGCGGGTTTGGATTTTTAAGTCTTTTTTTATCGGTTAAGGAGGCATGCCCTTGTTCAAACAGGATACAGGCGAAAATCAGTTTATTGATAAGGTTGTTCACATCAACCGTGTGGCCAAAGTAGTTAAAGGCGGGCGAAGATTCAGTTTCAGCGCCATTGTTGTAGCAGGCGACGGTCTTGGAAGTGTGGGTTGCGGACTTGGGAAAGCCGGTGAAGTTCCCGAAGCTATAAGGAAGGGTGTGGATCAGGCAAAGAAAAATATGGTCAGAGTTCCTCTTGTTGATGGAACGATACCTTACGAGGTTATAGGAAAGTTTGGAGCAGGCAGGGTTCTGCTGAAGCCTGCATCAAAAGGAACAGGTCTTATCGCAGGTGGCGCTGTCAGGGCTGTTCTGGAAGCTGCCGGAGTTCAGAATATTCTTACCAAGTGCATGGGATCTCATAATCCCCATAATGTTGTTAAGGCGACGATTACCGGATTAAAGCAACTACAGAGCCGCAATGAGGTGGCCGAAAGACGGGGCAAAACCCCGGAAGAACTGTAACGGGGAAATAATCAATGTCTGGAATGCTTAAAATCACGCTTGTAAAAAGTGAAATCGGGAGGCCGGAAAAGCACAGGAAGATTTTGCGCGGCATTGGCCTGACAAAACTGAATAAAACTGTTGAACTCAAAGATACTCCTTCAATCAGAGGTATGATAAACAAGGTATCTCATCTGGTTAAGGCTGAGGAGAAGATAGATGAAATTAAATGAATTATCGCCCCCAAAGGGTTCCAAAACCTCCCGGAAACGCCTCGGGCGCGGTCCCGGATCAGGAACAGGCAAAACCTCCGGGAAGGGTCATAAGGGGCATAATGCGCGATCCGGAGGAGGTGTAAGACCCGGATTTGAAGGCGGGCAGATGCCCATTCAAAGACGCCTGCCCAAGGTCGGCTTCGCGAATATATTTAAGAAAAAGATTGCCGTTGTGAATATTCGTGATCTTTCAAAATTTGAAAGCGGCTCGGTTGTCGATGAAGCTGCTTTGATCCGTTCAGGAATCATCAGGGGAAGAAGGGATGGCATAAAACTGCTTTCCCAGGGCGATATAGCATTACCCCTGACAATAAAAGTTAACGGAGCCAGCAGAACAGCTAAAGAAAAAATTGAAAAAGCCGGCGGCAAAGTAGAGGTTATATAATATGGTCGGAAGCGGCTTTCAGAATATATTCAAGATACCCGAGCTTAAAAAAAGGGTGTTGATTACTCTGGCATTCCTTATTGTTTATCGTGTCGGAGTGCACGTTCCGGTGCCGGGAATTGACAGTATTGCGCTTGCTTCGTTTTTTGCGAAAGCCAAAGGAACGCTGCTGGGTCTTTTTGATATGTTTTCCGGCGGCGCCTTCGAGAAATTGTCGGTCTTTGCTCTTGGCATAATGCCCTATATCAGCGCATCAATCATACTCCAGCTGTTGACGGTGGTCATTCCTCACCTTGAACGTCTTTCGAAGGAAGGCGAACAGGGGCGGAAGAAAATTACCCAGTATACGCGCTACGGCACCGTCTTTCTGAGCATGATACAGGGATTCGGCATCAGCGTAGGACTTGAAAGCATGACTTCACCGGGAGGCGCTCCCGTTGTTATATATCCCGGATGGGAATTCAGGCTCATGACCGTTATTACGCTTACGGCAGGAACCGCTTTTATAATGTGGCTGGGTGAGCAGATTACCGAGCGGGGCATAGGAAACGGAATATCCCTGATTATCTTTGCAGGCATAGTCTGCAGGTTGCCGGTTGCAATAGCAAACACATTTCGCCTTGTTTCGACGGGTGAAATGTCCATATTCCTTATAATAATACTGCTTGTGCTTATGGTTGCCGTTGTCGGTATTATTATATTTGTTGAGCAGGGACAAAGGCGGATACCGGTTCAATATGCCAAAAGAGTAATTGGAAGAAAAATGTACGGCGGGCAGAGCACTCACCTGCCGCTTAAAATAAATACATCAGGCGTTATACCGCCTATTTTCGCATCTTCAATTATGATGTTTCCTGCAACAATAGCGAGCTTCATAAACATAGAATGGGTTCAGAGCATTGCAAAGGCGCTGACACCGGGGAACGCGGTTTACGAATTGATATTTGTCGGTTTGATCTTTTTCTTCTGCTATTTTTATACCGCCGTGACATTCAACCCTGTTGATGTGGCTGAGAATATGAAAAAACATGGGGGCTATATTCCGGGTATAAGACCGGGAAAACGGACATCCGATTATATTGACAGGGTATTGACCCGGATAACTTTAGGCGGCGCCTTCTATGTTTCCTGCGTATGTGTTCTTCCATCGATACTGATAACAAAAGTGAATGTTCCGTTTTATTTTGGCGGAACTGCTCTCTTGATAGTTGTAGGAGTAGCCATAGATACGATTTCACAGATCGAATCACATATGATTTCGCGTCACTATGAAGGTTTTTTAAAAAAAGGCGGAGCCAGAGTCAAGGGGCGGTTCTAATATGGTGATTTTAAAATCACCTGGAGAGATTGAAAAATTAAGGGTAAGTAGTCAGATCGTTTCGGATATTCTGTGCCGCCTTGAAGCGGAAGTCAAACCCGGCATAGATACTTTATATTTAAACGATATTGCCGAGAAACTGGCGTCGGAGAGAGACGCAGCTCCGGCATTTAAGGGATATAAAGGCTATCCCTTCTCTCTTTGTACTTCAGTGAATAATGTTATTGTTCACGGGATGCCTTCGAAAAAAAAACTGGTTGAAGGAGATATCATCAGTATTGATTTCGGAGTGCTTTATGACGGATATTACGGGGATGCGGCTATAACAGTTCCTGTGGGAATAATATCCGAACGGGCCAAGAGACTTGCCCAGGTCACAAAAGAGGCTCTTTATAAAGGCATAGAGAAGGCCGTTCCGAAAGGAAGGCTTTCGAACATATCGCATGCGGTTCAGTCACATGTTGAAGCCGCAGGATATTCTGTTGTTCGTATGTTTGTCGGGCATGGAATCGGAAGCAGTCTTCATGAAGATCCGCAGATTCCGAACTTCGGAAAACCGGGAATGGGAGTTTTACTGAAACCCGGTATGACATTTGCCATAGAGCCGATGGTGAATGAGAAGGGCTATGATGTTGAAATACTTGAAGACGGCTGGACCGCGATAACAAAAGACGGCGGTCTTTCCGCGCATTTTGAACATACTGTTGCTGTATCAGAAAACGGTCCGATTATTTTAAGCGAGAGAAACGGGAGCTGAACCATGGCCAAAGAGGAAGCAATCAAGGTCGAAGGTACTGTACTTGAGACGCTGCCCAATGCAATGTTCAGGGTCGAACTTGAGAATAAACATCAGGTCCTTGCGCACATTTCAGGGAAGATGCGGATGCATTTTATAAAAATACTTCCTGGTGATAAAGTTACAGTTGAGCTGTCGCCATATGACCTTACGCGCGGCAGAATAACATACAGAACAAAATAAAAGTTGATGGACTCGTAAAAAGTCGTTTTTTGGTTTTTTATGAAGGTATCAAAAGATCATTGCTGTTATAAAATTTAAATTGCAGCCCAGAATATATGAGGAGCAGGGTAAATGAAAGTCAGGGCATCAGTTAAGAAAATTTGCAGTAAGTGCAAAATTGTCCGCAGAAAAGGCATTATCAGGGTGATCTGCGAAAACAAAAGACACAAACAGAGGCAGGGATAGAGGAGGATAAGCTTTGGCAAGAATTGCAGGGGTAGATTTACCTAAGCATAAGAGGGTCGAAATTGGCTTAACCTATATTTATGGTATAGGAAGAACCGCTTCAAAAAATATACTCTCAAAGCTTAATATTAATCCGGATACCAAGGTCGATCAGTTATCAGAGGCTGAAGTCAACAGCATACGCAAGATTATTGACACGGAACACAAAGTTGAAGGTGAACTTCGTGCTGATATTTCAATGAATATAAAGAGACTTATGGATCTCGGATGTTACCGAGGCCTTCGCCATAGAAAATCGCTTCCTGTGCGGGGTCAGAGAACAAAAACTAATGCGCGAACCCGAAAAGGCCCGAAACGGTCTACGGTCAGGAAAAAGGCAGTAACCAAAAAGTAGTGAATATTAATTAACAGGGGCTTTATAAATGGCGAAAAAAACCCGGACAAAAAAGAAAGAAAAAAAGAACATTACAAATGGAGTAGTGCATATTTTCTCTACTTTCAATAATACAATAGTTTCAATTACAGACCCCGCAGGAAATGTTTTAGGCTGGTCCAGTGCCGGCGTTCAAGGTTTCAAGGGATCCAGAAAAAGCACTCCGTTTGCCGCTCAGCTTGCTGCTGAAGACGCATCTAAAAAAGCGATGGGCACGGAATGAAAAATGTTGAAGTATATGTCAAGGGTCCCGGACCGGGAAGAGAATCAGCGCTTCGCTCACTTCAGGCAACAGGATTTAACATCCTTGTCATAAAGGATGTAACGCCTATTCCGCATAACGGTTGCCGATCGCCTAAAAGACGAAGGGTATAATATAAAGGAGGAAGATTTGGCACGATACACAGGCGCGGTATGCAGACTATGCCGGCGAGAGAATTTGAAATTATTTCTTAAGGGGGACCGCTGTTATTCGGATAAGTGCGCTTTTGACAGGCGTAGTTATGCACCCGGACAGCATGGTCAACGGCGTGGAAGAAAAATATCCGATTACGGGGTTCAGCTCAGGGAAAAGCAGAAAGCAAAACGGTTGTACGGGCTTTCCGAAAAGCAGTTCCACTTATTTTTTGAAAAAGCCGAGCGTCAAAAAAATGTTACCGGAACGAATTTACTTGTTCTGCTGGAAAGAAGACTCGATAACGTTGTCTTCAGGCTTGGTTTCACCAATTCGCGTTCCCAGGGGCGCCATTTTGTCAAACATAGTCACTTCCTGATTAATGGTAAGAAGGTTAATATTCCGTCATACCTTGTTAATACCGGTGATGTTATCGAGGTAAAAGAGAATAGTCGTAATATAAAAGCTATAAGTGATTCATTGGAAGCTGTTGTCAGAAGGAGTGTTCCACAATGGCTTGAATTGGAAAAAAATAATCTGAAGGGGACAGTCAGGAGTTTCCCTGTGCGCGAAGATATTACGATGCCTATTCAGGAACAGCTTATAGTGGAACTTTATTCAAAATAATAATTAACGGGGCAGGCAACATTCCTTCAAATCAGGCGTTTCATTGAAATACACACATTTATATCTGTGTAAATTTAGGATAATTTCTTTATTTGAACCGAAATAGCGAGCGACAACCCCCTGCTTTTGGCTGGGTTAGCAAGCGAATTACAAGCAGATAAAAAGTCCTTATGGGCGAAGATTCC
>Ga0105102_10000503_pt1 | contig 11725 bp, 13 predicted proteins | sample PPLLaktember2015_FD_87032 | JGI IMG/M metagenome (GOLD analysis project Ga0105102, IMG submission 87032) | Freshwater sediment microbial communities from Prairie Pothole Lake near Jamestown, North Dakota, USA - PPLs Lake P7 Core (6) Depth... | ecosystem: Environmental > Aquatic > Freshwater >...
TTTTCCTTGTCAAATTCAATAACTCTACCCTGATCCACATCTCCCAGCTTTCCGCAGGCAAGGAGAAACCCGAAGGAGAAAACAGTCACAGCTAAGAATCCGAATTTCTTTATCATATTATATTTTCTCATGTTATGCCCTCCCTTTTTTCGCCGCGACTTCCTGCTTTGCGCCCTGTACCATTTTCACAAGAATATAAAGAGACAATGCAGCCACAAGCCCGAGGATAAGAGTTGTTGAGGCAATATCCATAACAACCTGAGTTCCGGCTACATACTTTGGAATCAGTTTCATAATAACGGAAATACAGCAACCAACAACGGCAATTCCGAAAGCTATCCGGATTCCGTATCCTTTTATATATTTTGTCGCCACTGTTCCAACCTGGGCCCCCATAGCGGCTCCACAAAGCATGATAACGGCGGCAACAAGCTCTGTCCTGCCTTTATATGTATATGTGGCTGCTCCGTACAGTCCTGATATCGCAACTTCAAAAAGATCTGTTCCGACAGCTATATGAGTCGGGCAGCCGATAAAATAGATAAGCGCAGGCATACGGATAAGACCTCCTCCGATTCCGAGAATACCCGCCAGCCAGCCTGTGGCAAAGCTGATAAAGATGGGCAGCCAGGCTGAACATGTGAATCCGGCAGCCTTGAAATGAACCATGGGGGGGATCTTAAGCTTATGAAAGGTCTTGTGCCATTCAATGCCCGTGGCCAGTTTATCCACATCCTCTCCTTTTGCCCTTAACTCTTTTTCCTTTTTCCTCTTCTTCGCGATATCCGCAAAAACCATCCATGCGATAAGTATAAGAAGTATGACGTACATCCAGCGGACTATCATATCTACTTTCCCTATGCGTTCCAGCCACATGATCATCTGGGCGCCTATTTCAAAACCGGCCACAGTCCCGATAATCATAATAACCCCGAGTCTGTAATCAACATTTCCGAACCTGCCGTGCCGCATGGTTGAGATAAGGGATTTCCCGGCCATGTGGGCGATATCCGTCCCGATGGCGAAAGCCATCGGAAAACCGAGAATATTGAGTCCCGGTGTCACCATCCATGCGCCGCCCATACCAAAAAAACCGCCTATTATTCCGACCCCGATTCCAAGAATAACCAGACCGGGCCAGAATATCGTAACTCCCGAAATGGGCATTAGAACATATAACCAATCCATGATTTATCCTCCCTATATTATTAAAAAATTTTTAGATCGCATAAATTTTAATGTTCGGACAACTCTCTCGATTTCAAATCAATACCTATATGCGACATAACAAGGTCCGCCAGAACTCCGAGAATAACCCCGATAATAGGAATGGCTACAACAGTGACTATCGTAAAGTATATATGACTCTCATTATAAAGATTGGCAAACCATGCCTCCCAGCCCGTCAACTTCCGGGTATCTGCAACGATAACAAGAAGAGAGGCTTTTTCTCCCGCTGCCAGAGCAACACCAGGTAAAACCAGTGCCGCCGCGGCCGCCAAACCTGCAAGTTTTGTCCACAATTTATACATATTGTTAATCTCCTTTGTTTATTGAATTATGCTTACACTGCATGGGGCATGCGCCACCACCTTTGCCGCCGTGCTTCCTGTCATAGCCCTTTCCACTCCGGAAATGCCGGTTCTTCCCATGAGGATCAGGTCGAATTTATCATCTTTAGCTCTCTTTATAATATTGTTTGCCGGCACTACCCCTGTCTCAAGTATTACTTTTACCCCGATCCCTTTTCCTTCAAATAAAGCCTTCGCGCTGTTCAGCGCGTCCTTTGCCTGTTTTTCCAGTTTTTCCTGTATATTCGGAGGCATATCGTCAAAGTCGCTCTTGGAAAAATAAGCCACCGACATGAGGGTTATCTCCGCCCCTTCTTTTTCGGCCAGTTCAAGAGCGCGCCGTACCGCCTTCATTGAATGCTCAGAGCCGTCTGTTGCCGTTAATACTTTCATAAACACCTCCTTTTCTATCTGAATTCATTCAAAATTGATTATTTCTCGTATTTTTGCACCTCTTATTTTCTGTTCTTGGACGTTCTTTTTTTCAAAAGCGGCAATCAGTTTTTCCATAAGTTCCGTAAACTTTACAGGTTTTATAAGATAATCGAAGGCTCCCGATTTCAGCCCGTCAATGCTCGTTTCAACAGACGCATGACCGGTAAGGAGAATGACTTCGGTCAAAGGTTGAAGCTTCTTGATCTCCCTCAAAACCTCAATGCCTCCGACTCCGCCCGGCATTTTGACATCGAGCAAAACAACATCGAAATTATTTTCCTTCAAGAGCTCCATGGCAGCCTCTCCGCTTGGAGCGGGAGCTGCATCAATTTTCCTTTTAAGCAATCGATTGACGACAGTTTCCAAAAAATCGGGCTCATCGTCCACCACCAAAACCCGGAAGTTTTCCATCATAACCTCCCTATTTTTTCTCCGGCACAACGATCGGCAATTTCACGGTGAATGTTGATCCTTTACCAACTTCACTTTCGAGCTCGATAGTCCCCCCCATATTACGGACAAGCGTGTCGGTTACAGACAAACCGAGGCCGGTTCCCTTGCCTGTCTGTTTTGTAGTGAAAAAGGGATCAAAAACCCTTGAAAGATTCTCTTTTGGAATTCCGGGACCATTGTCCTTCATACTGACCGCTATCTCAGAGTCTATCCTGCGGCTGTTCAGATAAATTTTCCCGTCCTTGCCGACGGCATCGACAGCATTCGTCAGCAGATTGAGAAAAACCTGCTGAAGCTCGGCCTGGTTGCTTGATATTATCGGAAGATCGGGCTCAAGATTTTTTTCTATAGTAATGTTGTTTGTTTTGGCATAACTGTCCAGAAAAGTTATTGTATCGTTCAATACTTTGTTTATATCAACATCCTCCATATGTGGTTCCATTCTCCGGGCAAAACCGAGCATGCCGTGAATAACTTTTCTCGCTCTCTCAATATGTTCCTCTATTTTACGAAGCGATTTTTTATACTCGTCAAAATACTTGCTCTTCTGGAATTCCTCCTCTTCAAGAAGATCCTCCATCCAGCCGGTTTTTTCAGCTATCACGGCAAGGGGATTGTTTATTTCATGCGCCACACCGGCTGCCATCTTGCCGAGAGCGGCAAGCTTGTCCGAATGAACCAGTTGAGCGTTTAATTCGTTCAGCTTCCTGTCCGCGGTTTCCATGCGTCTTATTGTCAATCTGGTGGTAAAAATTGTCGTAAGGATGATCATCAGGCAGCCGGAGGTAACTATAATTATCTCGAGTTGTTTTGTTTTGAAGAGTTTGGTCATCTCTTCGGAGGCATCCTGGCTTATTACAAGAAGCCAGCTGTTCTTTTTCAGCCAGCTTCCGGCATACAATATCTTTTTGCCTTCCGTGTTCTCCCTTTCGAGCACTGTTGTCCCTGCACCGAAGAGAGTGGTATTCAGATCCGATTTCGAGAGAATTTCATCTTTAAAACGCAGGTGGGTCTGATAAATGCCTTCTTTGTTTATAACAAAAGCATCTCCTGTTTTCCCGATATGCGCAGCGCGGACGAGACCTTCAAAAACATCAGAGTCGATTGTTGCCCTCAGTATCCATCTTCTGCTTTTATCCTGATGTTGCAGCGCAATAATGAAATGAGGAACCTTTCTGAAACCCATAAAGATGTCGCTGACATAAACGCCTTTGCTTTCAACTTCATGAAACCACGGCTGTGAATAGTAATTCAGGCTCATAAGGTTATATGGGCCCGCATAAGCAATATGGCGGCCTGTGCTGTCAATAAGGCCAAGATCAATAAAGCCGCCTACCCGGTTATTCATTATCTGGAAAATTCGTTCAAGGTTGTTCTTTTCCGCCAGGTAATCGTAATTATAAGTGTCCGCCATGGCCAGCAGTATTGCGGTCCGTTCCTTAAGGAAAAGCTCTATCGCATCGCTCTGAGCCATAGCCCTGTATCTGATCTGCTCTTCGATTTTATTTCTGAAAACCTGTGCAAACTGGTAATAAATTACAACGCTCAGCGATATTAGGGGTATAAATGAAACCAGGAGAGTTATTAAAATGATCTTTCTCTGAAGGTTTGCATATATGCGTCTTTTCATATCAATCCCTTTCAGGCGATTCTTCAGCTTCAAGACGCTTTATCTTCTGTTCCTGAATTTTTTTTCTTTTGAAAGCGTCTTCAAGTTTATATAATAATTCATCAACTCCGGTCGGTTTCATAAGATAATCAAAGGCCCCCATCTCCATCCCCTCTACCGCAACCTCCAGATTGGCATGCCCTGTAAGCATTATCACTTCCACCAGGGGTTTTAATTTTTTGATTTCCCTCAACGTCTGTATGCCGTCCATGCCCTGCATCTTTACATCGAGCACAACCACATCAGGCGTTGTTTCCATAATGAACTTCAATGCATCCTCGCCGTTGGTTACGCCTGTCACCTTTATTTTTCGTTTCACAAGTCTTTTTACCAGAGTTTCCAGAAATTCCTTTTCATCATCAACGAGCAGGACACTGAATTCATTCATCTGAATCGCCTCCTTATTTCCCAAGAACCTGCTTGATTTTTCCTACAAGCTCTTCAAAATCACATGGCTTTGTAAGATATTCCACAGCGCCGCTTTTTATACCCTCTTTTGCCGCATTTTCATCACCATGCCCGGTCAGGATTATTACCGGAAGATCCGGAGCCATTTTCCCCAGTATTTTAATAACCTCAATCCCGTCCATCTCTTCCATCTTAAGATCAAGAACGGCTATATCAAAATCAGCCTTGCGCATTGTCTGGAGGGCTTCGGGGCCTGAAAAGGTTTTTATTACGTCAAAGCCTCTCTTCGAGAGTCTTTTGGCTATAACATTCACAAAGTCCTTCTCGTCATCGACAAATAGCAGTCTTATCGGATTCGGATTGAAGTTAAGTTCGGACATTTTTTCACCTAAATACGGCTTGTTGTGATTTTTTTAAGTTCCGCCTCTAAAATTTTTTCATCATGCCGTCTTTTTTTCATGGCAGCTTCACGCACTTTTGATACAAGCTGATCCATGTCGCATGGCTTCATAAGATAATCAAAAGCTCCGTGTTTCATTCCTTCTATGGCCGACTCGATTGTTGCATGACCTGTGAGCATGATAACCTCAACAAGCGGAAATCTCTGCCTGATTATCTTCAATGCGGAAAGTCCGTCCATTTCCGGCATTTTCACATCAAGAATCACAACTTCTATATCGCTGTTTTTTTCAATCAGCTTTATCGCTTCAGAAGCGCCTGACGCCGATGCTGTAATGAATTCTCTCTTGGCCAGACGCTTTGTCATAGTTTCAAGAAAAGGAATTTCATCATCCACAAGTAGTACATTCACCATTTTCATTAGAGATCCTCCTTAATTGTTTTTTGTGCAGGGAAGCCGCACATGAAATGTAGTTCCCGCATCGATAACGCTACGAACAGTTATTTCCCCCCCCATTTCCTTTACGATTCCATAACATATGGAGAGTCCCAATCCGGTCCCCTTCCCCACAGGTTTCGTGGTAAAAAATGGATCAAATATTCTGCCAAGGTTGGACCTTGGTATTCCCGGACCATCATCTTCAACACTGATAACCACCTCATTATCTTCAAGAGCGCTGCTCAGAGTTATATTTCCGCCTCTTTTCTCCAACGAATCGAGAGCATTGCTCATGAGGTTTAGAAGGACCTGCTGTATTTCGGTATGAGACAGCCGCATTACGGGCAGGTTTTCCTGAAGTTTGGAGACAATAACAACGTTGCTGAATTTTGCTCTCTGGGCGCAGAAACCAATTACATCTTTAATAAGCTCGTTTATTCTGACATCCTCCTTTGATGTGTCGGTTTTGCGCGCAAAACTTAAGAGTTTCTGGGTTATCTCCCTGCAACGCTTTCCCTGCGTTTTTATCTGAGTCAAGGCTCTTTCGATCTCATCTTTATTCTCTTTATTTGAAAATTTCTCATCTTCCATAATATCACGAACCCAGCCTGCCTCTTCCACCATTATGGCAACCGGATTGTTTATTTCATGGGCAATTCCTGCCGCAAGCTCACCAAGTGACGCCAGTTTTCCTGTTTCAATAACCTGCTGATTCATAAGCTCCTTTTCTCTATCAGCCAGTGCTATTCTGGTCACCATCCATTTTGACAGGAAAAAGGCCGTTATAATGATAACAATTCCACCCAAAAGAATGATAAAAATCGCCATCTTTTTGGCATGAGTAAGATCTGCAAAAGCGTCCGATTTATCCTGCTGATATATAAGGATCCAGTCCCCGTTTTTTATAAGGGATGCGACATAGAGATTCTCTCTTCCGGAATCATCGGCCATTTCTGAAAAGAAAAGCCCTTCTTTTGTCTTTCTTCCCTCTTGTATCAATTTATAGAAAGAATTTATTTTTTCATGATCTATTTCAAAAACCGGTTTTGATTGAAACTCTCCCATGTTGTTCAGTATGAATGCAAAGCCTGTTTTCCCTATCCGGAGGTTTTCAACCAGGGAGTTGAAGGCGGCAAAATTTATAGTGGCTCTCAAAATCCATGGTTTTCCGTCACTCTTCAACCTTACCGTTATGATAAAATGCGGTGTTCCTCTCAAACCCAGAAAAACATCGCTTATGAAGTAATCATTGCTTATTGCCTTAATAAACCACTCAGAGTCCGAATATCTCGCATTCTCCAGCTTAAACGGACCTGCATATGTTGTCTGGATTCCTTGTTCATTTATGAGGCCAAGATCTTCGAAAACCGACCCGTATTCAGTCTTAAGGGCATCAAGGTTGTTTCTTAAAACTCCTTTTTTATTCAGTTCTTCAATGGAGAAAAATTTGGCCATAAATCTTATGTTATTCAATTTTTCCATTAAAAAGCCGTCTATATTCTGCCTGTGTTTTAAAACGAGTTCGCCGAGATGCGCATCTGACTTCTCCTTATAGGATATGCTGAACTGGTTTAAGATGGTGCCGCTCACTATAAACAGAGGAGCAAAAGATACAGCTATGAAAATAAAAATCATTTTACTTATCAATGATTTGTAATAAGGCTCTTTGAGCCTGCGCGGCTGATTCATAAACGCATATCCTCTGATTTCAATTTTGCATTATCTGTCCCGGTAATCTTATTTAAAATTTCATGTACGACTTTTTTTAGCTTTTCAATGCTGCTTCCTCCTTTTTCCACAAATTCCGTCGGATTAATAATTTTGGAGGCAACCAAATATTCTGAAAAATAAGTATGTAGAATTACAGGGATATATGGAATTCTTTGCTTGAGCTTTTTCAACAGCAAAGATTCTTCCGCGTCAGGCAAATCAGGATCAAGAATCAAAAGATCCGCAGGTTCACGATGATATGCCCACTTCAATACTTCACGGCCGTTTTCAGCAAGCTCCACTGAATAGCCTTCAGCCAGCATCTCACGTCTTAAAAATTCCCTCACATGAGAATTTCGGTCTGCTATTAATATCTTATATGTTTTTTTCATAAATGATTCTGAATAATTGGTTTTGGACATTATTAATGAGCAAGGTATATGCCATGTATAATTTTTTTTATAATATTTTAGTAACTTCCTTTAATTATACGTATATTGATGTTTTGGCGACCGGGTATAAAAATGAAGATTTGTCAAATTTTTTTACACAGTGTAAAATACAGCAAGAGCCGATCGTTATGCTGAAAACCGGCAGCAGTATGAATCAGATCATGGAATTGTTACAGCCGGAACCGGGCAGGAGAATCTCTGTAACAGGAGAATGAAACAAGTTTTTATTTCATGATATATTACAACAACCTCCGGATTATGCTATATGCAATCGTAAACTTAATTGTGTCCGGAATCAGTTTCCGGATGGACACTATTTTAGCTCCGATCCGGGGAAAAACTTATTATGTTGCAGTATTGATGGTCGCGTAAACAGTTAAACATCCCGTCACTCCCGTGTAAACGTGAGTCCAGAACCTGTTGAAAAGACCGGATAGCGATTACGCTTCACTATGTGCCCCGCTTTCGCGGGAATGACATAAAAGAAAATATTCTGACTTTTTACAAGTGTATCAATATACAGGAGGAAGAAATGTCACACAATGAAATGTTTATCATAGGAGGAGATAATTTTCAACCTGTTGTCCAATTGGGTCGGATGAGCAACCGCCATGGAATGATTGCGGGGGCCACCGGCACCGGCAAAACAGTCACGCTGCAGGTAATGGCGGAGGGATTCTCCCGTATGGGTGTGCCTGTCTTCGCTGCGGATATCAAGGGAGATCTCTCCGGACTTGCAGCCGCGGGCAAGCCCAATCCTAAAATTGATGAACGCCTGAGGCAGATTCCTGTAACCGACTATCGGCAGTCTCAAAGTCCGGTTGTTTTTTGGGATGTGTACGGCGTGAACGGACATCCCATCCGCACCACCATTTCGGAAATGGGTCCGCTCCTGCTTGCCAACCTTCTTGAACTCAATGATACACAGGAAAGTGTTCTCTATGCTGCGTTCCGCATTGCCGATGACCAGGGTCTGCTTATGCTCGATCTTAAGGATTTGAAAGCGATGATAGCATGGATGTCCGACAATTCGAAAAAATTGCGCGGTGAATACGGAAACCTCGCGCCAGCCAGCATAGGCGCAATCCAGCGTGGCTTAATGGTGCTTGAGCAGCAGGGTGGCGATCGATTTTTCGGTGAACCGGCTGTTCAGATAAACGATCTGATGCACGTTGATTTTTCGGGCCGGGGCGTGATCAGCCTTCTGGATGCGACCCGACTCTATTCGCAATCTCCAAGGATATATACCGCATTCATGCTTTGGATTCTTTCAGAGCTGTTTGAACAGCTTCCCGAGCAGGGGGATTCGGATCGTCCGCGCATGGTTCTCTTCTTTGATGAAGCCCATCTGATTTTCAATAATGCCCCGAAACCACTTCTTGATAAGGTGGAGCAGGTTGTAAGGCTTATCAGATCAAAAGGTGTAGGCATATATTTCATAAGCCAGAGCCCGACCGACATTCCTGAAACTGTAATGGGGCAACTTGGTCTGAAAGTGCAGCACGCCCTGCGGGCTTTCACTCCGAAGGACAGGCAGTCGGTTAAAACAATCGCGGCCAACTTCAGGACCAATCCAGCCTTCGACACTGAAACAATCATTACCGAGCTTGGCATCGGGGAAGCGCTGGTTTCAGCCCTGGATGAGAAAGGCACTCCACTGCCTGTAAGGCGTACACTGATTGCTCCGCCTCAATCACAAATCGGCCCGATCTCTCCCGGAGAGCAAAAGGAGTGCATGAACCGTTCGCCTCTGCGCGGCCGGTACGATAATCCGGTTGACCGTGAGTCGGCATACGAACTGCTCAAGGCGCGTACCGCCGCAGAAAATGTTCAAATGCCTGAAAAGCCGGCTCCGGCTCCGAAAACAGCGGCTCAGGGCAGCTCGCGTCAGTCGATAGCCGACGCTTTTATAAAGAGCGCCGCCCGCTCTATAGGCAGTCAGATCGGAACACGGATTATCCGCGGCGTTCTTGGATCGGTATTCGGAGGCCGACGATCAAATCATAAAAGCCGGACTGCCGTCGATCAATGCCACAAGGCTTATGTGGGCCGATATTTAAAAAGAATTGCCTTTTAATCTTGTAATATCGTAAATTAAACAACCCTCTTCAATAAGATGAGGGATTCCAATATGGATTGATTAAAATCAATACTCGTTCCGTCATGCCGGACTTGATCCGGCATCCAGATCTCAGCGCCTTAATTTCTGGATTCCGGCTCGGAGGCCGGAATGACAAGTCGCAGAGCGACAACTTTAAGCCTTTTTCGTCTGAAGACAAGGAATTTAAACCATCGCTAAAAGAGACATGAAAAATCAGGCAGCGCATATAAATATTTAAGGAGAGATTTAAAAGAATATGGGCATGGAACCAAACAAAATAATATACTCCATGATCGGAGTAAGTAAATTCTATGACAAGAAACCGATTTTGAAAGACATTTACCTGTCATATTTCTACGGTGCAAAGATCGGAGTTCTCGGTTTGAACGGTTCCGGGAAAAGCTCTCTTTTAAGGATACTTGCAGGGGTTGACAAGGAATTTATCGGCCAGACAATCCTGACCCCCGGCCATACGATAGGCTTCCTGGAGCAGGAGCCGATGCTTGATGAAAACAAGACCGTCCGTGAAATTGCGGAGGAAGGTGTTCAGGAGACGGTTAACCTTGTAAACGAATACAACCGGATAAACGAAAAATTTGCAGAGCCCATGTCGGATGAAGAGATGGATAAACTTATCAAGAGACAGGGCGAGGTGCAGGAGAAGCTCGACGCGCTCGATGCGTGGGATCTTGATTCGCGTCTTGAAATGGCCATGGACGCGCTTCGATGTCCTTCCGGAAACACCCAGGTAAAAATACTTTCAGGAGGCGAAAAACGGCGCGTGGCGCTTTGCAGGCTGCTTCTTCAGAAACCCGATATTCTGCTTCTTGACGAACCGACAAACCATCTTGATGCTGAGTCTGTGGCATGGCTTGAACACCATCTGCAGCAATATGCCGGAACAATAATCGCCGTAACACATGACCGGTATTTCCTTGACAATGTTGCAGGATGGATTCTTGAACTTGACCGCGGGCAGGGAATTCCATGGAAAGGCAACTATTCGTCATGGCTCGATCAGAAACAGGCAAGGCTTCAGCAGGAAGAAAAAACCATGAGCGAGCGCAGGAAGACTCTTCAGAGAGAACTCGAATGGATAAGAATGTCCCCGAAAGGCCGTCACGCAAAATCAAAAGCACGAATCAGCTCTTATGAAACGCTTCTCGGGCAGGAGGGCGAAAACAGAGCAAAAGATCTCGAAATCTATATTCCGCCCGGGCCGCGTCTTGGTAATCTGGTAATAGAGGCTCATGATATCTGCAAGGGATATGATAATCAGCTCCTTGTGGAAAACATGACATTTTCGCTTCCTCCCGGCGGTATAATCGGCATTATCGGACCAAACGGTGCGGGGAAAACTACTCTTTTCAGAATGATTGTAGGTCATGACAAGCCGGATTCAGGCACAATACGAACAGGAGAAACGGTCAAACTGGCTTATGTTGATCAGAGCCGCGACGCACTCAATCCGGATAAAAGCATATGGGAAGTAATCTCGGACGGACGCGATACAGTTACGCTCGGAAACAGGGAGGTAAATTCCCGCGCCTATGTGGCCAGGTTCAATTTTTCAGGCACAGATCAGCAGAAAAAAGTCGGACTGCTCTCCGGCGGAGAGAGAAACAGGGTGCATCTTGCGCGCATGCTTAAAGAGGGCGCCAACGTCCTTCTTCTTGACGAACCGACCAATGATCTTGATGTAAACACAATGAGGGCTCTTGAAGAAGCCCTTGAAAACTTCGGGGGCTGTGCTGTTGTGATAAGCCATGACAGGTGGTTTCTTGACAGAATTGCAACGCATATCCTATCTTTCGAGGGAGAGAGCAAAGTCGTCTGGTTCGAAGGCAACTATTCGGAATATGAGGCCGACAGGAAGGCGCGTCTCGGCGCCGCCGCCAGCCAGCCGCACCGTATCAAGTACAGGCAGCTTACGAGAATATAACGGCTTAGCGCTTATTAGGATTCAAGGAATCAAGGGTTCGAGGGTTCAAGTGAAAAAAAATGAGGTTGTCAGGAAAATTATAACTGTCAATTTATCAGCGTCATTAATTATTCTTCTTTTCGCTTTTCCGTGTTTTGCGGGAAAAA
>Ga0105102_10000507_pt1 | contig 11678 bp, 18 predicted proteins | sample PPLLaktember2015_FD_87032 | JGI IMG/M metagenome (GOLD analysis project Ga0105102, IMG submission 87032) | Freshwater sediment microbial communities from Prairie Pothole Lake near Jamestown, North Dakota, USA - PPLs Lake P7 Core (6) Depth... | ecosystem: Environmental > Aquatic > Freshwater >...
CAAAGAGCCATGTTTTAAGTGACCGATCTATGTTATCCAAAAGCATAACGGAAAATTGTATATAAATCGAGTATAAGGATGCTATCATTTCTTCGCGCGTGGGATCCCGTTTGTATCGTATTCGCAATTCGCTAAATGTTCCGTTTGTCAAAGTTCTTATGCATGTCTCGCGCAGTTGTGCAACTTCTAAATTAAAATTATCCGATAATGGGATGCCTGTTGGTTTTTCTTTCATGTTATCGCCCCTTATCAATTTCCTTGAGAACCTTTAAAATTTCCTTCGGGCCATCTGGCATGTCCGAGAAAACCCCAACGTTCGGATCATAAGTGCGGTTTTCCGGTTCCGGAAGTATAAAGCATGTCTGCCCTTCTGTCTCCCTGGTGATCATATATTTGACGGCGTCAATAATTCCCATGCCCGAATATGATCTGCGCTTTCCGTCTTTCCCGAAGGAAACGACCATAAATCGGTCGTTCCTGATCTTCATATAATCCGTTTTCTTTGTTGCGTTCGTCATGTGTCTCATCTCCCAACCTTAAAGTCCTGAAATATGTTTGTAACACCAAACATGGTTAATATTTGACTACAAACTTTAAATACTTTCGGCCAAAACGGGCTGATCTCCCGCACCACCTGGACGTTGTCCAGTAGCCCGAATGAGTGGCGCGCGCTTCGCGGGAGATCACTTTCATGGTTTGACTACAAACTTTAAATATCTGGCGGGATATAACACTGTTATATGTCCAGACTTAAAGCCAATTTGATATGCGAGTGTGGGAAACCTGCTTTCGCGGCCGGAAAGTGTCGTTCGTGCTATGATAAATCACGAGTTTATCCACGGTTCGCCCTGGCGCGCGATGTCCAGGATCCGGTGATGGCCCTGGCGAAGGAGAAAGGGTGGGGATATGGGCGCACCATTAACGCGCTTGTCCGCATGGGGCTCAAATTTAAAGAGAAACAGGCCGAGATTGCCAAAGAGTATGATCTTGGGACCGACGGAAAACCCAGGGGTTAAAATGGCCAATCCGCGGATCCGCAAAACGGCCGTTTTCCCTGCAGCAGAAATGGCCAATCCGGAGATCTCTGTTTTGGCCAAAACTGCCATCCCATTAAAAAAGAAAATAGAACTGATTGGTCTGGGATTTTGGGCCGGATTTATCTCCGGGGGGATCTCCCTGGCAGTTTGGCTCACTTTATCCAATCTTTGTTGATACAAATATTCGGATTTTAGTTGTTTCAAGCAACAACACCACCAAACAACACAGTGCGAATGTCTGTGGGGTAGGTAGGTATATAGATTTTTGTCAAATTAACGGTATATATATATAGCCAATAAAAAGTTTATGCGTGATGTGTTGTGTTGGTTTGTTGTTGCTTTAAATAAATTACGTCCAAATAAATCCGGAGGTGGCAACATGCCGCATGTAACAACTCTGAAGGATTTCGAAAAAGTGATTGACGATTATATTTTAGAATCGTCTCGAAACATGGCATCAATAGAAACCTTGGAAAATTTGATGGCCCGAAAATTCAGCACATACAAACCATCGATTGTATGGAAAATAAAACTGATGGCACAATCAGGAATCATTAAGGAAACCGAGAACGTCGGGGTTTTCAAACTGATAGGATCAGGAAAGCTCAAATTTATTGAGAAGTCCGAAGCTCAAAGTGAGACTTCCGCGCCTGCAACAAAAAAGAAGCCCGCGAAGATAGATCCGGAAGAAGAGAAAGCGATCGATAACATACTCGGGGTCGATGTATGAGATGCCCATCATGCAAATCCCACATGCGCCGCGACGAAGAAAAAAGCATGACGGGATTGACGGTTTGGGTTTGTAACAGGCAGCGCGACGTCAAACTTCCGGACGGATCCATCGGTCCGCAAAGCTGGCCGTGTCGGGATAAGAAGGGGGAATTTACTCGCATGTGGTGCGTCGGCCCGAAGTACGATAACACGGGCCCGATCAAGGTGAGTTATATTCCCGACTTTGAATATGTACGATCGGCAACCAGGAATGAAGCCGGAAACGCCGTTGCTCAAAACAGGGAAGGTGACGAATGAAAGACGCGTTCGCATACTGCAAGAACGGACATCGTAATTATTTGACCGCGCAGGACCACCATGTGAAGTGTTGTATATGCGGCGAGATTGCACGAAGACCATTACCAGCAGACTGCGTTCATGGGAAAAAAACCTTATGCGCGAAATGCAACCATACCAGGGATATACACACCGCGAACGGATCTGGTTCGTGCATGGTTCCGGACTGTGCATGCGGCGAAGGTAAATTTGACCCCGTCAAATAGAAGGTTTGCGCAGGTCCGCTGATTTCTTAATTGATTCTCTGCATATCGATATAACGATGTTATACCTTTTGGCCAATCCACGGATCCGTAGAACGGCCAAAATGAGGCCCGCCCAGGTGTCCAGCCCAGGCGGGCAGTTGGGTTTGATGTCGAACGAAAGAAGCGATTGGCAGCATAATCCAGGAAGGGGGCTACCCGCCCCACCCCCCGAATTACTTCGCGCCCTTGTACAGGACGTAAAGGAATAGGGCTGCACCCATCACTCCGACGATGGCCCACATCGCTATCGATGCGGTTCCCCATCCAGAAGTGTTTTGTGTTGCGATTGATGTTATCGCTGCGCCAATCACTGCGCCGCCGATTATCAATCCAAGGGCGAGCTGCATTATTTTGTCGAATGAATCAGACAAGCTGACCACCCCGAAAGTTTTAATCCGAACCTGGGAGTTTCACCCGTGTACGGTTCTGATAAAAAGGATTATGAAGCGCAACCTTTATAAAGAGATGGTGACTACGCATATCGGTTTTCAGAAAACCGTTTTGGCACAGAAACATACATGCATATAAAGGTATATACCTATATACATACTTATATGTCTGACGAAGACCTGCCGGACCTTCCGGACGATCAGGATCCTGACGATCTCCCAACAAAGCGCGGCGACTTTGTAGATAAACGGAAGCGAAGGTTCGACGATATTAAGTTACTATGTAAGAATAACGCCCCGATCCACCTGGAGAAACTTCTTTCAATAATTGAGATCCACACAGGCATGACAAGGAAAACCGCGAGTGGTTTAGTCATGCCCCTATGCGATTGCGGGATACTGGTTATCGATCAGGATAATATCGTGAGGTTGAAACAATGAACGTTCAGGAATTCATACCGGAAGAATTCGATTATAACTTTGAAAGGGCCGACGGTACGCACTTCAGGACCAATATCGCATTGCTCGGTAATGTAATATCGCAGATGCAGCGCGGCTATTCACCGATAATCGCGATCGTGGGAAAACAGCGATCAGGAAAGTCCTTTTTTGCGGTGTGGTTCTCGGAACTGATCTTCCGATTCTTTCATCACGGCGAAGACTTCGACGTCACGAAGAACACGTTCTTCGACCCAGAAGAATCGATTGGCATGATGGGCAAAGCGTTTCTCGAACCGATAATACTGGACGAAGCTGGCGCGTTGTTCAACACACAGGAGTGGTTCGAGAAGATCGTGATCACCATGAACAAAGTCATTATTACCCAGGGCTATCACGCCAACACATATTTAATTTTAAGCCCATTCAGCAACGACGTTGCGAAATCCATACGGAAGCATGTTGACTATATCTGCTTTTGCGTCTCCAGGGGTCATATCATTGTGAAGAAGGTCGTTAAAAAATACGATGAGATAAACGACGTAAAAATAAAGACCCATTACTTCGAGAAGATAAAGCTTCGGAAATCTGATCTGGATCCCGAACTGTGGGCGAAGTATGACGATTTCAGCAAAAAGAATAAAAGGACTATGCAGGGTGATTATCACCAGCTCGCTAAAAAGAAGAACATGCGGATAGACGCGTTCGGGAGACTGGTCCATGCCTGAAGAATTTGAGGATTGGGTGATGTGTAAGCTAAAAGAGACTGCTAAAAATACCGTCGGGCTTATGATTATTGCAGCGGTTGTCGGTTTCGTTGCATATACGATCTCACGGGAACCGCCCTTCGGCAAAGATATTATAATAACGTTCGTCGCTATCGGTTTGGTTTATATGGTCGGTCTGATTCACGGGCTCGTGATAGCAGATTATTTTGTAAAAAGAAGAAAAAAGGAGTTTCAGAATGTTGCTTCCTAAATTCGACGCGAATATGATTGAGGAGATAAAGCAGATCATTAAGCGGAAGTTCGCAGGGCTGGACCGGAAAGAGATAAAGAAGATGTTCCGCATATCGGTCGCGCAGCAGATAAAGTCCTGCACGAAAACGCTCGAAGACAAATCCCTATCCGACGCTGGCCGTAAGATCGTGAAGGATTATAAAGAAGATCTCGAACGCCTGGACGCGTTGCTGGACGAATCCGAAACGCCAGGCTATCGCAATGCAGGGAAACGGAAGAAGGCGATGGCACAATTCGTCCTGAAGCTCATGGTAATGAATCGCAAATACCGGATCCAGAACACCGAAGTATCAAACACCGTGGACGCCGCGACCGTAGATTTTGATAAGGAGAAAGTTTAAATGCCAACACCATCCGAAGTGAAACTGGGAAATGCAACCACAGAGATAGCCCAGGAACCGAACGGCCCGTTCGACGTCCTGCTGCGCTTTATGACGTCTCCCCTGGGGATCCTGATCATAATACTGATCATTGCCGCCGTTATCATATTTCTGATCTTCAGGCACATGAACAAAAAGAAGGAGTTCGAGTTCGTATCGTTCGCGCGCATAATCGACGAAGACTTTAAAAGCAAATTCGAGCTTAAAGGTCTTGATGTCAACGGAAGCCTTACCCAGGGGTTCGAGTTTCTCGGAAAGATAAACAGGATAATACACGAACACGCCAACATCGACGTACTTTATTACAATCCGAAAGAAGAGAAATTCGTCACACCAAAGAATAAACCGCTGCGAAGGGAGTACGACATTTACATCTTCAGGCTCAACCAGCGCGGATTCATACTTATCAGGATAATAAGGAACCTGCTCGGCCAACCGAAGCGGCCCTATGTGATCGTTGACACGCGACACCTGGAGAATTTCGGCGGCCCCAGATCCCAGATGTGGAATATAAAAACGCAGGTCGCTATCCAGCGTTTCGGTGACGTCTTCATAACGTCCGACATGGGTAAGGATTATCTGTCCGATCTCGCGACGAAGTACGCCCACGAATCCGAATTAACGTACCTGGCGAACTATCCGCATAAGGCGGTGTACCTTGAAATGGAACACGCGAAATGGGCGAATCGTGCGAAGACGAAGAAGGAGATCGAGACGAAGGCATATAAAGATTACAAGCGCGGAACCGAAGACGTCCGCGACGACGCAGAAGATAAGGAGTAGAGATGCTTCCTAATCTGTCCGAGATCGACAACCTCACACCGATCTATAAATTGGACGCCTGGCATAAAATCTGCTATTATGTGCCCCTGGATGTGACGATTCCCCTGGTGTTCACGCTGCTTTATGCCCTGATAATGGACCTTGATATTCCGGCGAAGATCTTCGGCGAGTTCGAGACAGAGAAAACGATCCGCGGAAGGATCCTTCGGGCGTTCTTCACAGAAGAAAGCTTCAGGGGCATGCTGATCCTGGTTAATGGGCTTTGCTTAATGATCTACGTCCTGATTCCGATGTTCGTTATTTGATTCCCGCACCGACGGCCATCGTGATTATGATAACCACGATCACCGGAAGCAATAACCAGCTCTGATAGGGTTCCTGAAGTATGGCTATGAAGCTGATTTCTAACAGGACCAGCAACATCGCCAGGCTGAAACGCATCCCGTTAACGCTCATTTAAACCATCTCCTTAATAGGACCACCGCGCCCAGGAACACGAAAACCACAGCGACCGCGATCCCGAATAGCTCATAATCGGTCGGACCGCAGCCAGCACCGTAATACGTCAACGTGTCATAGCACCCATTCGCGCACGCCTTCGTGGTGGTCTTATCCCAGTTGCAATAATAGGTTATATTACCGACCGCCCAGGACGTAGAACAATTTCGCGACAGGTATAAAGTGTCTCCGGAACACGTTCCCGACGACCACTCCGGCCCAAAAAGACCCATAAAATAACCGTCGTCCTCACAAAGAGCCATCGCGTCGGCTGTGCAATTCTCGATAAAGGTCGGCGGCTGGATTACCGTGAATGTTGTCGTCATGTTGTATGTCACGTTTATTGAATCGTTCGCCCATACAACCAGCGAATACGTTCCGGCGTCCAGCGTTAAAGTCGTGTTCGGCGTGAACGTCGTATTCGTTCCGTTGTAATTGTACCACCATGTGTTAACGGTGTCGTTCGCCGAGACATTCAGCGCGAAGGGAACGTCCGGGGTCTGCGTGCTTCCGGACGGCGGATAAGAGATCGTTATAAGGATGCTGTTTAAGCTTGTGTTCGTTGAGGATCCTATCGTCGGCGCGATCAGGTTATATTCGTGCGTGAAGATGTTGTCGTAATAAACGATTCCATAGCTTCCGGCAATCAGAACGGAACCGTTGACGTCATGGTCTGCGCTCGACGTCGCGCCGTTGTTTGACATCACTTGGTTGCTCTTTCCAGAAGCCAGCCAGACGGTCGTTTTCATTGCCGACTCGTTCCTTATCACTTTCGCGTGATACCACGCGTTCTGATTCATGTTGGGAACGCTGTTTGTTGTGAGGGAAACCCATCCCTTGAAAACGCCCGCAATTATTGACGCTGTGTCGATGTCGTCGTCGAATGGTGCGAATCTCGCCAACATCCAGGTCGTTGCCGCTTCCATTTCACCTAAGGAAACCGGATATTTATCTCCGCCGTCGTTCGCAATCTCCATGAAGTCGCCTTCTATCACGAAGGGCCGATTCATTGCGGACCCTGCTTTTTTGCTGCAGTCGGCCGTGCCTGAAGCGGTTATCCTCAATACTTTGCTTCCCTCAAAATCGATAACAGCATAAGCACAGCTTCCGACTTCAGCATATCCGGTTGACCAGTTCGTCATGGTCGTTATATCGCCGTCCTCAAAATCGTCGAACGTATTCATTGTGGTATTACCATTGCTGCTCGTCGAAACGGAAGCGTTGCCGTAGTACATGCAGGGCGTCGAGTTTATCAGCGGAAGCTTCACCCAAAAGTCCGCGCTCACTCCGGTCGTGTAATTGGCGAGCCAATAGCTTATTTCTGTCGTGTTCGAGTCGTTGACGACCCACCGGACATCGTCGAAATCGGTCTGCATTGCACTCCTATAAGTGATGTTGAATAAAACCTGATAATTCGTTAAGGATCCGGACGGAAGCGTGACCGGATAGCACTGCTTAAATGCGTAGCTCGCGTTCCACCACGCGAAGCGCGGATCGCAGATCCCATTTTTACAGAGCATGTTATCGACATCGACGAAGGGAGATTTCTTTCCTTCTATCGTTATCAGTTTGCAGCCCTTGTCCAGGACCGTTTTTATCGTCGCGTCCGTTATCTTTGTTGTTGCGGCCTTCGCTTCTTTGTCTGTGAACGTGAACGTGTAATCCTTATCTTCGGCGACAGCGGTGCAATCCTTATAGACGGTTCTGCATACGACATCACCGCCGCAGACGTTCGTGTTTGAAACCATCACAAGGTCTTTTATTTCCCCTGTTTGTGTGGTGAGTTGGGCTTCGGCAACTGGGTTAAACGCCAGAGATAGGGCCAACAAAACGGCCATTATCAGGATCTTGATTTTGTCCATTTTATCCCCCACTCCTCACCAGCTGGTACAGATATATCATTATAATTAACGAAGGGATCACCATAAATAGGACGTAGATCTCCCATGGCACGCCCGTACATCCAGTGAAAAACACGCCCACGAACGACCACACGCCGGACAGATAGGTGAACACACCGAAGGGATCCCACCAGGGAGACGTAGGCGGATAGGAATCTCCGGTTCCGTTCGTGAGATTTATCGCGCCTGGTATGGTTGACGCCTGAAGGGTTTCTATCCCTGGACAGCTTATCGATGTGTCATAGGCTGCAATGCTTCCGACCAGTATCAGGAACACCGCCGAGAACGTTATCACTGCATGAAAATGGCTTAATTCCCCGCGCCTTCTGTGAATCTGAAACATCATTAACTGAATGAGCTGAATTTCGCGACGAAGATCGCGACGACCGCCGAGATCAGGACCGCTATTATCCAATTTACATGACTTATGTCGGGGATCGCGAGCCCGAACAATATTATCCCGACGAAGATTATCGCCGGAAGCTGCCATGCGACTGCGCCGCTGCTGTTTTTCGCGATCAGGACCGTAATTATCACGGTCACAACCAGGGCCATGATGTACCACCAGATGTCTATTACCCAACCCACGCCAGCGAGATCCAGCGCGCCCGTTATCGATGTTCCGGCGTCTGAAGGCGATCCTTCGAGACACGCGTCCAGTTCGTCCGAACACCCATACGGACAGTAATCGGTTGTTATGCTGCAATCCGGCTCGCATGTTAGAACGATGTCCTGGAGTAGAACATCGCTGCCCTGCGAAGACGCGGGCCATCCGCCTGGATATGTCGCGATCCCTGAAGCGGTCGCGCCGATCGATGACAGATAGGCGGCGGTTATAAGGTCGCCGTGGTAACAGTATGACAATCCCGCCGTGTTGAGATCGCAGTTTAAGGATCCTATCGTGTTGAATCCGGTCTTTCCTGGGATCTGCCAGCCGACGACTTTGTCGTTCTCAATTACGCAGTTCGCGAAGTCCTGGCATATCCCTATCGTCGCGTTGCATTCTCCAGTACATTCGCGGTACAGGTTCACGCAGTATCCGGTTGACGCGCAGCGGCCCAGCAGCATGGAATAATCGTCAACGCACGTGTTGTTGCAGTCCAGGTTGCGCGTGCATGTGTCGTTCGTTGCATAGTCGAAACAACCGACGTCCGGATCACATAATGAGGGCGATATGCAGTCCAGGGTGTTATACCTGCATTGCGAGTTCTGGCAGCCCTTTAATTGCTGATAGAATCCGTTCCCATCGCAGAACGATGGGGCGCACTCCGAAGACGTTGCACATGGCAATTCCAGAAGGGAATAAGGGATCACAAAATCGATGTCGTACTGGTTGTCTGTTACGACCGCCTGGGTCGTTGTCATGTTCGCGCCGCCTGGATATTCCAGCGTCGCGCTCAAAGTGAACGTTGTCGTGTTGTGGTACATGATAAACTTCGTGGGCCATTCGTTGTTATAAGCTCTGGAGATTCTCAAACCGTTTTTATAAGTCCATGTCTGGTTCAGGTTTCCGGAAACGTATCCGGTGTAACTGTCCGGAAAGATCTCTATCCCGTCTTCTGTGAGAACATGAAGCGTGACGATCACGCCCGACTGATCGAGCCAGATCGTCCGGTTGGTTTCGAGCGTCCACGTTGACGTATTCCCTATCGTGACCGTGTTCTCCGTGGCCGGAGAAATGGATCGTGTCGAATTTACATATCCGGATTTATATGTTCTAAGCAGGTACGTCGTCGGTGAACCGTCCGCATACAACCAGTATGTGCAGCCTTCTTTTATTGCTGTGAAATATGCGCCCTGGATCGGATTTATCAGGAAAGACGTCCGTCCGTCGGATCCGGTGGTCCGTGTCTCATTGTTGAATGTGACCGTGACCCCAGAAACCGACGTATTGGATATGGAATCTCGGACCCATAAGGTGTAATTATACGGCGCGTTCTCGTGGTTTGCCATGACCAAACCAGTATCACAGCCCGTGAAATCGGCGGTGAAATTATAAACCGACGGTGTGTATGCGGACTGGATCGTCACGTTCGCCGTGTCTCCAGGCACATAGACCGTGCCTGATGTTCCGTACACAGATCCGCCCGATCCGCCAGATGTGACAGTTACCAGCATCGGATAGGGTGATGTGAACGTGACCGGACGGTTCTGTTGTTCTTCGAGATATATCCCGTTGCCCGTGCTGTTTGAATATCGTTCCCATGCTAAAAGGATTTTCGAGCCGGATCCTTCACTGTCGGACATGTTCACCTGTTCGGCGATGGTTGAATCCAGCGTGTAGAATAATGAAGGCGTTCCGAAGGACGCCAGGGTCGGGCTGGATACTTTCCAGATCCCTGCGGTGGTCGCGTCGTCGTCATAATAAAGATAGCCACCTAAATAGTGGTGAGGTCCGTCGTTCGCGCCCGTGAATGTGAGGGAATCATAATTCGCCAGAATCTCATTCTGATCCGTATCCCTGAAGTGAATTTCTATTATCGGCGTGCCAGCCACGCCCTGGGTTGTGAAACCGCGAAGGTCCACAATATCGGTATCTATCGTTGACGCGGTCACAGAATAAAGGTTCGTTATCCCGCCTGTTATTGTGTTGACAATCCGATTATGTATCCTGTTAATCCCGTTCTGTTTGCAGACGTCGAAGAATGTCGTTTCGTTTATCCAGCCCACAAACCTTGGCGCGCTGGTGCATGACGCGTTCGTTATCGAGTAATTTAATGCCCATGTGTTCGTGAGTGGTGTGTATTTATATACACCGTTACCGACGCCAACAAAGAACACGCCTTCGGCCTGATTCCAAACCACATCATAGGGAAGCGGATATTCCGGATAATATGAAACGTTGAATGATGTCACATTCGTCGTTATGGTCACGCATTCAGATGGGTCGGTTGACCAGTAGTTGCAGCCTGAGAATCGGTTAGTTGAATAAAGGACTTTTACGCCGCGAGACGCGAGAACGTTATTATCATATAGAAGAAGGAGACATTTCGTTGTGTCCGGAGAACATGCTATTCGCGGGCTGTACGGATCTGTTATTATGCTGTCCGAATAAACCAGGTTTCCGGCGGTCGTGCTATATGAGATCGCGGAACCGATAGGCAGACCGAGTAGTAGAACAAACATCAGTACAACGGCCGTGAGGATGCTTCTATTCATTGCGTGCACTATTAACTTTATGGTGGGCAAAGCTTAAATTAATCATATAAACCTGGGCACGGATTACACGCGCAAAAATCAGATTGGCATGGCCCGATAAAGAACGCGTAGTATAACAGCATGATAACAAACCCTATCATCAAAATTGCTATTATCCAACCGCCCCTATCGTTCATATCAAAACCACCATCCGAAATTGCATTCTCTGTCTTCAGGATCCGGATCCGCTTTGACGATCCGGCCGCACTCTGGGCACACGAACTGCAACCCTTCGAGTGTGTATTCCATGGGCCCGCCGCAGTCCAGGCAGATTATCATATCTCGACCGCCCACCCACACCTTTTATTCGTGCACCAAAGCTGATCCGATTCCTTCTTTGTTTTCGCACCACACACCGGACATCTGAAATCCATGCAATCACCGAAGCGACTTTCAGGGAAACGATAAGGGGAAGGTTGCTTTTACCAATGACACACGTTAAGGTTGTTTTTGTTGGGAGCTTTTATTATATTCCTTATCGTTCTTTCCTGGTTTTATTAACGGATTTGGAGATCTCTGCGAATTATAAAGCGTGACGGCGTCCTTCAGATAACGAAAGAGCTTATCGCGTCTCCAGCCATACACCGTGAACGTTTTAGACCTCACGGATTGCTTTCGTCTCTTCTGTCCAGGAACCTTTTTAAAGGACCGCGACCACACGACGACCTGAAGGGATCCGTTTTTAGTCATGGTTTCTCCTTTTTTGTTTCCATTTCAAAGAG
>Ga0105102_10000509_pt1 | contig 11667 bp, 10 predicted proteins | sample PPLLaktember2015_FD_87032 | JGI IMG/M metagenome (GOLD analysis project Ga0105102, IMG submission 87032) | Freshwater sediment microbial communities from Prairie Pothole Lake near Jamestown, North Dakota, USA - PPLs Lake P7 Core (6) Depth... | ecosystem: Environmental > Aquatic > Freshwater >...
CCGAATGGGCACAGGCCCTGGGCACCACCTTTTCGATCATGCTGATTGCCCCGTCGTGGGGAGGGATGATTAACGGATTCCTGACGCTGCGGGGCGCCTGGGACAAGGTAAGGGACAGCGCCGCGCTGAAGTTCTTTGTGGTGGCTTTGACCGCATACGGTATGGCCACCTTTGAAGGGCCGATGATGTCGCTGAAAAATGTCAATGCCATCACCCACTTTACCGACTGGACCATCGGGCATGTTCACATTGCCGGGATGGGCTGGAACGGAGGGCTAACCTTCGGCATGCTGTACTGGCTTGTGCCGGTGCTTTTCAAAACAAAACTCTGGTCCAACAAGCTGGCAAATACCCACTTCTGGATTGCTACGCTGGGAATCCTCCTCTATGCCATTCCGCTGTACTGGTCTGCCGTCACCCAATGGCTGATGTGGAGAGAATACACTCCGGAAGGATTTCTGGCCTATCCCAATTTCATGGAGACCCTGACCCAGATCCTGCCCATGTATTCCATCCGGATCGTGGGAGGTTTGCTCTTCCTGACAGGTTTCCTGCTGATGGTCTTCAACCTGGTAAAAACCATGACAGCAGGGGTATGCACTGCCAATGAAGCTGCTGAAGCGCCTGCCCTGGAAAAGCAGGGACCTCTTAATCCCCGGATGGAAACGGTACACCGCTGGCTGGAAAGAAAAGGGGTGCAGTTCTCTCTGGTGGCTTTTGTGGTGCTGGCCATTGGGGGCGCTGTTCAGATCATCCCGATGATTTTTATCAAATCAAACGTTCCCACCCTTAAAGCGGTCACTCCCTACACCCCGCTGGAATTAACCGGACGCGACATATACATCAGAGAAGGCTGTTATACCTGCCATTCGCAGGTGATCAGGCCCTTCCGTTGGGAAACCGACCGGTACGGGGAGTACTCCAAAATCGGGGAGTTTGTATATGACCATCCCTACCAGTGGGGTTCCCGGCGAACAGGACCCGATCTGGCCAGGGCCGGAAACCCGGCCAGCCCGATGTTTAAAAACGGAGCCTGGCATTATAATCATTTCATGGATCCCCAGAAAATGAACGAGAAATCGATCATGCCCAAGTATGCCTGGCTGATGGTCAGAAAGGCAGATATGGCCAACGTGCCAAAGAAAATCAGGGCCATGCAAACATTGGGCATTCCTTATCCTGAAGGCTACGATGCCAAAGCCGTTTCCGACATGGAAGAACAGGCCAAAAAGATTGCAGAGGAGCTGAAAAGCGCCGGCATTGAAGTACAACCCGACAGGGAGATCATTGCCATCATTGCTTACCTCCACAAACTGGGAAGGGATATTTCACCGGCTTCGTCGGCACCAGCCCCCAGGGCTCCGGAAATGATACAGAAATAGCGCCATGAAGATAGTGAGCAATTTCCTGCAATCCATCGAAGGAATTCAAACCTGGTTCATCATTTCCCTGTTGATTTTCTTCTTAATGTTCCTGGTTTTTCTATACAGGGTATTCAAAGAACCACGGGAGAAAATGAACCAGATCAAGAACTCCATCCTTGATGACGATAATGTACAGGATCACATAAACATCAAAAATTCGGAAGTATGACAACTGATAAATATAATTTGCCGGAAGAAGAACCCGGTTATGGTGATGACCCGGTAATGGATGTTGAAGACCATGAATACGACGAGATTAAAGAACTGGATAATCCTCCCCCGGGGTGGATAATGGCCGTCTTTTACCTTACCATCGGCCTCTCCATTCTGTATGGCGCCTATTATTTCTGGCTGCGGGTAGGTGACCAGCAGGACGAGGAGTATGCCAGGTCGGTGGAGAAGGCCAGGCTGAAATATCAGAAAGAGCAACCGGCTGGTGCGATGACCCTCCTGACCGATGTGGCCTCCCTCGCTACCGGTAAAGAGATCTATGCGGCAATGAACTGCGCTACCTGCCACGGGCCAAAAGCAGAGGGTAATGTGATCGGTCCCAACCTGACCGATAATTACTGGCTGCACGGATGCAAATTTGAAGAAGTATTCAACCTGATCAAAAATGGTTTTCCTACCAAGGGGATGACCGCCTTTAAGGCACAATTGTCGGATGAGAAAATCCGGCAGGTAACCAGTTACGTGATCAGCCTGAAAGGATCGGAGCCTGCAGGCGCCAGGGCACCACAGGGGGAACCCTGCGAATAATTTGAATCCTGAATAATATGTAAAGACGCAATGCATTGCGTCTCTACACATTTTAACAACATAAATATTTGCCGCACATGGCAAAAAAAGACATTTCATTCCGCGACAGACCCATTAACATTGATGAGGAAGGACACAGCAAATGGGTGTATACTAAAATACCCCGTGGAAAATGGCACCTTCGCCGTCTGGTGGCAGCATGGGCCATGCTGTTGTTCTTCGTGGCTGTCCCCTTCATAAAAATAAACGGCTATCCGTTGATACTGCTGGATATACCCGACCGTAAATTCATCATTTTCGGCGCTATTTTCTGGGCACAGGATACCTTCATCCTGGCCCTGCTTATGCTGGCCTTCATCCTGTTTATCGTTCTTTTTACGGTGACTTTCGGAAGAATCTGGTGCGGCTGGACCTGCCCGCAAACCATTTTCCTGGAAATGGTTTTCCGGAAAGTGGAATTTCTGGTTGAAGGGGATTACCAGAAACGCAGAAAACTCGACCGCGGACCATGGACCACAGAAAAGGTGGTGAAAAAAACAGTGAAGCATGCCATTTTCGGGTTGATTTCCATCCTGATGACCAACATTTTCCTGATGTGGTTCATCGGTTACGAAAAGGTTTTCGCCATGGTCACCGATCCCATAAACGAACACCTCACAGGATTCCTGATCATGCTGGCTGTTTCGCTCTTTTTCTACTGGATGTATTCCTATTTCAGGGAACAATTTTGCACCATGATCTGTCCTTACGGAAGGATGCAGGGAGTTCTGCTCGACCAGCGTTCCATCGTCGTGTCGTATGATAACATCAGAGGAGAACCCAGGGGGAAAAACGCACAGGGAGACTGCATCGACTGTAGCCTTTGCATTGCGGTTTGTCCCACCTGCATTGACATCCGGAACGGCACACAACTGGAATGCATCAGTTGTGCCAACTGTATTGATGTCTGCAATGAGGTGATGGAAAAAACGGGGAAACCTCCCCATCTTATCCGCCACGATTCTGCCGAGGGAATTGAAAAGGGCCATGCCTCAGTTTGGAACTGGAGAAACCGGGCCTATTCCATGGTTTTAATTCTTCTGGTGGCTTTTTTTGTTTATATGCTGGCCACCCGCCCCATGGTGGAAACAAATATATTGCGCACACCGGGATTAATCTACCAGGAAAACAACGACGGAACCATCTCCAATGTGTACAATATAAAAATGATCAATAAAACGCACGAGGAAATGAACCTTGAACTCAGGTTACTCTCTCACCCTTCCGGCACAATTAAACTCGCAGGGAGTGGAATACACATTGATGACCAGGGATTGTATGAATCCACTTTTGTGCTTTTTCTCCCCCGTAACGAGATTATGGAGGAGAAGATCATGCTTAAATTCGGAGTCTACCAAGACCAGCAACTGGTGGAGACTACTGAAGCCACTTTTGTCGGACATGTAAAAAACAGTGTGAAATGAAATGGAACTGGGGTTGGGGAATTGCGCTGTTTCTGCTGCTCTTTTTGGGCGCGTTGATTGGATTTGTAATTTTTGCCTGGAACCAGGATGTCAATCTGGTACATGAAAATTATTATGAAAAGGGGGTGGACTATTCTACCCAGATCGAAAAAGAATCCAGGTCTGCCCTTTTCAATGATCTGATCTCTCTGGAAGATTCCGGGGATTCTGTCCTAATCCGTTTCCCCGGCTTTGTGGCCCAACGTGTGGATTCAGGAAAAGTGCTCTTTTTCCGGCCTTCAGATCATAACAAAGATGTTATGTTTGTCATGAATTTCCGGGATTCCTTGCTTCAATTTGGTAAAGAAGCGCTGATCCCTGGCCGGTATAAGGTAAAAATGAACTGGTTTTCCGGAGGGATTGATTTTGAAGTGGATAAAATACTTATCGTTAAATAGGCTTCTCTCTTCCACCCCTCTCCATTTCGGAGATGGGCCGGGGGTGAGGTAAAAAAAATGAATATGATACCATTATTGCTTTCAGCTTTTCTGATGGGCCTGGCCGGCAGTTTTCACTGCGCAGGGATGTGCGGTCCCATTGCCATAGCCCTTCCGCTCCATGGCCCTTCGATGCCTGCAAAATTCTTTGGAGGAATGCTTTATAACCTCGGAAGAACCCTGACCTATGTCATCATGGGTGCGCTGTTCGGATTAATTGGTCTCGGGCTGCATATGGTTGGATTCCAGCAGATTGTTTCTATTGTCATGGGGGCAGGGATGATCATTCTGGCGCTGTTTCCAAGGCTGTTCAGAAGCCATTACAAACTCCCCTCCCACTCTTTTGGCTGGACGGGAAAAATAAAAACCCTTTTTCGCAGGTTGTTTTCTGTGCGTTCATACAGCAGCCTCTTTTTCGTCGGCATGCTGAACGGGTTGTTGCCCTGTGGACTGGTTTATATCGCATTGGCAGGCGCAATTGCTTCAGGAACTGTGCTCTCCGGAACCCTTTATATGCTCCTTTTCGGGCTCGGTACCATACCTATGCTCCTTTTTATCGCTTTGATGGGGAATGTGATCAGCGTTTCTTTAAGGCATAAAATCAACCGATTGCTTCCCATTTTGGTGGTTTTGGTGGGTATCTTTTTCATCCTTAGGGGATTAGATCTTGGCATTCCCTTTCTGAGCCCTAAAAAGGACAAAATTGAAATGAAATTCGAAAAAAGCCTGGAAGATAAAAAAGTCTCTGCTTTAATACTTAATGACTTTAACTTGATTTTTCCTGATGATGCTTCTGAAATTTAAGTTTTTAGTTTACTTTTGTAGCTACAAAGTATAAACATACAGATGGAAGCTATCGTAAAAAAATGGGGAAATAGTCTTGCGTTAAGAATTCCGCAATTGATTGCCAAAGAAACCGGTCTTCAGGATGGTTCTGAAGTGGACATTGCATTCGACAAAGGAATAATTGTTATTAAAACCATAAAACGGAAATACACCTTACCTGATCTACTTAGCCAGATTAATGAGGGAAATGTTCATTATGAGATAAATACAGGGGAACATCAAGGAAATGAAGCATGGTAATGGATCGGTACATCCCTGAAAGAGGTGATTTGGTATGGTTGGAATTTACCCCGCAGCGTGGTCATGAACAATCAGGAATCCGGCCTGCCCTGGTCGTTTCCCCCGCAGCATACAACAAAAAGACCGGATTATTTGTGGTTTTCCCTGTTACAAGCCAGATAAAAGGTTATCCTTTTGAAGTTCTTATTCATACTCCCCGGATTTCAGGTGCCATTCTGGCTGATCAAATAAAAAGTCTGGACTGGAGAATCAGAAACGTCAAGTTCATTTGTAAAGCCGATGCAGACGTCTTTGATGAGTCAGTAACTCTCTTTTCTTCTTTAATTTATCCTGATGTTCATTTTCCACTTTAAATAATCCTGACATCGCTGACCTGGAAAATAACGCTTGTGTACACTGCGGGGCTGATTGTGGAAAGTCTCCGGTCATCAGCAATGGTCTGAAATTCTGCTGCAATGGTTGCCGTACGGTATATGAACTGCTGCATGACAGCAGCATGTTTCAATATTACAAGCTGGAACAGACTCCCGGGATCCGGCTGTCAGAAAACGAAACCGGTGTTAAGTACCATTTCCTCGACAAAGAGGAGATTGCTGCCAAGCTGATTCTTTTTGCAGAAGGCAGCATCACCAAGGTAAGGTTTTATATACCGGTTATCCACTGTATCTCCTGTATCTGGTTGCTGGAGCATCTGGAGAAAATCCATAAAGGAATAAAACATTCGGTTGTCAATTTTGCGAGAAAAGAGGTGGATATCACTTTCAACAAGGAGGAGATTTCCCTGCGGCAACTGGTGGAACTACTGACAGCCATTCATTATGTGCCTGATATTTCGCGCAGTCTGGCCGGGCAAACACCCGAAACCCGATCCTATAAATCGCTGCTCTATAAGATGGGTATCGCCGGATTTGTTTTCATCAATGTGATGACTTACAGCCTGCCCGCTTATTTCAATGGACGGCCGGTGGAAGGAAAACTTGGCGCCATTCTGGCCATCCTGAGTTATATCCTGACCATCCCGGTGGTTTTGTACAGCGGCAGCGATTACTATATTTCTGCCTGGAAAAGTCTCAGAAAAAAAACCGTCAGCCTTGATCTCCCCATTGCGATAGGCATACTTGTTTTATTCCTGGTAACCAGTTACGAAGTCATTTCAGGAACAGGGCCCGGTTATTCCGATTCTCTGGCAGGACTTGTTTTTTTCCTCCTGGTAGGCAAATGGTATCAGGGGAAATCGTATGAAGCGCTTTCTTTCGAGCGGAATTACAAATCCTGGTTCCCGATTGCAGTAACCAAAATCAATAAACAGCTGGAAGAGAGTATTTTACTGGAGAAAATTGAAGTCGGAGACGAACTGCTGATCCGGAATAAAGAGCTGATACCTGCCGATTCAGTTTTGTTGGATGGAACCGGACTGATCGATTATAGTTTTGTGACCGGAGAATCAGCTCCTGTAGTAAAAAGAGCAGGTGATTTTCTTTATGCCGGCGGCAGGCAAATAGGCGGAATGATCAGGATCAGCGTGAAAAAAGAGGTGAATCAGAGCCACCTCACCCAATTGTGGAACCAGGACAAATCATACGAAAAACCAACCGATACCCTTCGGAAAATCACAGAAATTGCCGGAAGAAACTTCACCTGGATCGTTATTGTGATCGCCGTTTCAGGCGCTCTTTTCAGGCTCTGGCAGGGAGACATGCATCTGGCAGCCTTTGTTTTTACCTCCGTGCTGATCATCGCCTGCCCCTGTGCTCTGGCCCTTTCAGTGCCCTTCACTTTCGGAAACACGATGAGAATTTTCGGAAAAAAGGGGTTGTACATCAAAAACACCGACGTAATCGAAAAAATGGCAGGCATCAACACCATCATTTTTGATAAAACGGGAACAATCACGCATGCCGAGGATTTCCACACAATATGGCAGGGCAGGGAACTGACGGAATCAGAAATGAACGGTATCTTCTCCCTTGCCCGGCAGTCATCCCACCCCCTCAGCCTGGCGATCAGCTCCTTCATGAAAGAGGCTGCCTACACCACTCCTGAACAATTTACAGAAGCCGAAGGACGCGGAGTCCTTGGCAAGGTAAACGGTCATACTTTTCGCTTCGGATCGGCAGAATTTGCAGGTCCCTCTGAGGCAGCATCTACACATCAGACTTCAGTTGTCCATTTGATGATCGATGATGAATATGCCGGGTATTTCACCATTTCAAACCGCTACCGTGAAGGTCTTGGGGAAATGATCCGTCCGCTGGGCGAAAACTTCGATCTGTATCTTCTTACCGGTGATCATGATGCAGAAAGGGAATACCTTGAATCCTGGTTCCTGCCGGGCCATATGCTTTTCAATCAGAAACCGGGCGATAAGGCATTTTTCGTACAACAGTTGCAGCAGGAAGGGAAAATCATCATGATGACAGGCGACGGTCTGAATGATGCCGGCGCCCTGATGCAAAGCGATGTTGCCCTGACCATTGCCAATAAGGCGTACCAGTTTTCACCCGCCAGCGATGCCGTTCTGGAGGCCGGGAAATTTGGCCTGCTTGCCCGGTTTATACAGTTTACACGGACAGCAAAGCTTATCGTTTACCTCAGTTTTGCCATTTCATTGACTTACAACATTCTGGGTATTTCAATAGCCCTTTCAGGAAAACTGTCGCCTGTTATCGCTGCCATATTAATGCCAGCCAGCTCGGTCTCCGTTGTCGCATTTGCCACTTTTGCCACAAGGATAGCGGGGCAACTGAAGTTGAAATAAGAGCTTTTGATTTGGGAAGCTGCATGATCATAATCATTTTGTTTTTTCATCTTATGTACTAAGTTTGCAGCTTCAATCTAAAAATCGTACCAGTGAAAAAAATATTCCTTTTAGCAGCTTTGGCAGGTGTCATTCTCTCCTGCTCGCAAAAACCAAAAACAACTGTTTCCATGAACCCATTTCTTGTACCTTATGATACTCCCTTCGGTGTACCTCCTTTTGATAAGATTAAAAATGCCGACTATCTGCCAGCCTTCAGGGAAGGGATGAAAAAGCATGATCAGGAAATAGCAGACATTGCACAGCTTACCGACCCTGCCACTTTTGCCAATACCATTGAAGCCCTTGACCGGAGCGGTGAACTGCTCAGCAGGGTCAGGCTGACCTTTTTCAATGTAAAAGAGGCACATACCAACGACTCCATGAATGTAATTGCCGCAGAAGTCGCTCCCCTTTTGTCCCAGCACATGGACGCCATCCTGATGAACGGGTCCCTCTTCAACAGGGTAAAAGCAGTCTATGATAAACTGGAAACCCTGGGACTTAATCCGGAACAGACCCGTCTGGTCAGTGAGTTGCACAAGCAATTTGTCAGAGGGGGCGCCAATCTCTCTCCTGAAAAAATGGAGGAACTGAAAAAAATAAACGAAGAACTTTCTGTTCTCGATATTCAGTTTGACAAAAACATGCTCAACGAAACCAACGGATTCAAACTGATCATCGAAGATAAAGCTGACCTTTCAGGACTTCCGGAAAGCGTTGTGGCAGCAGCTGCCGATGAAGCCAAAAGCGCTGGACAGGAAGGCAAGTGGGTATTCACACTCCAGAAACCCAGCTGGATCCCCTTTCTGACCTATTCCGACAAAAGGGAACTTCGCGAGAAACTCTACAAAACCATGTATAACCGTTGCAACAACGGCAACGGGAACGACAATAAAGCCATCATCGGCCAGTACGTGAACCTGCGTATACGGAAGGCTAACCTGATGGGGTATGCCGACTGGGCCTCCTTTATCCTTGACAACAACATGGCTAAAAAACCTGAAAATGTCTATGACCTCCTGATGAAGGTCTGGAATCCCGCTCTGGTCAGGGCTAAGGAAGAAGCTGCCGACATACAGAAGACCATTGACCGGGAAGGCGGAAAATTCAAATTGGAAAGTTGGGATTGGTGGTATTATGCAGAAAAGGTCAGGAAAGAGAAATTCGATCTCGACGAGAGCAGCTTGCGTCCCTATTTCAAACTGGAAAATGTACTCCAGGGCTCCTTCCTTGTCGCCAACAAGCTCTTTGGAATATCCTTCACCAAACTGGAAAATATGCCGGTTTATCATCCCGATTGCAGCGCATATGAAGTGAAGGATGCCGATGGGTCACACATCGGGATCATGTATACTGACTTCTATGCCCGCGCTTCCAAAAAAGGTGGCGCCTGGATGAACAACTACCGTGAGCAGTTCAAAGATAAGGATGGCAGGGATATTCGTCCTGTCGTATCCATCAATGGCAACTTTCCGAAACCAGTGGGTAGTGATCCTTCCCTCCTCAGTTTTGACGATGTTGAAACCCTGTTCCATGAATTTGGACACGCCCTGCATGGCCTTCTCTCCAAATGCACCTATTTAACCATCTCCGGAACCAATGTCTCCCGGGATTTCGTCGAATTACCCTCCCAGATCATGGAGCACTGGACCTCCCAACCGGAAGTGATGAAGGAGTATGCCCGTCACTACCAGACCGGTGAAGTAATTCCCGGCGAACTGATCGAAAAACTCAATAAGGCCGGCACCTTCAACCAGGGATTTGCCACTTCGGAATTTATCGCTGCTGCCATCCTCGACATGAATTACCACACCCTTAAGGAAACCGGGAATCTCGATGTCAATGCCTTCGAAAAACAATCCATGGATAAAATCGGACTGATCAGCTCCATCATACCCAGGTACCGCTCCACCTATTTTGCCCATGCCTTCTCCTGGGGGTACTCTGCCGGCTATTACGCCTACAATTGGGCTGAAGTGCTCGATGCCGACGCTTTTGAAGCCTTTAAGGAAACCGGTGACATCTTCAATCCTGAAGTGGCACGGTCATTCCGCACCAACATCCTCGAGAAAGGCAATACCGATGAACCGATGAAGCTCTACCTGAATTTCAGAGGAAAAGAACCGGGAATTGAACCATTACTCCGGAATCGGGGACTTTTATAATGGTCATTCAATGGTCATTCAATAGACAACTGAAAGACGCGAAGCAAATGACAACCGAATGACGCGAAGCGAATGACTAGTGAATGACGTAAAGTGAATGACCTTTAAAATTGAAAATGGGCTATCGCGAAACAGACATAAAACTCCCCACCGATTTTGATCCGCAGCAGTTGCGCAACAAAATCAAGAAGGAACTGCGGATCGGAAATTTCACTTATGAAATTCTGAGCCAGTCGCTGGATGCCCGGAACAAATCCAATATTTTCTGGCAACTCAGGATTGGTGTGCATTCTCCTGAGCTCAGGGGAGCAAAAGTGCCGGAAGAACCTTCCCTCCAGATCCCCTTCCGGGGGAAAGGCCGTAAAGCGGTGGTTACCGGGAGCGGACCGGCCGGGTTCTTTTCTGCCTTTGTGCTCCAACAGGCAGGCTTTTCTGTTACGATCCTGGAAAGAGGAACCGATGTCACCGCCCGCGACCGGGGAATTACCCGCTTTGAAACCAGCGGGGAATTCGACCCGAAAAGCAATTATGCATTCGGGGAGGGGGGTGCAGGTACCTTCAGTGACGGAAAACTGACCTCACGCTCCAAACACATCTCTGTCGAAAAGAAGTACATTCTCGACCAGTATATCAAGGCCGGCGCTCCGGAAGAAATCGGCTACCTCACCTACCCTCATGTGGGCAGTGACAACCTGAAAACCGTGGTTCAAAACCTGAGGAGAGAATTCCAGGACATGGGGGGAACCATTCTCTTTGAAACCCTCCTCACCGACTTCAGGATCCGGGGGGCAAGGGTCGTCGCCGCCGTCTCCGAACAGGGTATCCATGAAGCCGATCTCTTCATCGTGGCACCCGGTCATTCTTCCTATGAAACTTACCGGATGCTGATGGCAAACGGGATTCCTTTCCGGACAAAAAACTTTGCCCTGGGATTCCGGGCAGAGCATCCCCAGGAAGTGATCAACCTGGGGCAATGGGGCCGCACCAGTCTCCCAGGTGTCAAGGCAGCAGAATACCGGCTCACCTCCAACAGAGAGGGCCGACTGCCTGTATTCAGCTTCTGCATGTGCCCGGGGGGAATCGTGGTGCCGGCTGCAGCCTATGCCGACTGCAATATTGTTAATGGCATGAGCTACTATCAGCGCGACGGAAGGTTCGCCAATGCAGCCTGTGTTGCCGGTGTACATCCCTCCGTTCTTGCTTCAAGAGAATTATCGCCCCTGGAGGCACTTAATTATGTTCAGCAACTCGAAACCTCTTTTTATACCTTCAGCGGGGGATTTCAGGCGCCATCGTGCAGCATCCGTGATTTTCTCCGTAAGCGATCGTCTCAGCCGCCAAAAGATACCAGCTATCCTTTGGGACTGGTTGAGGCGCCCCTGTGGGAGATGCTTCCCGAGGTGGTCATCCATTCCCTGACGGAGGGACTCGAAGATTTCAGCCGGAAACTGAAAGGGTATGAAACGGGTAACCTCCTGGGGCTGGAAAGCAAAA
>Ga0105102_10000512_pt1 | contig 11662 bp, 9 predicted proteins | sample PPLLaktember2015_FD_87032 | JGI IMG/M metagenome (GOLD analysis project Ga0105102, IMG submission 87032) | Freshwater sediment microbial communities from Prairie Pothole Lake near Jamestown, North Dakota, USA - PPLs Lake P7 Core (6) Depth... | ecosystem: Environmental > Aquatic > Freshwater >...
CGTCGTTCCGTCTTTGAGAAACCGCGCCGCCGTGCATATCATCATTTCCATCTTGTTATATTCAGGTGCCGACATATTTGCCTTCGGATTCAATTAGTTACGGCCAGTTTGAAATGCCTTACCCCAAAGGGTTGTAATTCGACTCCGGGTTGTCATGAAATATTATTCAGGAGTCCACCAGCGATTCCAGTTTCCGGAGCTCTTTTAGTTTTCTGATGCCGCCGCACAGCTCCAGGTATTCCTCAAAACTTGAAACATTGTATATATATTTATCCAGAAATTTTTTGAAATCAGCCGGGTCTTTTTCCGCGTTCAGCCACTGTGCCAGATGTTCCTCATCCGAAAAGTATTCGTAGGCCATATTCCCGGGATAGCTTCCGAAAGGAGCCTCAACAACAGCATCGACCAGATAAAACGGGATTACCGTCCGGGTTGGATTAATCCGGATGGCATAATCATCAATCAGGCGCTCCGCAGTTATAATAAGACGTTTTGCGGCGCGCGCCAATTCCAGATCCGCAACTGAAATCCCCCTGATGTGGCAGTTCCCATAAATATCGGACTCGTGCACATGAATCACAGCCACATCCGGCCATATGGCAGGCAGAGCCACAAAAGGCTTCCCGGTGAAGGGGCATTCGATAACCTTTGCGCCCGACATTTTCAATGTGTCTGTTCCGAGCATGTTCCGTGCGATGCCGAAAGAGACGCCTTCGGCAGCGGCCCTCAGGCGTACGCACAGGGCGTAATTGGTCCATTCGCAAACTTCAACCTCTCCGGATTCCATAATCCTGCGCGCGTTGGGTGAAAGGCCGCGCGCTTCCAGACCGATGATATAGGCGATATCGACTTTTTTGATACAGTTTCCGGCGCACAAAAGCTGAAAATCATGCGTGGATGTATGCCCCAGAAATCCAAGGTTTTTCCGGTGTGCCCGCAGAATTTCATGAAGGACGGCCGTTGGAATCCTGTTTGCCCCGAATCCGCCGATGGCAAGATAGCATCCGTCCGGTATGAACTTATTCACAGCCTCTTTCGCGGTCATCCGTTTGTCGGTCATCGCCCTCGGCTTCGCACGGAAAAATTCACGGGCTGTATCCGGGTCAGGGTTCATAAAAAGAGGGAGATGTCCTTCTTCGATTATATTCATCTCAGATCTCCTAAGCTGAAACAGTGAACGTATTCCCGCCGATTTATGGCAGTAGGTTTGAACAATATCTTGGCAAAGGGCGATTGCGTCAATATCTTGAATCAGCGTATTCCACCCAGCCACCGGCTGAAACGAGAGCCCTGTCAAACTCCGAAATCTCAAACTTTACCGATTCTTTTATTTCTCCTGATGTCAGTGTAAAAGAGCTTCTATCGAAAAAAGTCTCGATTTCAGTTTCCAGTTTTGAGAAAACCGAAAAAATCCTGTCGATAATTTCTGGAGGAAGCTCAACAGCCATCATGCCGCAGTTGAACATGTTCCTTTTAAAGATTCTGGCAAAGCCTTGGGCTATGACAAGATTGAAACCGTTTTCCTGAAGAGCCCACGGTGCATGCTCTCTTGATGATCCGCAGCCGAAATTGTCCCTGGTTATGATGACGCTTCTTCCTCTTATATCTTTTTTATAGTCAAAGCCTTCAAGATTTATGTCCTCAAAGAGAAAGGGTTTTAATGCCTGCTTTGTGTTTTCGGAGAGATATCTGGCGGGAATAATTTCATCTGTATTGATATCCGGCCTGTCGAGAAAAAGAACTTTTCCGCTGAAATTTTTCATAAAGATTATCTGCCGCCGTAGATTTTAGAATTTGTTATATGGCCCGCAATCGCTGATGCGGCTGCTGTGGCAGGGCTCATAAGATGGACCATTCCGCCTTTTCCCATCCGCCCCATAAAGTTCCTGTTCGTGGTCGAGGCACAGGCTTCGCCTTCAGCAAGAACTCCGTTGCTCATTCCGAGGCAGGCTCCGCAGGTTGGGTTTGTGACGCAAAATCCTGCGTTAAGAAAAACAGCTATAAGCCCCTCATCAAGCGCCTGCCGGTAGATTTCAGAAGTTGCCGGAGAGACTATTCCACGAATGTAGTCACTAATTTTGTTGCCCTTTAATATTCCCGCAGCGATTCTTAAATCCTCTATTCTTCCGTTTGTGCATGAGCCTATATAGACCTGGTCAATTTTGACGCCTTCCATCTCCCGGACAGGTTTGACGTTGTCAGGCCTGTATCCGAATGTCGTCAATGGCTCAAGATCTGAAACATCATGTTCAATGATACCGGCATACGAGGCATCGGGATCCGAGCGGAATACGCTGAATGCGTCCAAAGCCGCTTTTTTTGTTTTGAATTCGTCTTTGATATGATTCCATAAATATTCGACAGTTGTCATATCGGGAGCGCATATTCCGCATGTTGCGCCTGCTTCTATGGCCATGTTGCAGATGGTCATTCTGGCATCCATGCTCATCGATTCAACAGCCGGCCCTGAAAATTCGATCACTTTGTCGGTCGCTCCGTTTACACCGATAAGTCCTATTAAGGAAAGAATTATATCCTTTGCAAAAACCCCTTCCGGTTTTTTGCCGGTTATGTTTATCCGGATCGTCTCAGGATAGCCAAGAGCGCACACGCCTTTTAATATGCCGACTTCAAGGTCTGTAGTTCCGACTCCCGCCGCAAAAGCTCCGAAAGCCCCGTGTGTGCAGGTATGCGAATCTCCCATTATTATGGTATAACCCGGCCTTACAAAACCTTTTTCGGGAAAGATTGCGTGACAGACCCCATTTCTGCCTATATCAAAAAAATCCTTTATCCCGTGACGCCCTGCCCATTCTCTCAATATTTTGCCCTGCACGGCTGTTTTGGAATCCTTGGCAGGAGTAACATGATCGATCACAGCTTTAATCTTCGAAGCGTCAAAAACCCTGTCTTTGCCGCGAACAACGAGGTCGTTTATTGCGATGGGAGTAGTAATCTCATGGCAGAAAACCGCATCAAGCCTGATTACATAAATATCGTCGCATGGATTATCCACGATATGCGATTCAAAAATTTTTTCAGCTATTGTTTTGCCCATTCTACTCTCGGTTTTATTATATGTTAACAAAATATATTCGGACGGCAAAGTAAAAAGCTCAGTATGCAAGGCGCGCGAATCTTGAGGAATGAAGCGTACATAGAAGTACGCTGCAATGACGAAAGATGAAGCGCAACACAGCAGAATGACTTTTTACGAAGCCGTCAGTCAGTGTCTGTCTTTAATACAGACAGAAACGCAGATTGCGGGATCATGACTTTTCCTACCATCTTCATCCTCTTTTTTCCTTTTCTCTGCTTTTCGAGAAGCTTCCGCTTTCTTGTGATATCTCCTCCGTAACATTTTGCCGTGACATCTTTACGGAAAGGAGAGACTGTCGATCGTGCTATTATTTTGGCGCCTATCGCGCCCTGGATAGCTATTTTAAACATCTGTCTCGGAATCTCTTCTCTTAGTTTATCGCAGGCCATTCTGGCCCGCTCGACCGCCCTGTCTCTGTGGACAAGCTGTGAAAGAGCATCTACACGTTCACTGTTAATAAGAATATCCATCTTGACAAGGTCGGTGTCCCTGAATTCTATGATTTCATAATCAAAAGAACCGTATCCCTGAGTTATCGATTTAAGCCTGTCATGAAAGTCATAAATCACTTCGGCAAGCGGAAGTTCAAATATCATCTCAAGACGGTTGCTTGTAAGATACTGGTAATTCTTGTTTATACCGCGTCTGTCCAGGCAGAGCTTCATCACGGCGCCCATGTAACGATCCGGAACGATAATGGATGCCCGGATATAGGGTTCCCTTGTCAGTCCTATTGTTGTAGGGTCGGGATAAAGAGCAGGATTATCGATTATTGTTTCTGTTCCGTCGTTCATTATAAGACAGTATTGAACAGATGGAGCGGTAAGTATGAGGGAAAGATTGAATTCCCGCTCAAGCCGTTCCTGGACGACCTCAAGATGAAGAAGTCCCAAAAAACCGCACCTGAAACCGAAACCGAGTGCAACCGATGTGTCTTTTTCATAAACAAGGGATGCGTCGTTTAATTTGAGTTTGTCGATTGCTATCACAAGCTCCTCATATTCATCTGAAGCAACTGGATATATCGATGAAAATACAACAGGCTTTGCGTTTTTGAATCCCGGCATGGATTCTGCGGCCGGCCTGTTTTTCAAAGTGATCGTATCGCCGCATTTTGTGTCCCTTACCGATTTTATTCCGGCTATCACATATCCTACCTCGCCCGCCGAAAGCACCTGTTTTGGAACCCGCTTCAATTGAAATATGCCAATCTCTTCGGCCTTGTATGATATCCGGTTCGACATGAAAGTTATGACATCCCCGGAATTTATCTTTCCTTCGAATACCCTGAAATATACTACCGTACCCCTGAAAGCGTCATAATGCGAATCAAAAATGAGCGCCTTAAACGGGGCTTCCGGATCACCTTTTGGCGGAGGCAGGATATTGACAATGCTTTCAAGCACATTCTCTATCCCTATGCCCTCCTTGGCGGATGCCAGTATCGCGGTTGAAGGATCAAGTCCAAGGTCTTCTTCTATCTGGTTTTTCACTCTTTCTATATCTGCCGAAGGGAGGTCAATTTTGTTTATTACAGGTATTATGACAAGATCGTGTTCCATGGCAAGATAGAGGTTTGCTATGGTCTGGGCTTCAACTCCCTGGCTTGCGTCAATCAGCAGAAGCGCTCCTTCGCACGACGCAAGAGCTCTTGATACTTCATATGAGAAATCGACATGGCCCGGCGTATCGATGAGATTCAGAAAATACCTGTTACCGTCTTTTGCGGTATATGGGAGGCAGACTGTCTGGCTTTTGATGGTGATGCCTCGTTCACGTTCGATATCCATGCTGTCTAAAATCTGATCTTTAAAATCCCTGTCCGAAACAATCCCTGTGGCCTGAATCAGGCGGTCGGAAAGAGTCGATTTTCCGTGATCAATATGTGCTATTATGCTGAAATTTCGTATATTATTCATTAGTTGAAAGTATTATATCCGTGTAGTTCCCAAATTTTCACGCGTTGTCGGCGATCTGCAATTCGGGATTCGACTTCCCGAAAGAAAAAGCATCAACTTTACCAATATTCCCGGTGTTGGTTGACATTTCTTCAAATTAAAGGTACTTAACCCGAAAAGTTCTGATAAATACCGAAAAGCGGCTCTCTATCAGATTGTTCCAAACCATGTCAAGACGGGCTGGGATTATAATAACCCTCTGGCGCTGATAAAACAATCGCAAAAATGAATGAAAGCATATTAATAGTTGATGATAACTTGGCAACAAGGAAATCGATGAGTGATTTCATCGAGTTTTCCGGATACAAATCTTTACAGGCCGAAAACGGTTTTGTTGCTCTTGAAATTTTAAAAAAGCATCATGTTGATGTTGTTATTACGGATATAATGATGCCGGGCATGAACGGACTGGAGCTTACAGATTTAATAAAGAAAGATTATGATATTGAAGTAATAGTTGTCACAGGCTACAGTGATGATTATTCATATGTTGATGCGATAGGGAAGGGAGCAAGCGATTTTATATTCAAACCGTTCCGCATGGAAGAGCTCCTGTTAAGACTGAAAAGGGTGTTGAGAGAGCGGCAGCAGTCAAAGGAACGGCATATACTGGTTGGAAAACTTGAACAGCTTGCAATAACAGACAGCCTTACAGCTCTTTATAATTCAAGACATTTTTATGCCCAGCTTGAAATAGAACTGGACAGGGCAAACAGATACAGGCGGCCTCTTTCTCTTTTGTTTATCGATATAGACCGTTTCAAAGATTACAATGACGCTTACGGCCATCTTGAGGGCGACAAGGTGCTTTTCAGAATAGGGGAGATCATTATTTCCTGCCTTAGAATTATGGATTCGGCACACAGATACGGGGGGGAGGAATTCACGGTTATTCTGCCGGAAACAAACGGAAGAAAAGCCGTTAATGTAGGCAAAAGAATAAGAGCTGCCACTGAATCTGAAACATTTAATCCGTTTAAGGGTAAAAATGTGAATGTAACCATAAGTATCGGAGCGACGCAATATTTCTATAATGAGGATGTAAGCAGTTTTATTCAGAGAGCGGATAAAGCCATGTACCTGTCAAAACAGAAAGGCCGTAACAGGGTTTCCTTCCTTTATAAGAAAGAATCAGAGTAAACCAGATTGTAATATGTTGAATTATCAATTTCTTCTAACTCCTTCTTTGAATCAGGCAAGGCAGATCATCTCTTTGTATCGCATGGCCGGATGGTGGGAAAAGAATGTTCCGGATGATCCGGATCTGGTTGAGCGGATTATTGCCGGGAGCTACTGCTTTATGGTCGCAATTGAAGGTGAAGAGATTGCCGGTATGGGAAGAGCGATAAGCGACAGGGCGAGCGATGCATATATTCAGGATCTGACGGTTCATGAAAAATACAGGAACATGGGAGTCGGGACTGAGATTTTAAAAAGAATTTCAAACCGACTTGAAGAGGACGGCATTAAATGGATCGCATTGATTGCCGAAAGAAACACGCACGGATTTTATGAGCGTTTGGGATATAAGATAATGCCCGATTCGATGCCGATGAGAAAGATACTGACATGATTTTGAAACATCTCAAATATTCCGATTATTCAAGGCTGAAACAATTCTTCAAGCGCCAGAGGTATCCTCTTTGCGTGTATTCTCTTCCATCGATTCTGGCCTGGAGCAACGAATATTATAAGCCATACGGCGCTGTTAAAAACGATACCCTGATTGTTGCCGCGGAATTTTCGGAAAAAAAAGAGAACCGCCATCTCATTCTTCCTGTATCTCCCATACGGGAATATTCTCCGGAGGAGCTTTATGAGCTTGCCGAAAAACTTGGATTTTCAAGCTACTGGTTTGTTCCGGGTGAATACATAGAAAGGCATGAAAAAAGCCCTATAAAATCCCTGTTTAAAATAACTGCTCAGAAAGAATATGAAGACTATGTTTATCAGACGGCCGATCTTGCTGAGCTTAAAGGGAATAAATTTTCGCAGAAGCGAAATCTTATTCATCAGTTTGAAAGAGACTATCTTGCTAAAGATCGTGTGGAGTTCGGTGAAATAAATAAATCTGTTGCATCAGAGTGTGTGGAATTTCTCGAAAAATGGTGTGAAGAGCGGGATTGCGATTCATCAGAAAATGATGATCTGGCCTGTGAAAAAGAGGCCGCCATAAATTCAATTGAACATATCGATGAGATTGATGCAAACGGCATATATCTTCGCGTGGACGGAGAGATAAGCGCTTTCGGCATAGCCTCATATCTTACGGATGATATGGGCGTGCTTCACTTTGAAAAGGCTTTTGCCGGTGTAAAGGGGCTTTATCAATATTTTGACAATCAGTGTGCAAAGCGCCTTTTTGAGGGATACAGATACGTTAACAAGGAGAGCGACATGGATATTCCTGGTCTTGCGAAAGTGAAAATGTCGTATCATCCGGTTATGAGGATAAAATCCTACAGGCTCGACTTGCTGTAGCTCGAGGCCTCTTATAAATATTCCCATACGAGCTGTCTTGTTTGGGTATGGGATTATTTCTGCGGATCACATAAAATTCATACCCAAACGGAACAAATTTATAAGAACCGCTATAATTTTCATGACTCAATCGCCATCTGGAGGAGAAGATCCCCTGCCGGTCCGTCCTTTGCTCCCTGCCCCAGCCCTTTCAGGCGCAGAATGCTTCCTTCGGAAAGTCCCGGAGGGACCACAACCTTGAACAGCCTCTTTCCGAACCCTGTGGAAAGGCTGACTATTTTCTGTGTTCCAAAGAGAGCTTCGTTACGGGAGATATTAATTGTTCCGTAAAGATTATTGCCGTCCGCTGAAACAACCGGCCTTATAACCTGCAGTCTGTCGCTCTTTTTCTTTTCTGTCAGGCCTCGCACAACTCCGGAGAATCCTGTCCGGGGTATAATTGTGAATATTTTGAGCCAGAGCATACCGAACAGAAAACCGCCGATATGCGCCCACCAGGCAATCCCGCCCGCCTGCCCGCCGCTTCCGGCCGCGTTCAGAAATTGCAGGAGAAACCAGAAGGCAAGAAAGAAAAAGGCCGGGATTTCCACAATCCACGGAATGATAATGATGGGAATCAGGGTCAGTATTTTTGATCTGGGATAAAGAATGAAGTAGGCGCCCATCACTCCGGCTATGGCGCCGCTGGCTCCAATCGTGGGATAATCCGAATAATAATTGAAAAAAAGATGTGTCAATCCCGACGAAAGTCCGGAGATCAGATAGAATGCGAGATAGCGTAACGGCCCGAGCCGGTCTTCCACATTATCCCCGAATATGTAGAGTGTCCACATATTGCCCAGAAGATGCAGGAATCCTCCGTGGAGAAACATGAAAGAGATAAAGGGGAATATCTGTTCCGATGCTGAAAAATAATACGCGACTTCAGGCACGGAGTACCGCGCAGGGACAAGACCGTAAAGATATGTAAAATTATATAGATCTCCCCCCTGAGCAAGCTGAACGAGAAAAACAACAATATTTATGCCGATAATCGAGCTGTTAACGACGGGATAATTTTTGGAGGATATTGTATCCCGGATGGGTATCATTGAATTATCCGCATGCTCAGATCCACACTCCTTGCAGAGTGGGTGAGGGCTCCAACTGAAATGATATCTACTCCTGAACCTGAAAGGAGCTTGATGTTTTCCTTCGTGATTCCTCCGGAAACCTCAACAACAGCCTTCTTTCCGATAAGAGCGGCAGCCTCTTTTATCCGGTCAATATCCATGTTATCGAGCATGATAACATCCGCTTTTGCCTGGAGAGCTTCCTTTACCGAAGGCAGATCCGAGACTTCAACTTCGATTTTGACCAGGTGGGAAACTTTGTCGCGCAGACTTTCAACCGCTTTTGTGATTCCGCCGCATGCGGCAATATGATTGTCCTTTATGAGCACTCCGTCGTACAGTCCCATTCTGTGATTATACGCTCCGCCCACTCTTACGGCATATTTTTCAAGCATTCTCCATCCGGGTATCGTTTTCCGTGTATCGACAAGGCGGATTTTTTTGTCATCCAGATGTTCAACATAGGAACGGACATTTGTGGCTATCCCTGACAGCCGCTGAATAAAGTTTAATGCGGTGCGTTCACCCTTTAAGAGAGTGCGGAGTCTTCCTTCAATCTGCATAACCACCTGATTGTTTGAAACGGAGTCGCCGTCTTTGAAGAAAAATCGGCAAACCGCCTCCGGTTCGATGCTTGTAAAAACCTCTCCCGCTATTTCAAGGCCTGCGATTACAAGCTTCTCTTTTGCGACGATAATGCCTCTTCCCGTGATTTCAGGATCAATGATGTTATCAGTGGTTATGTCGCCGGGGCCGATATCTTCCTTAAGAGCTATCTGAATCAGGTCTTTTACAGAATGCATAAAAAACTCCTTGCTTCAGGTCCCGCCTTTCGAACATCATATACAGCGCTTCGATATTCGATATACGATATACGAAATTCGGCATTTTTATGATGCTTCAATACTTCTGATTTTGTCAAGATTTGTCGTGAGTTTTTGCTGTTTCTCAATAAAAACCTGATGCTTTTCCCTTACCTTTTCAACAATTTCTGCCGGGGCTTTTGAGAGGAAATCATCATTTCCCAGTTTTTTTACCAAAGCTCCAATCTCATCTTTCAGTTTGGCAAGTTCTTTTTCGAGGCGCTCTTTCTCCTTTGAAAAGTCAATTATTCCTTCAAGAGAAACATGAATTGTTGCGTCGCCTACAACCGCCATCGCGGCTTTCCTGTGCCTTTTCCCCGGCTTTTCAACCGAAAAGGATTTGAGCCCTGCAAGATTAATAACTATATCTTCATTTGAGGAGAGAATATTTTTCAGCGACATATTATCCGACTGTAAAACAACATCGATGGATGACGAAGGCGATATGTTCATCTCGCCCCTTATATTTCTTATACCTGTTATTATTTCTATAATGAGTTCCATCATCGGTTCCGATTCCGGATCACAGGATAAAGAGGCAAAGTCCTTTTCATCTGAGGGGAAAACCGCCTTCATGATGGAGCCTTTTGTTCCGGGAAGTTTATGCCAGATCTCTTCCGTGACAAAAGGGATAAAAGGATGGAGAAGAATAAGTGTGTCATGCAAAACCCGCCATAGAACGCTCAGTGCGGCATTCTTTTTTTCTTCACCCTTGTTTCCGTAGAGGCAGGGTTTTACAGCTTCAAGATACCAGTCGCACAGCTCGTGCCAGACAAATTTATATAATGTTCCGGCCGCATCATTGAATCTGTAGCTGTCAATCGAGCAGGCGACGCTGTCGGTTACGCGCTTCAGTCTTGCAAGTATCCACTTGTCAGGGAGAGACAGATCGGCAAATTTTATTTCAGTATAACCCTGATTCAGGTGCATAAAAGAAAAACGACCTGCATTCCAAAGTTTATTGATAAAATGGCGGTAGCCTTCAACCCTTTTCTCGGACATCTTGATATCTCTGCCCTGCGCTGCGAAGGCGGCAAGTGTCATCCTGAAAGCGTCGGTTCCGTAGTTGTCTATGATATTCAGGGGATCGATTACATTCCCTTTCGACTTGCTCATTTTCTTGCCTTCTTCATCACGGACAAGGGCATGAACATATACGTCCCTGAAAGGAACATTTTCCATGAAATGAATTCCCATCATCATCATGCGGGCAACCCAGAAGAATAGAATATCAAAACCCGTAACAAGGACGGACGTCGGGTAGAAGGTTTTGAGCAGTTGAGTCTTTTCCGGCCATCCCATTGTAGAAAAAGGCCATAGGGCTGAGCTGAACCAGGTGTCGAGAACATCGGTCTCCTGGATTAGCCGATCACTCCCGCATGCGGAACATGCGGAGGGGGTTTCCATTGATACGATAAGGTGACCGCATTTTTCGCAAGTCCAGGCAGGTATCTGATGACCCCACCAGATCTGGCGAGAGATGCACCAGTCCTTTATGTTTCTCATCCAGTCGAAATATGTATTGGTCCAGATTTCAGGGACGATCTTTGTGCTTCCGTTTTCAACCGCATCGATTGCCTTTTCCGCCAGAGGCTTGACTTTGACAAACCACTGCTTTGACAGATTGGGCTCAACTATGGTTTTGCATCTGTAGCAATGCCCTACATTGTGCTTTATAGGCTCCATTTTTTCGAGAAGCCCTTCCTTCTTGAGTGCCTTTAAAACCGACTCCCTGCATTTAAAGCGGTCAAGCCCCTCGAATCTTCCGGCTTCGGAAGTCATCTTCCCGTTATCGTCTATGACCTTTATTTCAGGAAGGTTGTGGCGTTTTCCTATCTCAAAATCATTCGGGTCGTGCGCGGGAGTTACCTTCAAGGCTCCTGTACCAAAAGCCATATCAACATAATTATCAGTTATTATGGGTATTTTTCTGTTTAAGAGAGGAAGGATAACCGAGTCTGTTCCAAGGTTCTGATACCGGGGATCTTCCGGATTTACCGCAACTGCAGTATCTCCGAGCATTGTCTCAGGCCGGGTTGTTGCAATAACTATGCTTCCCGAACCGTCTGGGAGAGGGTACCGGATATAATAGAGATGGCTGTCGATCTCCTCGTGTTCTACTTCGAGATCGGCAAGGGCGGTATGGCA
>Ga0105102_10000513_pt1 | contig 11653 bp, 6 predicted proteins | sample PPLLaktember2015_FD_87032 | JGI IMG/M metagenome (GOLD analysis project Ga0105102, IMG submission 87032) | Freshwater sediment microbial communities from Prairie Pothole Lake near Jamestown, North Dakota, USA - PPLs Lake P7 Core (6) Depth... | ecosystem: Environmental > Aquatic > Freshwater >...
CATCGTTGCAGGGTACTTTATTTTGATATCCCGGGAACCTGAAGGCTGGAAGATTGCAGGTATGCTGACCGGTGTTTACACGGGAGGTACACCCAACCTGGTGGCCATTGCCACCGCCCTTAAAGTAAGTCCTGATGTTTTTATTCTGGTCAATACTTACGATATGGTGGTAGGTGCATTCTGCCTGTTGTTCCTTATGACGGTTGCCCAGCGGGTCTTTAACCTGTTCCTTCCCCATTTCCGGGAAGTAAGGAAGCATAAAGCCATCTGCAAAGTGATCGACGAAACCGAGGGAGTAGATAATTATCTGGGGATGCTTAACTGGCCGGCAATAAAAAAATTACTGGCGGCATTTGGCTTATCTCTGTTGATCGTGGCCATCAGCTACGGACTGGGTTCGGTGGTGCCCAAAAGCGCTCAGATGGCAGTAATCATCCTGACGCTCACCACTCTGGGACTGGCAGCATCTATGGTGAAGAAAATCAAAACCATTGAGAAATCATTTCAGCTGGGGATGTACTTCATCATCGTATTTTCCCTGATCATTGCCTCCATGGCCGATCTGCAAGCCATGTTCCAGATCAGGTTCCTGAACATGTTCCTCTTTGTGGCCCTGGCCGTCTTTGGCTCCATGATCATTCACGTGGGGCTGTCTGCCATTTTCAAGGTAGATACCGATACCACCATCATCACCATCACAGGCCTGACCTATTCTCCCCCTTTTGTACCGGCAGTTGCCGCCGCCATCAGAAACAAGGAGGTGATCCTGACCGGTATTGCCAACGGGATTATCGGATACGCCATCGGCAATTACCTGGGGGTGTTCCTCGCCTATTTCCTGAAAGGAATGTAAAAAGGGGACCCTTTTACAGGATCCCCTTCATTGTTTACAAAAAGGATTCAATCAGGCTGACCGGCGGATAGATGATGTACACATGGGTGCCGGCCGTGGCCAGGCGGTCGAGTACACCCGTCATGAACTCCCCGTAATCAACATTGTATTCTGCGCCCCGCTGGCTCATCCCGAACCTTGGCCCCACTTCTTTGGGATCTTTGATCTGCAGTACAGCCCTGCCTGTCGTGGGATCCATGACCATCCCGCTGATCACCAGTCCGAAGTATTCGTTGTTTTTTACTGACAGCAGGGCTATCGGCCCGGTCGACATGATCCGGTAAAAGCCCTCAATGGTATAGCTCATATTGATTGCCTGAGGCGTAAGGCCCAAGGCACAGATGGCATCCGAAATTTCATTGGGAAGCCCCCGCGTCCGGTGCGATGAACAATAAGCAGCGTTATCCCGCAGTTTTGAGGGCAGGTCAGGGGTACACCGGCATGCCCAGGCATGGGTCATCACCAGGGCTGCCTGCCAGGCCGGGAGATTTTCATTCTGGCTTTCCAGGAATACCTCATAATTCAGAGTCGGGGAATTCGGAGGAAACAAGCCGTTGGAAATGGCCAGTCCCGATCTTCTTTTTCCGGGAGCCAGATGACCCAGCATCCTGGCTCGCTGTCCTGTTGTAAACATGCACATCACCGAATCGTCGACGTAATCCATATAATTCATGTACATATCGCCGGCAGGGCCATTGCTGCAAGTGACAGGCGCCGAAGCCGGGCTTCCGTAATTTGCCCTGCCCTGGTTGGGGGTATCGGTTACCCCATCATCATTTCCGCAGGCACAATTGCCGGCTGCCCCCGAATCGCTGCACCCTCTGCCATCTCCCCAAATATGACGAAGACCAAAAAAATGCCCAACTTCATGGGTCGCCGTCCTGCCCAGATTGAATCTGGGATGACTCACCGATGACCTTACCCCGAAGCATTTGTAGTCAATCACCACTCCGGTTCTTGACTTAATGGTGTCTTCCGGGAAAGTCGCATACCCCAATGGTCTCATGTTCATATTGCAGACCCAGATATTGAGGTACCTATCGGTATCCCAGGGCTTGACACCCGCCGGAAGCTTTTTCATTCCCTCTCCAGCATAGGTAAAACGGGTGGAATCGGTTTGTTTCCGGGTGATCCCGGTGGTCGCACTGCCGTCGGGAGCACGGGTAGCCAGCTTGAACTGGATGTAAGAGTCGGTGGCCCTCACACGGTAATCCTGTGGAGCCAGCCGGTTTATTTCTGACGTGTTTCGCTTGCGGTAATCGCTGTTCAGCCGGTCAATCTGGGCCCTGATCTGACTGTCGGAAATGTTCTGTGACGAATTGTTATAAACCACATGAACGACAACAGGGATGGTCACCGGACTGCTGTGCAAAACCGGGTCAAAGGGGAAATTGGTAAGATAGGTGTTTATTTTGGCCAGGTACTCTGTGGCAAAGGCGATCAGTCCCGGAAACTCCAGCTTGTGTTTCTCATATACTTCCTGGGTAGCACAGTGGTGTTCCTGAGCAAATAATGGCACACTCACCATCAACTGGAATACAATAAATAAAATACTCTTTCTCATGGCAGGGTGTTTTAATTGGTTAGGGTATCCAGGTACAATGTTCCGTAATTATAGGGTATCCTCGCTGTTTTCACCGGTTGTTTCCCCCTGATGAACCAGGTGACCTCATATTCATAATTGTCTTTATTCCGCGGAAGGATCAACTCCACACTTTTTGACAACATGTTATTCGCTGCCGTAAGATTTACCGTGCGGATTTCTTCCCAGGTTTCATTTTTAAAGAATATCTTCACTTCTGCCGCCCTGATGTTTTCCTTATTCACCAACTCAGGATCCAGTTCAATATAAAGATCCTTCTTTACCAGCGGAGGAAGCATGTTGATGGTGCTGAACTCCTGCGATTTCCAGTCTGATTCCAGGGCATACCCGTTCCCGAAGACCCATTTGGTACGGTAGTCATAGTTCAGCCATCTGTTCCGGTCGTTGTCACCCTTCCAGCCATATTGCATCCTGAAGTTATTTCCGCCGGCATTGAAACTGTTCTTGTCAATGACCAGATTTTCCATGGTTACTTCGTTGTTTTCGTGTGTCTTGCGCAGCATAACCTCCACATTGGAAATATAGCCGGTAAAATCCTGATTGTTTATGCCGTTCAGCTGGAGCGACACATCCCTTTGTTTATAAAGGGGATCATCGAGATTTACGTTCAGAAAACAACCGGGGCACTGTTTCAGCATATCGCCCACATTCTCTGAAAATGGGAACGTTCTGAGGTCCTCGGTGTATTTGTTCAGGTCAATGAAATATTTACCGGATCTTTTAATGGTTTTCATCACGAAAGAGGCCGCGACGGCAAATTCAGGAACAGGAACCCTGTCGACCCTCCTCTCGTTCTGAGGTGTTTCAGCGGTGGAGAATTCCGGGTAGACCAGATTGCGGGCCCTGTAAACGGAATCCATCGATCTTCTTGCCCTGTCGCGGGACACCCGCTCACGCTCGCGCCGTTCATTTTCCAATCGCTCCAGCCTTTGATTTTCAGCCGTAGCTTCCGTTCTTGCCCTGTTCAGCATTTCCGTAGCCCTGTCGAGCATGCTTCTGTTGTTCTGAGGTAAAAGAGAGCTGAAATCCTGCACCCCCTGGCCTCCTACCCTGTCAAAAATCAGGTTGACCAATTGGTTGTAAGCCGTCTCCCGCATTTTATTCAGGCTTTCATCTTCGCCCACCTGGGTCACTTTTATCGCCCCGGAATTGGACAGATCGTCGAAAGCGCTTTTGATCTCTGCCGCAAAAACCGGGCTTACGGCCGCCATTTCAACCGTCCGGTGTTTGTAAACCTGGTCAAAATCGGCCTCTATTTTGACGTTTTTAGGAGACAGGTACCCCCTGACATCCATTTCGAACTGAAAGCTGAGGTCGGGTGTCGGAGTCTGAAAAGTCGCCCAGAGGATATCCGCACCCTCTTTGGTGAGAAGGACCGAAACAGCAGCCTTTTGCCCTTCCAGGATCGGCGCTGATCCCAGGCCCACCACTTTTTTAGTCAGCTGTCCATTTTCACCGATCACCGAGGAGATGATCGCCACCTTTCCGCTTTTAAAAATGATGGGGCCTGTAATTTTCGCCTTTCCGTTTATCCTGACCAGTTCCTGCTGCGCATCCCGTATCATCTCATCAGGAACCGCCAGGTTGACCAGAACGTGCAAAACACCTCCGGCCTGGTTGGTCTCCGTAATGGCGGCAGTACCGGTGCCTGGCCCGGTATTCCTTACATACCTCATGAAGGAAAACGCCGGCAGGCCGCTTGCCTGTCGCGAGACCTGGATTTTATCAGGCAGGTAATAATAGTTATCCGGATTGGAGAGTTCCGGAAAAACGGTCAGCGATCCAGCCCTGACCCCCTTGTCAAACATGATCTGCTGGGCAGCCAGGGGAGAAGCAGGGAAAATAACCCATAGGGCAGCTAAAACTGCTAAAATCAAAAAATTTGTTTTCATAACCCATTTTATTTTGAAGGAGGAAGCTCATCGACAAACAGAATGGATTCACTGGAAGTCATCCGGTCGGACTTTACCACCTGATTCCCTTTTAACCTCCACGTGACATCGTATTCATACTTCAGATCGTTGTTAAGAGACAGATAATCAATCTTTTCAGACAATAAATTTTTCAGGGGGTTCAGTGTTCCCTGCTCTACAAATTCTTTCCCGCCAACTTTATAATAGACGTTGACGGTCACCAGCCTCACCCCTGCATTCTCGAGTAGCGAACCATCGGCCTGAAGCTCCAGCGTACGGCGAACCAGCGGTGGAGAAAGATTGATGGTATTGAAGGTGGTTGATTTCAAATTCTCCTTCACCTGGTTATCTCCAAAGAAACTCCACAGCACCTCATACTGGTAATCCATCCATTTCTCCCGGTTATTGTCTCCTTTCCAGCCATACAACATCTTGAAATAGTTACCATTATCGTTGAAGTTGTAGCGGTCGATCCTGACTTCATCGTCGGTGATATCCCCGCTTTCATGTTTCTTCCGGAGGTGTACCGACACGAAATTGATGTATTTCTTAAAATCTGCTGCATTGTAACCGTCGACAAAAGCGACGATTTCCCGCTGCCGGAAGAGCGGATCATCGAGATTTACCTGCCTGAAATGGAGGGGATCGTTCATATACGTGGAGAGGTTCCCGATGTTTTCGTCAAAACGGGAGGTGATGTGATCGGAAGTCCACTTATTGAGGTCAATTCTAAGCTTACCGCTTTTCCTTTCATTTTTCATCTGAAAGGAAGCCACAATGGCGATTCCGGAACTGCCACTCCGGGATGAATTGGAGTTAGCCTGAGCCTGGCCTCCGCCCGACTGGTTGCCTGCTGTGGCAGTGTTCCCTCCTCCGGAATTACCGGCTGTCCCTGAAGCGGGTTGCCCGGTTGTTGCGGTACCTCCCTGTGCCGGAGCCGGTCCGGCAGTGGTAGTGGTCGCTTGCTGGCTTCCCGGGGAGGAGACAGGAGCGGTAGTTACTGTTTGAGAAGAGGTAGTCCCGGGAGTCTCTATCTGTTCAGTGACCGGTTGTCCTGACCGCATGGTCGGCATGGTCGCAGTAGCCACTTCACCAGCCGGGGCAGGAGGTGCGGTTGCCGCACCCTGGCCTGCAGGAGGAGTACCCGGGGGAGTAGTCACAGGCGGGTTGCCGGCACTATTTCCACCGCCTGTGGAAGGAGGTGCAGCCGGTTGTGTTCCGCCCTGACCTCTGGAAGGTGGCGTCTGCGGAGAATTGGCCGGTCTGACAGTCTGACTCCCTTCCTGCGTGTTACCCGGCTGTGTATTGGCCTGGTTGGATTGAGCAGCCAGTAACTGGGTAGCCCTGTCGAGCATTGACGGCTGCCCCCCCTGCAATTGCGTAAGCTGACTCAGCGAAGGATTACCGGTGCCACCGGCCGGTGTGAATATCATGTCGGTAATCTTGTTGTAGGCCGTCATAATCAGCGCTTCCATTTTTTCGTCACTTCCCACCTGTTCCACTTTAATCGCTCCATTCTTGACCAGCTCATCGAAAGTCAGCTTGATCTCTGCTGCCAGGAAGGAGGCAGCTATGCCAGCCTGAAAGGATTTATGCTTGTAAATCTCGTCAAAGTTAGCCTCTATGGTGGCCCGGGTAGGCATCCGGTAACCCTGGATCTCCATTTCAAAGGTAAAACTGATATCGGGAGCAGCCATTTTAAAAGATTCCCATAAAATTTTTGCTCCCAGTTTCGTTAACCGGATGGATATGGAAGCCTTTTGCCCTTCCAGGATCGGTGCGCTTCCCAGTCCGACCACCTTTTTTGTCAACTCTCCGTTCTCTTCCTTGAAGGAAGAGACCAGTCCAAACCGCCCCGACTTGTAAACCACCGGGCCTTCAATCCTGGCCTGGGGATGGAGCCGGGCTAACTCCCGCTGCGCACCTTTCAGGAGTTCATCGGAAACACTCAGTTGCACCACGGCATGGACAATCCCCCCGCCGTCGCCTTCCCTCAAGGTTTCCTGTCCCGATCCGCTTCTCACATTCTCCACATACCGGATAAAGGAGAACTGGGGCTTGCCTTCCTTATTGGTGGCCAGACTGATTTTATCCGGCAGATAATACCAGGCATTCTGGTTGTTGAGATCGGGGAACAGGGTCAGTTCTCCCGCCGATAGTGGTTTATCCAGGATGATCTGCTGTGAAAAGCAGAAGACCGGCAACACCAGAAAGAAAGCAAGGGAAACAACAATCAATATTGATTTTTTCATTCCTTCGGATTTTTATTTTCAGGAACAGCATCTCTTATTTGATAACATCAAGAACATCCTTGAACTTGTTCAGTATCTCATTCCCTTTTGAAACCTGACCATCTGCCCCAGGTGTGATGACTACTTCAGCTGCCTTGATCACTTTGTTCAGGTAATCCGGGTCATTTTCCTTTAATTTTTCAGGAATGGAGGCGTAGATGTAATCATCATTTATTTTGGCATCCCAGTCCAGCGCCATTTTGCCCTTATCCTTGTGCGTCAGCACCAGGCGATAAGCATAGCCCTGCTGGTTCCTGTCGGTGAAGATGGTTTCCTCAGCCAGAGGCTGCCCTCTGGATACGGTGATCGGTATATTGGTCTCAAATTCCTTGTTGAACTTCATGTAGCGCAACTGGAGCGTCGCACGGGTAATGCCCAGCTCAGTCATTTCTTCCAGATTGGATTCGAATTCTATTTTGCGTGGCTTCACGGGAGGCGCCAGCGTTACCCCCTGCCAGTCACCCACAATCCACTGCGGATTTTCAGGAAAGAGATTTCCTCCCTTGAGGCTCCACTGTGCTTTGTACTGATAAACATCCGGATTTTTATCCTCCCCGCGGGCGTAAGTCATGGTGGCTTTCACCCCATGTGCTTTAAGAAAATCCCTGTCGATGGTAACATGATCTTCGAACGGATTGCCTGAACTCCTGTTCTTCCTGACGTTCACCGTTACGTAGTTTACTTCCTTCCCAAACATTTCTTCAGCTTCCATGTCGAGGATCAGGTTAATGTCCCTGTGCTGAAAGAAGGGGTCGTTCAGGTTCACCGAAGCAACGCACTTATCATTGCTCTTGACACCATCATACCAGGAGGCCAGGTTTTCGGTCACGGTCATTTCCTGAATCATCGGCAACCGCATGCGCAAATTATACTCTTCTTTTCTTTTGGAGAACTTTGTTTCGATTTTGGTTTTGCTGAAATGGTACTCATAGAGGTCTTCACTGGGTTGGTACTTTTCTCCCTGCTCGATAGGCTTGGGAGCTTCACTCTGCACAAATTCCTTATCGGTCAGCGAACCAATGAAATATTCCATGTAGGCTTTGACCACCTCCTGGGCAATGGGATTGTCCACTTCCTGAATATCCAGGTCAATTTTAACAATGTTGGTTTCACGGAGATAGGCAAAAATGCTGTCTTTTTCCGTGTCGGTGATGACATCGTCTTTCAGGCTGTTGCTTGCCGGCATGGTTCCGTCGTCCACATCGGTATGGGTGTAATCCCTCTGGATCTTCTGATAAAAGGTTTCCATTTTCGACCAATCCACCGTGATCCTACCCTCCACCCTGGGGACAAGCACTTCATAGCGGAAACGCAGGTTGATGGATACATCGGTGATGGAACGGTTCTTTTCAAAGGTAGCTGCCAGCAGTTGCGCGCCATTCTTTTCGAGGATGGAGGCTACAGCAATTTTAGAACCAGGCAGTAAAGGCGCTTTACCTGTCGAAACCAGATTAGGGGTAAACTTTTCATTGGTAAGCGTTCCCGATATGATCCTGAATGACTCCTCGGTATCGGAACGCAGGTTGACAGGCCCCATTACCTTGGGAGTCAGGACTTTCTTGAACTGTGGGGATGATTTGGCCAGATCCTTGATCTTAGCCGTCAGTTTGGTCTGCAACTCAGTTTCCTGCTGAGGCGTAAGCCCCCACTCCATCAAAAAATGCATAAGCGCTCCCTGAACACCGCCCGCATCGGCCCTGGCTTCTGTAGTGTATTTCAGGAAGAGGAATTCCGGTGTGCCGTCAACCCTCTTGGATAGCCTCAGATTAGTGGGCAGATAATAATATTCGCCCAAAAAATCATCGCTCAGGGGCTTGGCTTTACCGTAGAGGGTTACCTGGGTCCCATCACTCAAAGGGATGGTTACCTTATTCTGGGAATCCAGTATCTGACTCCCTGCCGCAAAAGAAATCAGCAGAAATGCGATTCCCGCTGCTCCGGACCTCAGCAGGGAGATCCGCACAGATGCATGTGTTGTCACTTTTTTCATAATGAGCTGAATTTAAATTTATTATTACTTCTCTCTTATTTAACTTGTTTCTTATATTCCAATTTAACTCACCCCACAACCTTCGAAAGTCACCCCTCTCTAAGCTTAGAGAGGGGCCGGGGGTGAGTTGGTTGTCATTCTCCCCGTTATTCTACCTGGGGCTGCGTGCCCAGCGTTGGTGGACTCTTTTCCAAATTCTTTCCACCAGGAAAGTTCCGTATACCACCTTCCCCGGATCCCGTAAAATTTCTGCTCCTTTCAGACAGGAGGCTTTCCTGAAAAGTTTGTTTGGGGTGGTGCTGAAACCTCCCCAGATGAACTCCTTTGCGTTGATCTCTTCCCCGGCAGCCAGTTCAATGGCGTATTCCGCAAAATCCGAACAATTCCAGGTAATGGCATGGAACGACCGGTTGAGGGCAATCAGACTATCCAGCCTGTTCTTGATTTTTTCATCCTGATCCGGGGTGGTCACCATCCGGATCAATCCTTCCACCGTATAGCCATAATGATAGGGCATTCCCTTACCCAGAAGGTATTCCAGGGTAATATCGGGTTCCCAGGCAGCCAAAGGCAGTTTATAGTATCTGGGTGGCTGATCTCTGAAAATCAGCTTCTTATCTGTTTGATCATTCTTTGTCCAGAAATCATAATAGGTCAGCTTACCGCTCCTGACCGTATCCTTCCTGAAAATGTCACGACCATTGTGTTGTTCTTCGTGAAGGATAACCTGATAATTATCGATGGCAATACCGGTATGCCCTGTTTTTCCGTTCATGGTGGCATGGAACACCAGGTAAACATGTGCGGCTCCTGAACTGCTGATGGTGGTCAGAAGAAGCAGCGCACAAATTTTCCACCCCTGAACAGGCATTCTCTTCACTTTTTCCATCCCGACTTATTTATCCATTCCTGAAAATCGCCTTCAAGCAGGTAAGGCTGACCGGGGAAGGCTTCATTCAGCATGAAGGAAAGTTGAAACTTAATCCCCTTCAGTTTCTCCGTATGGAGAAGGGCATCCTCCATCACTGCGGCGTTTCCCGGGGAGAAAAAGAAGGAAAGAGCCATCTTTTCCCCTGGCGACAAGGGCGGGCTTCCCTGCGAACGAAGCGATTGGTTCAGCACATCACCCGTCTGGGTATCCGAAACGATCTTAAAGGCAACGTTCCCCTGTCGTGCCGACATCATTGGCGCCCCTGCCAGGTACAAAAGAGAATCTCCCTTCTGCCTCATCAGCCCCAGCGTCCTGGCTTCCTGAACTTCCGTAAGCCCCCAGGTGAGCAACAGGTGCATGATGGCGCCGTCGATATGGCCATCATCATCGGAATCCCATGACATAAAAGAGAATTCCGGCTTCCCGTTCTTCTCTGAAATTCTGAGATTTGCCGGCAGGTAATAACAGGCATTGTTTACATCGCCGGGAGTCTCAGCCTTATAAACAACCACGCGGGTGCAATCCGGCAGAATCCATTCCTTCCTGCTGCCTGGAATCAGCTGCTGACTCCTGGAGGGAAAGACGGCTAACATCAGTCCTGCTAAAACAGGAATGAGAATCTGCTTTTTGTACCTGTTCATTTTATTCCGGCATTTCATCAATAAAAATCAGTCCGTAACGGTCCTTCCCGGAGGTTTCCGCTTTGGAGCCGTCTGATTTGATCCAGGTTACCGTAAAATCGACCTCCTCCATTTCATTGGGAAGGGTAATTTCAAAACCCTTACCAGCCAGTTCTTCTCCGGGGCGCAACAGCAACCTCTCTTTCTTTATCTCATCAAAAAAAGGATAGGAAATTTGAACGGAGACGGCTCTGACTCCCTTGTTCTTCAAAGAAGCCAGGTCGCCCTCAAGAATGATCTTTTGTCTTTTAAACGGAGCATACAGGTTGATCATGGTGGAAGAATCCCGTTTCCATCCCGAATTCAGGGTTCCTCCTCCCCTGAACTGCCACTGGGTGGAATAGTCGTATTTCATCCATTCCAGGAGATTCAGGTCCTTATGATTGAGGTAGGTCATGCTAAGATGGCCCAGCGAATCGAGAAAGACTTTACGGTTCACCATCACCTGTTTGGTGGTGATTGTTCCATCCTGATGGCTTTTTTTAAGGGTAACCGTCACATTGTTGACCATTTTTTCAAATTCCCGTTCCAGGGAGCCATCAATCCCCACAAAGACCTTCATTTGCTGAAAAGCTGGGTCCCAAAGGGGTACATCCCGGAAGTAATCTCCCTCTTTCCCATAATCTTTGTACAGATTTCCGATGTTGAAGGTGATGTAATGATTGCGGCTTACCGTCGATCGGCCATTGAAGGTCAGTTTTGCCTTCCCTGAGGAGTGGAGTTGTTTCAGTTTATAGGAAACCCCTATCCCAAACCCTGTGGTTTTGCGGCTTCCCAAAGCTCCCTTACTCCCCAGAATGGATGCCATGGCATCCTCCAGCCCGCCTCTCTCCCCTGCAGGAACAGTTGAAGCTTCTATCGGCTGGAACATGACCTCCAGCAGTTTGCTGTACACGGTGTTCAACAACCCTTCGAGCGTTGAACTGCTCCCGGTGGTGGTGAGTTTGATGGCCTGGGTCTGAAGGAGTTCATCAAAGCCCAGTTCGACATCGGCGCTGACAAAATAAATGGAACCACCGGCGCCGTACGATTTGCTGGTTTTTACCTTATCCCAGTCAATATCAAGAATGGCTTCATAGCTGTCGGTCACTCCGGAAAACCCAAGTTCAAAGACCAGTGAAACATCGGGGGTGGCCATTTTAAAGCTTTCGAGAAGGAGTTTCGACCTGACCGGATCAAGGTCAAAGGAAAGGGCTATTTTACTGTTTTCGAGCACCGGCGCTTCTCCGGAGGCCATCAGTTTCTTTCCTTCCTTTCCTTCGTCATTCACTACCGATGAGATCAATGCGTACCTCCCCTTGTCAAAGATCACAGGTCCTTCCAGGATGATTTCTTCGTTTTTAAAGTTTTCCC
>Ga0105102_10000514_pt1 | contig 11647 bp, 8 predicted proteins | sample PPLLaktember2015_FD_87032 | JGI IMG/M metagenome (GOLD analysis project Ga0105102, IMG submission 87032) | Freshwater sediment microbial communities from Prairie Pothole Lake near Jamestown, North Dakota, USA - PPLs Lake P7 Core (6) Depth... | ecosystem: Environmental > Aquatic > Freshwater >...
CTGATGATTACTATGGTGTTGAATCCTTCAGCCTGTTAAGGGATTTTCTTTTAAATGACAAGGGCCCGAATAATTACTGTATTGTCGGCTATAAGCTTGGCAACACGCTTTCAGATCATGGTCACGTGAACCGCGGTGTATGCAAAGCTGATGAAAATGGATTCCTGATGAATATCGTCGAGACACGTCAGATCGAAAAGACCAGGGAAGGAGCAATAGCTCCGGGACCTGACGGAAATCCAATTATTTTCACCGGAAATGAGATTGTTTCAATGAATCTTTGGGGCTTCAAGCCATCTTGTTATGAATTCCTCGGGAAAGAGTTCCGTAACTTTATAAATGCTTACGGGATGGACCTCAAATCGGAACTTGACATACCTACCTCTGTTGATAAATTTGTCAAAAGCGGGGAAATAACCATTAAGGTCCTGATGAGCAACGAGCGATGGTTTGGGGTAACATACCGTGAGGACAAGCCCTTCGTGGTTGAAAGTATCAGGAAAATGATAAGGAAAGGCGTTTATCCGGCGAGGATCTATTGAGTTGAACCATTACATGATTTTAATCTCACCCCATACCCCTCTCCTGCAGGAGAGGGGTATTTTATTGGGCGCAAACGGAGCCCCTTCTCTTTCAGGAGAAGGGGTTGGGGATGAGGGTTTACCATATAAATTCACACTTGAATGTACTCAGGTTGTCCCTGTTATCCATGACTTTCAGGGTGAGATTGTGTTTTGAACCCCTTTGTATTCTTTTCGGATCAAAACTGTAAATCAGCACGTTATTCTTCTGATCGTATTCAAATAAAGCCCATTTCCCGTCGATCAGCGGCTCGTACGATTTGATTCCGGAAAGTTCATCCGTGATCTTAATTTTCAACATTGTCCTTCCGGTAAGGTTGGCACCGGAAGAAAATCCATTATTCTGAATAACCGGGGGAATTGTATCGATTCCAATAAAGAAGGTTCCGAATGTATTTGGATTGGCTGAAAGAAAACCGTCATTCCAGGTACTGGGCAGGGGAATCCTCCTGACATCATCAGCAATCTGAATAATCAGCAGCTTTGATTCCTTTCCTGCCGGAATCTTTTCAGGCTTGATTGAAAGGTTATAAGCTCTGTGCAGCGGTGTGTACTTATTGTGAATCTCGTAAATTCCGGAAAACATCCCCGGATTGCCTGCTGACCTCCTGAACTGGAAAAACAATGTGTCATAAAGAGCTCCCGAAGGAATATTCACTGCAATGTTTCCTGATACAAACTTATTGTTTCTATTGTAAGGCATCACAATTGCGTCGTTGTCAGCAGTCTCCGGCTGGTCTTCCCGAGCCGGAGCAGAAACCGATTTTACATTAAATGTGAGGGCTGATGTATTTCCGTGGATGTCGGTGACTATTATCTCGACTTTGTGTTTTCTGTTATCGGAAAAGTTGACAATACCTTTATTTACAACATTCCGATATGCGCTGAGCTTGTCGTTGGGAAGCCTGTATGCTCTTTCAATATAGATATTTTCCCTCTGGAAAGTTTCATAGTCAATGTGGCTGTTGACGTATCTCGATTCATTAAATGAAAAGGTATCCATTATATAGTTAAAGACCGGTATACTATCTATTTTCAGCTGGATTGAATAAACAGAACACTTGTTATAGCTGTTACTTAGCAGATCATATGCCTTGAACCCGAAACCGGCAGGGCCGCTGACAGTTACCTCATTTTGTGACAAAATGCCGTATTTGCCGCTGCCGCCGGTCACATTCAGTCTGAGCATCCTGTTACGATTATTTATAAGCGTGTTTTTGCCTGCCGGATAAATCACCAGCATTTCAATGACTGGCTTGATATTGTCATCCACACCGAATTCAAACTGCAGTGGATTCACAGGCACCTCTTCATCGGATTTCCTTATTTCATAATGTAGATGTGGACCTGAAGAACTTCCGGTATTTCCTGAATAAGCTATCACATCTCCCTGGTTAAACTTAAATCTGTCCTTCGGAGGCCAAAGTGTTACCATAAAGTTCTTCTCCTCGTATTGCCTCGAAATAACATACTCTTCAAGTTCAGGGGAGAATTTGTCAAGATGACCGTAAACAGTCGAATAGCCTGAAGGGTGCCGGAGGTAGAGTGCCCTGCCGAAACCTCCGGGAGAAATGCTGATCCTGTAAACATAACCCGATGCAGCAGCAACGACTTCCTTGCCGGTTACGCCCTGAGTCTTAATATCAAGTCCTGAATGAAAGTGATCTGTCCTGAGCTCCCCGAAATTTGCAGAAAGAGCAAGGGGAATCCTTACCGGCGAAATGAAGATAGACCTGTCCTTTGGCTCCTCACCGGCAGCCCCATCCAATAACAGGTTTATAAGTAAAATAAGCTTAATAATCATATCAGAAAATAAGAATTATAAATCGACGCATGCAAAACTATGCTTATGAGTTGTTCTTCCAAACTATTTAAGTTAAATTTTTGAAAAATACATTAACAATGTTAACTTTGCATCAAAGATTTTAGTATGTCCGGACAGGGTCTTGAGGAGCTGGCGTTGCTGAACAAAAAGATTGAAGAATTGTTTGAGAGATATAATGACCTTAGGACAAAAAACAGGGATCTGAAGAACGAAAATGATACATTGAAACGTTATATAGAAGAACGTGAATTAAAAATCAGGGACCTGGAAAAAAGATACGAGAGAATTAAAATATCGGGAGCATTGATGGGTGAAGGAGAAGGTGCCGCGGAGGCAAAGAAGAAGGTTAATGAGTTAGTGCGGGAAATAGACAGATGTGTTGCTCTTTTGAACAGATAAGATATAGCAATGGATGAAAAGCTTTCGATCAGGGTTAATGTGGCAGACAGATATTATCCATTGAAGGTTGAAAGGGAAAATGAAGAAAAGATCAGGAAAGCTGCAAGAATGATTAACGAAAAAGTGCTGCAATACAAGCAGCGCTATTCGGACAAGGATGTGCAGGATTTTCTGGCGATGGCTTCACTTCAGTATGTCATAAAGCTTAATGAAGAGGAGGAAAAGCTTGACACTGATAACTTCCCTGATGCCATAAAGGAACTGATCAACAAAATTGATGAGGTTCTCAATGAAAAGAGTAACAGCGTTCTTTAAAATAGACAGACTTATTGCCCGCATTGTTTCTTCATTCGTTTTTGAAACTCAACACTTAAAACTTTGGAGCATACCTTAGTTCAGGTAGAGCAGGCCTCATCCCGGTTTTCCGGGAATTCCGCCTAAGGGCGGATCAGTGGAAGTTCGAGCTGTATTAGAGGCTCCAGCCATGTAGATATGGGGTTTTATAAAAGTTGGAGAGACTTTGCGGGTTTTTTATTTATATAATACTACTATAGAAATGATAATACTTATTAACGGAACCATAAGCGGAGGATTAACATTGGTCCTGAGCTTATCGGCACTGATCCTGGGGTTCGGTGCTTCATACATGATATGGCAGACCGCTCTCAGAAACAAGAGCCGGAAGATTGTAAGCGAGGCTGAAACGGAAGCCGAAGTCATCAGGAAGGAAAAAATACTTCAGGCTAAGGAACGGTTTTTACAACTTAAGGCAGAACACGAGAAAGTCATTAACGAAAAGAATAATAAGATCAATCAGGCTGAGAGCCGTATAAAGCAGAAAGAACTTACCTTGTCCCAGAAGCTTGAAGAAACACAGCGCAGGAAAAACGAAGCTGATTCAATTCGCGAAAACCTCACTGCACAGCTTGAGCTGATCGATAAGAAAAACGAGGAGCTCTCGAAGCTGCACCGGCAGCAGGTCGACCAGCTCGAAGCTATTTCAGGGCTGTCGGCAGAGGACGCCAAGAACCACCTTATGGAGTCGCTGAAAGAAGAAGCCAAAACCGGGGCAATGTCCTACATAAACGAGATCCTCGACGAAGCCAAAATGACGGCCAATAAAGAGGCAAAAAGAATTGTGCTTCAGACGATACAGAGGGTCGCAGCAGAAAATGCTATCGAAAATGCCGTGACAGTCTTCCATATCGAATCGGATGAAATGAAAGGCAGGATTATCGGACGTGAAGGAAGGAATATAAGGGCGCTTGAAGCTGCAACCGGAGTCGAAATTATCGTTGACGACACACCTGAGGCAATTGTCCTGTCGGCATTCGACCCGATACGCAGAGAAGTGGCCCGCCTGGCGCTGCATCAGCTTGTTACTGACGGGAGGATCCATCCGGCAAGGATTGAGGAAATTGTTGACAAAACAAGAAAACAGGTCGAAGAAGAGATTCTCGAGGTTGGAAAACGGACTACAATCGACCTTGGAATCCACGGCCTGCACCCTGAACTTATCCGGCTTGTCGGGAAAATGAAATACAGGTCATCCTACGGACAGAACCTGCTTATGCACTCGAGGGAGGTTGCAAACCTTTGTTCCATAATGGCAGCTGAACTCGGACTGAATCCAAAACTTGCGAAAAGGGCTGGTCTTCTTCATGATATTGGCAAAGTGCCGGATGATGAACCGGAATTGCCGCATGCAATTCTCGGAATGAAAGTTGCTGAAAAATACAAGGAAAAACCTGAAATCTGCAATGCCATCGGCTCTCATCACGACGAGACTGAAATGACAACCCTTATAGCCCCTATAGTTCAGGTTTGTGATGCAATTTCAGGTGCACGTCCCGGAGCCAGGCGCGAAATAGTAGAATCATATATAAAAAGGCTTAAGGAACTTGAATCGCTTGCACTTCAGTACCCGGGAGTTATGAAGACCTATGCAATTCAGGCAGGCAGGGAACTCAGGGTTATTGTAGGAGCTGAAAAGGTGAATGATAAGGAGGCTGAAAACCTTTCGTTTGAAATTGCACGAAAGATCCAGAATGAAATGACATATCCCGGGCAGATAAAAATTACCGTCATCCGGGAAACCAGGGCGGTAAACTATGCTAAATAACCCGGATCTTTATTTGTCAAATATTTTTTCTGTTGGGATAATGTCAAACCTGAAACTGCTTAATATTGTTGGTGCCCGCCCGCAGATAATCAAATCATCTGCCATAAGCAGGGCAATACGCACCGGTTTCTCCGGGCTTATCGATGAATTCACCCTTCATACCGGTCAGCATTATGACAAGGAGATGTCGGAAGTCTTCTTTGATGAACTCGAAATTCATAAACCTGATTTCAATCTCGGAGTCGGCTCCGCTCACCATGGCCGGCAGACTGCCTTAATGATAACAGGCATTGAAGATGTTATTCTCAGGGAAAAGCCTGATGCAATTCTTCTTTACGGAGACACGAATTCAACCCTGGCCGGGGCCATCGCTGCTGCAAAGCTTCATTTCCCGGTTATCCATATTGAGGCAGGCCTCAGATCATTCAATAAGACCATGCCTGAAGAGTTGAACAGGATCGTTAGCGATCATTCCTCCACTCTTCTGTTTGCACCCACAAACGCCGCTTTCAAGAACCTTATAAACGAAGGATTCAGGCCCGAGAACAGCCCTCCCTATACAATTGATAACCCCAAGATCTACCTGACCGGAGATATAATGTACGATAATTCACTATTTTTTGCCGGTCTGGCCGACAGAAAAAAAAGCGAGCTTCTTGAATCCCTGAACATTGAAAGGGATAAATTCGTCCTTGCCACCATTCACAGGGACATCAACACTGATGATCCCATCCGTCTGGAAACCATTCTTTCGACTTTAAAGGGCCTTGCAGAAGATTATTCAATGCCATTCGTGATTCCATTGCATCCCCGCACCCTTAATTCATTGAAATCGGGCCTGAATAAACTTCTCGAAGATCTCCGGAGTTCACAGTATATAAGGATAGTACCTCCGGTCTCATACCTTGCCATGACCCTCCTTGAGAAAAACTGCTGCATGATTATCACCGACTCGGGAGGTGTTCAGAAGGAATCTCATTTTTTCAGGAAACCATGTATTGTTCTGCGTAAAGAGACAGAATGGATCGAGCTGGTGGCAAATGGTACAGTCAGGCTCGCTGATGCCAGTCCTGAAATTATCCGCAATTCGTTTGCCGGATTCATGCAATCGTGTCAGGACCTTGAATACCCGGGGTTTTACGGCAACGGGAAAACGGCAGAATTCATTATCGGGGAGCTGCTTCTGCTTTTTGAAAAGTGATTTGCAGTGATTTCCGGGAAATAATCAGTAACGATATCCGTTTTTTACTATAATCTTTAATATGAATAGAAAAGTAAGCGGTCGCAATATCCTTATTACGGGGGGTGCCGGCTTTATCGGATCAAACCTCGTTGAATCCATGCTGAAATCAGGCAACCATGTTGTCTGTCTCGACAATTTCTCAACCGGAAAGCGCGAGAATATCGAGGCATTCATGATTAATCCTGATTTCCTGCTGATCGAAGGAGATATAAGAAATTACGCCGACTGCGAAAAATCGGTAAAGGGGATTGATTTTGTTTTCCATCAGGCAGCTCTGGGATCTGTTCCACGATCAATCAAGGATCCGGTGACGTCGACGGATGTGAATATCGGCGGATTTGTAAAAATGCTTTATGCATCTAAAGAGGCTGATGTTAAAAGGTTTATCTACGCTGCCAGTTCATCGACCTACGGCGACCATCCAGATCTCCCGAAAGTCGAGGAAAAGATTGGCAGGCCGATGTCTCCATATGGAATAACAAAATATGTGGATGAGCTTTTTGCTGCCAACTTTTCAGCCACTTACAACATTGAAGTTATCGGACTGCGTTATTTCAATGTTTTTGGACGCCGCCAGGATCCCCAGGGTGCATATGCTGCGGTAATACCTCTGTTTGTGAAAAAACTCCTGAATCATGAATCTCCGGTTATCAACGGCGACGGGTCTTTTTCAAGGGATTTTACGTATATCGACAACGTTTTGCAGGCCAATAACCTGGCTGCCCTGGCTAAGGATCTGTCGGCGGTGAACCAGGTTTACAACGTCGCACATGGGGAAAGAACAAACCTGAACGAGTTATTTGAACTTGTCAGAAACCTGATCGGTAAATTCGACAGTGAGGTTCTGAATATTAAACCGGTCTACGGACCAAACAGGGGAGGGGATATCCCACATTCGCTGGCTTCAATAGAAAAAGCAAAAAGATTGTTGGGATACGAGCCGACTCATACGGTTCGTGAGGGAATGTCTGAAGCAATAAGGTGGTACCGGGATAATTTGTAACATTTGTTACAATTTCAGTCCTTAAATGATCCGCATCACTTTCTGTGCAAGATCCATCACATAGGGTTTATAATCATTAATGAATTCCCCGGTTACACGGTTTCCTATAACAACACAAATAGTGATGGCCTTATGGCCCAGCAAACCCGACAGGCCGTAAATTGCTGAACTTTCCATTTCATAGTTGCTTATTGTCCTTCCTCTGAATGAAAATTCCGCGAGTTTGTTATTGATTTCGTTATCAAAGGTTTCAAGCCTCAGCCTTCTTCCCTGCGGAGCGTAGAATCCTGGTGCTGATATTGTTATCCCCTTGATGAAATTTTCGTTCCTGAACATTTCAACGAGCTCTTTATTTGCATTTACGGCATATGGAAAGGAAAGGGTGTCGGGCCATTCGAGGTATTCCGCCAGTACTGATGTCAGAATATTGTCGAGCAGCCAGTCGTAGCCTTCATAAAAATGGAGAAGACCGTCAAACCCGATTGCAGTTTCAGCCAGGACAAAAGATCCGGCAGGTACATCACTTCTCAGTCCGCCTGATGTTCCGAGCCTTACAAAGGTCAGTGAAACCGGGTCCTCCCTAATCTCTCCGGTCGAAAGATTTATATTTGCAAGGGCGTCCAGCTCATTGATGAGAATATCAATATTATCGGTCCCGATACCTGACGATATTACAGTAAGTTCATTGCCCTCGAAGCTTCCGGTAACTGTCCTGAACTCCCTGTTCTCTTTTCTTACCCTGATGTCGCTCAGAAGTGAGGAGAGCATTTCCACGCGTCCGGGATCGCCAACGATGATTATTTTGTTCGAGATATCCTCCGGAAGCAGGTTTAAATGAAAAATGCTTCCGTCCCTGTTGGTTATCAGTTCGGTTTTCTTTTGCATATAAAATGAATGAGGATCAAATATATGAAATCCGGAGGTTCTTATTACTGATAATAATCCATTATCCTTCCGGATATCAGCTGAAGGGATATCTCAGCCAGTTTTGCCTGGTATTCCACTGAAAAAAGTCTCTCCCGTGCATCAAGAAGGCTTTTCTGCACCTCCCTGAGATCAATTCCCGAAAGGCTTCCGAGTTTATACATTTCGATGGCAATTACAAGGTTCTCAGAAGCTGTCTCAAGGTTTTGGTTTTCAAGGGTAATGAGCCTCAGGTAATTCCTGTAGGCGCTGTACAGGGTTAAAAGATCGGCCCTTATGCCTTGTTCTATTTCCATATACCTGAGTTCCTTGCTTTTAATGTCAATTGCCGAATTCCTAAGGTTTCTTCTTTGGTTGAATCCGTCAAAAATATTCATTCCAAGTGTCATCCCGTAGCTAAGTCCGCTGGTGGTCTGCCTGTCAACAGTGCTGGAAGAGAAATTATTCAGGGAATAATTATAACCCGAAGATGCAGTGACAAAAGGATAGCTTCTTGAGGCGATTATCCTGTAGTCATATTCCGAAATGGTTTTGTTTTTTGATGCGATCTGCAGATTAGTGTTTTTGGCAATTGTCTCATCGAGAAGCCTCTCGAAAAGGAGATCAGGATTAACTGCAATTGAAGTATCGGTCACGGTGAACTTCTGTCCGAGATCTTCCACAGCCATTAATTCGTTGAGCCTTATCTGGGCTGCCCTCACCACCTCGAACTGCCTTGAAAGCCTTGAGCTGTCGGCATTCAGATAGACTCGCGACTGTAACACCTGAAGCTTGGAACTTGAGCCAAGCAGATATCTGTCCTCGTCGATGCGCAAACGCTCCTTTGAAAGGATAACTGCATATTCAAGGTTGTTCAGCAGCTCAATTTGCTGTATGAAATTATAATAGCCTGAAACCAGATCAGCCACAAGGTTCTCAATTGAAAGCTGGGTGTTGAGCTCCCCTAACTGCTTGAGTTCGTTAAGTTTTTTGTATGTAGTCAGGACGTTAAACCCGTTAAAGATAGTCATGTTCATTGCGAGCCCGGCTGAGGCAGTTGTATTGTGTTCGTTATCTGTTTGTGTTTCAGTTCCGTCGGTCATTTCTCTTTTTGTATCGTTGAGTGTACCGCTGTATCTGCTGTTCAGATCCAGTGAGGGGAGAAATCCTGCATTACCAGGCGTAAAGTTGTTCTTAGCTATTGTTTCACTGTTTTTTACAATGAGAAGTGAAAAGTTCTTTTCAAGCCCGGTTTTTATACAGTCACCAACGTTGTAAAGCAGCAGTGACTGGGAATATGCGCCTGCAGAAAAAACGAACAGGCTAAGCAGGAGTAACCTTATTTTCATCACTAGTCTTTTTTGTTTCACTCGATATATAAGTATAAATTGCTGGCACGACAAAAAGTGTCAGAAATGTAGAAAAAAACATACCGCCGACCACAGCGATACCCATTGATATACGGCTTTGTGCTCCTTCTCCCAATCCAAGGGCCAGGGGAGATATTCCCAGAATCGTTGCAAGGCTTGTCATAAGTATGGGACGAAAGCGGGCTGCGGCGGAACTTTTAATAGCTTCAATTTTGCTGAGTCCTGCATTCTTTCTCTGGTTTGCAAACTCGACAATAAGAATACCATTTTTCGAAACAAGTCCGATGAGCATGATAATTCCGATCTGACTGAAAATGTTCATGGTAATGTTAAAATACCACATGAAACCGAGTGCCCCAGTCAGTGCAAGGGGCACTGTCATCATCACTATCAATGGATCCTTGAAGCTTTCAAATTGGGCTGAAAGTACCAGGAAGATCAGAATGAGGGCAAGCATAAATGCAAACATAAGGCTCGATGAACTCTCCCTGAAATCCTTTGAATCGCCGGCAAGGGCTGTTCTGAATGAGTCATCAAGCACTTCATCGGCTATCCTGTCCATTTCCGCCAGTCCCTCACTTATTGTTTTTCCGGGTGTCAGACCTGAAGAAACAGTTGCAGCTACAAACCTGTTGTACCGGTAAAGCTGCGGCGGGGCTGTCTCCTCAGTAAGAGTAACAAGGTTATCGAACTGAATCATCTGACCGGTATTGGTCCTGACATAAAGGGATTTTAGATCCAATGGCTTGTTACGGTCTTCCCGTGCCAGCTCCCCGAGAATCTGGTATTGTTTCCCGTTCATAAAGAAGTATCCGAACCGCTGGCCGCTAAGCGCCAGCTGAAGTGTCTGACCTATATTCTGTGTTGATACACCCAGACTGATTGCTTTTTCACGGTTTATATGAATTCTTAGTTCAGGCTTTGTGAATTTAAGATTCACGTCAGCCATCTGAAGCACATCACTCTCAAGAACTTTTGCCATGAAAACAGGCAGAATTTCCCTTAGTTTTTCAATAGAGGTTGCCTGGAGAACATATTGTACAGGCATCCCTGCACGTCTGCTTCCAAAAGTTGATTGTTGCATAACAAAAGCTCTGGCCTTGGTTTTTTTCCTCAGGTCGGCCGACAGGGCATCAGCAACCTCCTGCTGGGAGCGAGCTCTGTCATCAGGTTTCCTGAGCATAATACGGATGTTTCCCATACCACCGCCCCTTATCATTGTTGTATAGCTGAGCCTTTCAGGCACTTTTTGTTCAACAAGCTTTGCTATATCATCAGCGTAGGCAAGCATGTATTCATATGTTGCTCCTTCGGTGGCAGTTGCATTGATCGTGATCTGAGAGCGGTCTTCCAGCGGAGCCATCTCTGAGGGAATCGTCGTCCAAAGTATAAAAATCAGACCAATTGAAACAGCAAGAATCATAATTGCAAGCCTGCGGTGTCTGAGAAATGAGTCTAAGTATTTCCTGTAGGCCTCGTTAAGTTTAGTAAAGAAATTCTCGGTCTTTCTGAAGAACCAGCTGTGCTTCTTTTCATGCCTTAACAATTTTGTAGAGACCATTGGAGTAAGTGAAAGGGCCAGGAATGCGGAAATAGCTACAGTTCCTGCCATAACAATACTGAACTCCCTGAAAAGGCGTCCGGTAATTCCTTCAAGAAAAACAATTGGGAAGAAGACGGAAATAAGTGTTACTGTAGTGGAAATGATGGCAAAGTAAATTTCTTTAGAACCCAGCAGCCCTGCTTCAACCGGACTCATGCCGGATTCCACTTTGACATAAATGTTCTCCATTACCACAATTGCGTCATCAACCACGATACCTATTGCGAGAACAAGTGCAAGCAGTGTAAGCACATTAATTGTAAATCCCGCCAGGTACATTATAAAGAAAGAACCTACGAGCGAAACGGGGATAACCAGGATTGGGATCAGGGTAGCCCGCCAGCTTCGAAGGAAGAAGTAAATTATTAATACAACAAGTATGAATGCGATGTATATAGTGTTTTTAACCTCCTTTATTGATGAACGGATATATTCTGTATTGTCATAATTGACATTGACCTGAACATCATCCGGAAGGTCCTTTTTGATGTATTCCAGACGACGGTAAACTTCATCAACTATGTCGATATGATTTGATCCGGGCTGAGGGATTATGGCAATCTGAACCATAGGAACGCCATCCCTCTTCAGGATTCCC
>Ga0105102_10000520_pt1 | contig 11605 bp, 9 predicted proteins | sample PPLLaktember2015_FD_87032 | JGI IMG/M metagenome (GOLD analysis project Ga0105102, IMG submission 87032) | Freshwater sediment microbial communities from Prairie Pothole Lake near Jamestown, North Dakota, USA - PPLs Lake P7 Core (6) Depth... | ecosystem: Environmental > Aquatic > Freshwater >...
AAAAGGCAATCAATCCCTGAGTGTAATTCCATGACAGTCTGGTATTGAAATCGACAGTCCAGGATTCAGGAAAATGTATCATTTCAGAATCGGCCATTTTTATCGCAAAATCATAACCCGAAACAGATGCTTTTCGCGATGTGCTAAGGCATGATTGTAACAGGATTAAAATCAAGATCAGTTTTGTCATAAGTGGTTTCATAAAGTTCATTTTATACGTTATCAGCATTTTAAGTAATTTTTGTCATAATCTCTTTACCAGTTCAAGTACACTCCTGCAAATCCCCGAACCAGTGAGTCCGTAATATTCAAATATTTCCAGGGGTTTTGCGTTAATCACATTTTCGTCAGGGATTCCCAGTATTTTCATTTTTACCGGGTAATTCTGAGCAATTACTTCAGCCACTGCACCACCGAGTCCTCCAAAAATGCTGTGTTCCTCAACGGTTAAAACATGTCCTGTTTTTTTGGCCGCGCTGATGATCAGCTTTTCATCCAATGGTTTCAGGGTGTGCATATCAATAACCATGGCTTTTATCCCTTTTGCCTGCAGTTCTTTTTCAGCCTGAAGTGCATGATAAACCGTTTCACCTGATGCAATAATGGCCACATCCTGACCTTCTGTCAAAACATTGCCTTTTCCAAACGTAAACTGATCATTGGCGGTATAGACATCAGGAACGGTATTGCGGCCCATACGCACATATGCCGGCTTATCTGACAGAACCAGGTATTCAACGAGTCTTTCAGTTTGAAAGCGGTCAGCCGGCAGGTACACGTTCATTCCGGGGAAAGTCCGCATCACGGCTATGTCGTGTAAACTGTGGTGAGTATCCCCCAGGGCCCCATAGCTTACACCTCCGCTGACACCCACAATTTTCACACTGGTTTTCGAATAAGCCACATCCACTTTTACCTGCTCAAGACTGCGTGCTGAATAAAAACAAGCCGGTCCGCAGACGAATACATTTTTCCCGGCCAAAGCCAGTCCGGCCCCTACCCCGACGGCATTCTGCTCGGCAATGCCCACTTCAACAAACTGGTTGGGCAAGGTATTGGCAAAATCCTCAAGGGTTACACTTCCACGGGCATCTGAAGTAACCACAAAAATATCAGGATTTCTCTGAGCTTCCCGGAGCAATGTTTCCGTAAAAGCTTTCCTGCATGGGATTATTTTTTCACCCATTTCCGATCTCCTCCATTCTTTTATTCAACTCATCCATTGCCTCTTTAACCTGTTCGGTGGTAGGTACTTTATGATGCCAGTTGGCACGGTCTTCCATGAATGAGACTCCTTTACCCTTCACCGTGCGGGCAATAACCAGTGTGGGCTTCTCCGTCTGTGCCTCTGCGTACCTGAAACTTTTCAGCAATCCGGCCATGTCATGCCCGTCACAGTGAATGACGTCCCAGCCACAGGCCCGGTATTTTCCTTCCAGGTCGTCGATGGCGCAGACTTCTTCGGTACGTCCGCTGATCTGCAACTGATTGCGGTCGACAATGGCTGCCAGGTTGTTCAGTTTATAATGACCTGCCGCAGCCGCAGCCTCCATGATCGAACCTTCGCCTTGTTCGCCATCACCCATCAGCACATAGGTCCGGTAACCTTCTGCCGAACGTTTACCCGACAAAGCCAATCCGACACCCACCGACAATCCATGCCCCAGCGCTCCTGAATTGAATTCAATACCTGGAACCTTTCGGGTCGGATGCCCGGCTAGCAGCGATTTGTAATTGCCATAAGTATCTAATAATCCGGGTGATATAAATCCACTCTTTTCCAATGTGGAATAATAACTTTCCACCGAATGACCTTTACTCATAATAAACCGGTCGCGCCCCTCCATCTCAGGGTTTTCCGGACTAATATTCATGATCGCAAAATGCAATGCAACCAGAATGTCGACTGCGGAAAGTGAGCCTCCAATGTGTCCTCCGGATGCATTTCGAACAATTTCAACTGTTCTGATCCGGACCTCAACCGCTTTTCTTTCCAGCTCTTTAATATCAACCATTTTTAATATAGTTAAATTCTATCTTACGAATTAGACATTGTAATGAGCACCAATCCCACCAGGAAGAGCACGAACATGGTCACCAGAAGAGTGTTGGTTCCTTTTGGCGCTCCCTTAAATTCCTTCCAAACAAATACTCCCCACAAAATGGCCACTACAGGAGCTGCATTACTCAGCGCATACGAGATCGCAGGATTGGTAGCGCCTGCCGACATGAAGCTGACAACCATACCGAACATCCAGATCAAGCCGCCAATGATACCGGTTGAGTGGGTAAGCCAGCTTCCCTTGAAATATTCGGCCATTTTTACCGGCTTCCCTTCGACCGGATAACGCATAAACAGGGGGTTGAAAATCGGAGTACTTAAAGCAACTCCCACGGCAAAAAAGAATACTCCGGTAAAAGGGGTCAGATTTCCTGCTCCTCCTGATACAAAGGTATTGTCGAGCGATTTTACCACCAACCCGTAAAAGAAGGCAATCAGCAAACCTGCGGCTACTGAAAGCAGAATCCCTTTAGTGGATGGTTTCTTTTGTTCTTTGGCCAGTTTTTTAAATGACAACATACTCAGGTAAATGGCAATAATAATCACCGCCACACCGGCAAAAAGCAAAGGGGTATTGCCTTCAGGCTTTCCTTTGTCGATCATCACCAGTGTGAAATTGACGAGGATTCCCAAGATCCAGGCTATCCCACCTCCGATGGGAAATCCGACCGACATTCCGGCAACCGCTATGGCTGCCACCAGGAGAATATTGCCAAGATTCCAGACAATGCCCCCCAGCATGGCATTCAGGATGCTGGAAGAATCAGCCTGTGCGAGATCCTGCATGAAGGTCCGGCCTTCTGTTCCCATGCTTCCGACCGTAAAAGCAGCCAGGGTGGCCATCAGCAGCAAACCCAGGGTCATGTCCCAGTAGAACAATTCGAAACGCCAGTTTTTTGCGGCCAGTTTTTGCGTATTCGCCCATGATCCCCAGCAAATCATGGAGATCACAAAGAAGAATACCGCCAATCCGTAATTATGAACCAGTATCATGTGATTTATTCTTTATTGATGTTTGTAAATTTCCCAACCCATATAATTGCCAATGGCTTCTTCCAGAATTTCAGCAACATGGCTTCGAACCATAGCCACATGGTGTTCATATCCGTTTTTGCACATGTATTTCATCAGACCCTGAAGGTTCGGAATCTCGCAAACGGCAATACCGCCGTCCATACCATACGGATCGTTCGTCATTTTACCTTCGCCCAGGTATGATTTGATTACCCCTCTCTGGTCGTCGGTCGAAATTCGGAAATAGGTCATGTCGCCGGGAGCCACTTTCCCTTTAACTGCGCCGAAAGTATCTTCGCTGCCCAACACAGTTCCGAGCACATCGAGGCTTCCGATTTCAATATCGCTCTGGAAGAATGATTTCGGATAGTTGCTGCAATGGGTACAAACCACTTTGTCGCGGTCTTCGGCGTAGTTGTTGTTCCAGTCGAGCAGGGCAGATGGCGTCTGAGCAGCCAAAGCCAGGGCATACATCGAAACAGTTCCGGCCACATCCACCTCGCAGGCCGATGGCATCAGCTTCTCCCCCATCATACTCATGGTGACACACGCTGCACAACCGTAATTTTTTTCGATTGATTCCCAGCATTGAAGGGCAGAAATATCAATATCGTTTTCTTCAATCCATTTTTCTACCGCCAACCCAAAACGGGCCTGTTTGGCAATTTTATTTTTTGCCACAACGGCACATGATCCGTAATTCTGAATGGCCGCAACCTTTGCAATCACAGCAGGGTCGTTGTCATTGATCTTCTCAGCCGCAGCGATAATCTCCGACATATCCACCGGAACAACGGTTATACCGCTGGCCTGCAGCAGCTTTTCACTCACGCGCATGGTCTGAAATCCGATCGGACGGGTTCCAATGGCTCCGACGCGAAGGCCTTTCATCCCTTTTACCACGCGACAGATGCCGGCAAGTTTCACAATGTCTTTTGTAAATTCAGCGCTGTCGAGGCTATACGTGTGATAGACGGTATCGGTGAATTTCACACCATACTGATAAAAGTTGTTGCAAACCGACAGCTTTCCGCAGAAAGCATCACGGCGGCTTTTTACATCCACCTTATCGTTGTCGTCATCCACTGCAACTACCAGTACAGGCACTTTCAGTCCCGACATTTTGATTGAATTGACTACTCCCAGTTCGTCCCCGAAATTGGGGAGGACAACCAGAATGCCTTCAATTACTTCGCTGTTTCTTCGGAACAGGTCAGCACATTTTACGGCGTCGGCATACCCTTCGATGTTCCCGGTCGGAGTCTCTTCCGAAGGCAAAATGATGGAATTAAATCCCATCTGATCGAGTTTGGCCAGCACTTTGGCCCGGGCATCGACAGCCAGTTTTGCATTGAAAATGTTGCGGGTAGCAATGATTACCCCGAAAGTTTGTTTTTTAAGTTCCATAATTTAAAGAGCTTATTGTTTATGTTGTCGTGTTATCAAGTTGTCAAGTTGTCAGGTTATCAGGTTGTGGTCATTGAACCAATCGGGCACGTTTAACAGCAATTTTCCATCCGGAGTAGAGCTTGTCAATTTCTTCGCCCGACATGGCCGGAACAAATGTTCTGTCGGCTTTCCGGAGTGATTTGATCGCGTCCAGGTCTTTCCAGAAGCCACAAGCCAAGCCGGCCATGAAAGCAGCTCCCAGCGCTGAGACTTCTTCGATATTGCTCCGCACCACCTCTTTCCGCAGCACATCCGATTGAAACTGCATCAGGAAATTGTTCCGGGTAGGACCGCCATCCACGCGCAGTTCACGAAACGGGACAGAGGCATTCTCTGCCATCAGATCGATCAGGTCTTTGATCTGGTAAGCGATGCTTTCAAGCGCGGCACGAACAATGTGTGCTTTCTTTGTATTCCTGGCCATTCCTGAAATGCAGGCACGGGCCTGGTTATCCCAGTATGGAGCTCCCAGGCCGACAAAAGAAGGCACAAAATAAACCTGGTTGTTGTCGTTCACCGATAAAGCCAGTTGTTCCGATTCTGCCGCAGAGGAAATCAGTTCCGCATCGTTCACCATCCAGTTGATGGTATCACCCGTACAGTGGATATTCCCTTCGAAAACATAATCGATCTTTCCTGACTTGCCATAACCAATTGAAGTGACAAGACCTTCAGGAGCAGGAAGTGGTTCATTCCCAATGTTCATCATAATTGATGAACCTGTTCCGTAAGTCGCTTTGGCCATACCCGGTTCAAAACAATTCTGCCCGAACAAAGCGGCGTGAGAATCCCCCAGCAACCCGGCAACCGGTATCGGAATAGGGAATACCACGGAAGGATCGGTTTCTCCAAAAATCTGGTCACTGTATCTCACTTCCGGAAACATAGACGGATGGAGTTCAAAAAGGGAGATTAACTCTTCATCCCATTTCAGGGTATTGATATTGAACAACATGGTACGACAGGCATTGGAATAATCGGTGGCATGTACTTTGCCATTGGTCAGTTTCCAGAGCAACCAGCAATCCATTGTCCCTAAAAGCAGATCGCCATTTTGGGCCTTTTCTTTTGCCCCGTCAACATTGTTGATGATCCATCGCAATTTACTGGCCGAAAAATAGGGATCGATCAGCAAACCAGTTTTTTGCCGGATTTTGGCACCATAGCCATGATCATTCAGATTTTTGCAATAATCCTTCCCACGTTGGCACTGCCATACTGCAGCATTGGCGATGGGCTTTCCGGTGGTTCTGTCCCAGATCAGGCTGGTTTCCCGTTGATTGGTAACAGATACCACAGCAACCTCTGAAGGGTATAGTTCTTTCTGCTGAAGTACCATGTTCATCCCTTTTACCGTATTGGCAAAGATCTCTTCGGGATCGTGTTCCACAAATCCTTCTGCGGGATAAAATTGCTGGTGCGATAAACTCACCCGGTGAACCAGATTGGCCGAAGCATCAAAAAGCATCACTTTGGTAGCCGATGTACTCTGGTCAATTGCTAAAATGTATTTCCCCTGTTTTTTGTCCATTTTCTTTGGTTTCTTCAGCTATTATAAGTTCAATCTCGTTGTCCCGGAACAACTGTAAATGGTCCGGATTAATATTCGGATCTGTAATGATGTAATCAATTAAGGATAAAGCGCCCAGACTCGCAAAGGCATTCTTGCCAATTTTGGTGGAATCAGCTACCAGATAAGTCACATCAGATGCTTCAATCATGGCTTTCTTGACCACAATATCGCTTATACTGGGATACGTAAGCCCCGACCGGAGCGAAATTCCGGCCGTTGCCAGGAAAAGTTTATCCACGTGAATATCTTCGAAAAAGCTTGCTGCTTTCTGGCCGGTCAGTGACAAAGTAGGTGGTTTAAACTCACCTCCTGTGACAATCACTTCAATTCCCGGCTCAGCTCCCAAAATCAAGGCAATATTCAGGGCATTGGTAATGATGGTCAACCCGCTGCGGCCAATCAGATTTTTGGCAATTTCCGTGGTAGTTGACCCAGAATCCAAAATTATCGAATCTCCGGCCTCAATCAATTCAGCGGCTTTTCTTCCGATTAGTTTCTTTTTTTCCAGATTATCCTGATTCAGTATGGTGAATGATTTCACACTATCTTCCACATTCTTTAAAAAAGCGCCCCCATGCTCTCTAAGAATATGTCCTTCAAATTCAAGTTTTTCCAGATCCTGACGGATAGTAACTTCAGAGACTTTGAAGATTTTAGCCAGTTTAATAACCTTTGCGGAACCATCCTCCTTCAGAAGTTCGAAGATTTTTTCCCGTCTTTGATTGGCAAGCATAGTGTTTCGTTTTATTTCACTTTTCAAAAATAATCGAAATTATTCGAAACTCAACGTTCATGGACCAACTTTTTCTCGGAGTATGTTTTACAACATAAACTCCAGGAACAAGACACCCCGTACAGACTATTTAAAAGAAAATAAACATATTTCTGGTTCATTTTAATATCTTAGCTGCATCCTAAATCTTAATGTGATGAGAAATACACTGCTGATGCTTTCCTGTGTTCTATTGATTTCATGCGGGAATAATGCTCCTGATGCTCCTGAATATTTTAAAAACGTGGACCAGGTTCTATGGGTCGTGGGCGATCTTGACCATACGATCAGCCAGTGGAACAAACTGGGATTCAACCAGATCATTAACCTGGGTACGGCAAATGCCTTTATGAAGAAATCAGGCTCTATGGTGAAAATAAAGATCGCCAAAGCCAATCTGGGAGGCGCCAACATCACATGGATCCAGCCCATGGAAGGGGAATCGCTTTTTACTGAATTTCATAAAGCTTACGGGGATGGAGCATTTTCGCTTGTCCACAGGATGGAAAAGAAAAAAGGAATCAGGGCTGAATGCAGGCGCCTGGCTAAACTTGGAGTGAAGGTCAAAGAAGAAATCAGGATACCCACCCGCAAGGGGGAGCTTTTTTATGTGGTGGCCGATACCTATGATAAAGGGAAATACTACCTGGGGTTTGCCACCGGTTGGGATGACGAAAAAATGGTGAAAAGCCTCAGCCCCGGGAACCTGCATGACCTGAAACTCAGCCAGTATGCCTTTGCGATCCGGGACCCGAAGCCTGTTTCAGAATACTGGCATTCCCTTGGACAGCCTGAATTTCAAATAAATGAGCCAGTGCTTGGAAATCCCCACTATTTTGGGAAGAGCGTCGACCATTCACTGATCCAGGGATGGCAAAAGGAATTTGATATCGATTACGAATGGTGCATTCCTGTGAAAAATCCAACGGTGTACGACGACCATATAAAAAAGCACGGAGAGGGGATCCACCATCTGGCCTATAGTGTAAAGGATATGGAGGCTGTTTTGAAGGATTTCACGGAGAAGGGATTCTCCGTGTCCCAGGGAGGTACCTGGGGCGAATCAGGTAAACCCGGTTCGGGCAGATACGAATATGTTGACCTGGAAAAAGCTGGCGGCCTCGCTTTGGAGCTTTTGTGGAGTTTTAATTGAAGTTGTTTTCTCTTCGACGGAAAAAACTGCGGCAGAATTACCCGGTGTACCAGAGGTAAAAAAAAGAAGTGGTGCAAAAGACAAAAAAAACCGCAACTGATTAAAAATCAATTGCGGTCATTTCATTAAGGTGGGGAGTGATGGATTCGAACCACCGAAGGCGTCGCCAATAGATTTACAGTCTACCCCATTTGGCCACTCTGGTAACTCCCCGTATTGAGCCGGATGTCAGATTCGAACTGACGACCCCGAGATTACAAATCACGTGCTCTGGCCAACTGAGCTAATCCGGCAGATAGTCCATTTCAGTCTGAATCTGTATAGAACGTCGTTTTGTGAAACGCGGCGCAAAGGAAAAAAGAAATTTCCGATTCTGCAAGTGCACTTTCCACAAAACTTTTCAAGGAACTTAAAAAAGGGTAAGCTACCTGCATCGCACCGCTACAACCGCCTACCCTTGCTGCTTTCCAACCCTGGGGGAATTCAGCAGGAGCTGGTCGTGCAGGACTTACCCCGCGCAAAAATACAAAAAAATGTTACATGCCAAAGAAAAAACTGATTTATCATAAGAGACTTCAGAGAACGAAGAGACTGAGAGACTAAGAGACGGGGAAACTGATTTATATCGGTGCCTTACGAGAATGGGATCCCTCTCCACTCCTCCCCTTTGCCTCCCTGATATGGTTACCAATGACAGATTTTACCAACTGGCTATAAATGAACCGCAAAAGTTTCCCCTCCGGATGACAGATATAACTGTTTTCGCGATGATCTGTTAAACGATGACCCGAACATCAGGATTTTAGGCAGATCCTTCCTCGCTTCGCCATGGAAAGGTGAAAAGACGTAAGACAAGCTGTTCAGACCACTAAGTTTGCGAACTGCTCCCTGTCATTCCTGCATTGTGCCCAAGTTTTTGGGTTAAAAATCGCAACGAGGGTGCCATGGATGAACTTCCACTAACTCCGTCAGGAGTTAGCTGTGAATAACCTCCGGTGAACGAAGTGAACCGGAGGATGATGGAGGAAACATACACTGCTACCCCGTAGTGGGTAGTCCGGGGCATCAGCGAATAGCCAACACCCTATGGGGTTCTTTTCAGATTTTCACGTTAACCTCCGCTTCACTTCGTTCACCAGAGGTTATTCACAGAGTATCCCTTCAGGATAAAAAGGCATAGCATGCACAGGGCAAACGTGGATTGTTACTAAGGTTAAGCATTCCAAATAAGGTTATTCATTTGGAAAAAGAACACCTTATCGCAACCAAAAACCTTAGTAACGGAAAATTTGCAGATGACTTCTTGCATCGCTTCACCAGCATGACAAGGGCTTCCTGATAAAAAGGGAAAACCTTTGCGTCTTCGCGTCTTTGCGTGAAATCCGAAATTGTACATCCGAAATCCGAAATTCAGTTAAATCCGATTATATTTGTCCCATCTCAACATTAATGAGGATGGTCATGGATATCTCAGTGGTTGTTCCGCTTTTAAATGAAGAAGAGTCACTTCCTGAACTGACAGGATGGATAAAAAAAGTGATGGATGCTCACCATTTCTCCTACGAAATTCTGCTAATCGATGACGGAAGCACGGACGATTCCTGGGAAATCATTAAGCAGCTGAGCAGGGAAAATGAACACATAAAAGGGATCAAATTCCGCCGGAATCACGGGAAATCAGCAGCCTTGTTCTGTGGTTTTGAAGCTGCAGAAGGCGATGTGGTCATCACCATGGACGCTGACCTCCAGGACAGTCCGGATGAAATCCCTGATCTCTACCGGATGATCAGGGAAGAAAAATTTGATATGGTTTCCGGATGGAAGAAAAAGAGATACGATCCCATCACCAAAACACTCCCCTCCCGGCTTTTTAACGGTACTGCCCGTGCAGCCTCCGGAATTAAACTGCATGATTTTAATTGCGGACTGAAGGCATACCGGCTGGCGGTGGTTAAAAGCATTGAAGTATTTGGTGAAATGCACCGGTATATCCCCATCCTGGCCAAAAATGCAGGATTCAGCCGGATCGGGGAAAAAGTGGTACAGCACCAGGCACGAAAATATGGTAAAACCAAATTCGGCATTGAACGGTTTGTGAACGGTTACCTCGATTTGCTGACGGTCATTTTCATCTCCAAATTTGCAAAAAAACCGATGCACCTGTTCGGTCTCCTTGGAACCTTCACCTTTTTCCTGGGTTTTGTAGCCGCCATCATCGTCGGAGCCCATAAACTGACCATGCTTGCCAGGGGCATCCGGGCTCCTTTGGTGACAGACAATCCCTATTTTTTCCTCGCCCTGACCGCCATGATCATCGGCTCGATGCTTTTCCTGACCGGGTTTATTGCAGAACTTATCTCCCGAAGCTCTTCCGAAAGAAACAAATACCACGTTGAAGAAAAAACCTTCTGAACCATATTGACCTGAATCACAAAATCACTAAATCAATACATCACAAAATCACGAAATGATGGAAACGCCTGTTGAATTCCCCCGAAAAAGAGAAGTAACTGAAATTATGACAGAAACCTTCCGGTTTCTTGGCGCTGAAGCCGGACCACTGATGAGGTATACCCTGATTTATGCCCTTCCCTTTATCGTTGTGCTGGCGGCGCTGCAACTGGTGCTTAGTTCCGAAGTAACCGCCATACAGGAAACCATCCGCTCCATTGAACCTGAAGAAATGATGGGGCAGCTGGGCGGAATGTACAAGAAGTATTTCCTGATCATGCTTTTCAATGTTTTTGTGCAATCGCTTTTCATTGCCGTCATTTACACCTATATCCATGCTTACCTCGACAGGGGCAAAGGCAGTTTCACTTCTTCGGAAATCACCTCTGCTTTTTTCAGCAATGCCTGGATTTCTATCGGAACATCCCTTGTGGTGGCCGTGATTTCATTTATCGGACTGATTTTCTGTATCCTGCCGGGAATATTTATCCTGAATTCCCTGTCGTTGGCTGTTTTCATCGCCATTTATGAAAAGAAAGGCATCGGATATTCCATTTCCCGCTCCTGGAACCTGGTAAAACTGCAATGGTGGAATACTTTCCTGCTTAACCTGACCGGGTTTCTGATTGCACAGGTGATTGCAATGGTACTTTCAGCGCCTGCCACTATGGGTCTTGAATCAAAAGTAATTTTTGCAGAAGGAGAAACATGGAGACAGGCAGCATCCGACTGGCGGGTTTGGGTTTTCCTTGCAGCCACCATCATCGGCACCCTCCTGTCGGTCATTAGTTTTGTTTTTCTTGCCTTCCAGTACTTCAACCTGAAAGAAAGGGAAAAAGAGCTAATGCCAGGGGTGAATTAGAAGTTTCAGGTTTCACGTTCCGGGTTTTACTTTACAGGCTGTTGAGCACCGTAGGTGCTACCTGTAAATAACCTCCGGTTTTAACCGGAAACACCTTTGGTGTTTTCACTGCCAACCTTCGCAAGGCAACCTTTGCCTCAAAACTCCTGATACCGGTTAATCTTTTCTTTTGCAGTATTAAATTCTGAGATCAACCTTTCCATAATGACGGCCACCGGTTCGATCCGGTCGATCAGCGCCGAAACCTGTCCGATTTCCAGTTCTCCTTC
>Ga0105102_10000521_pt1 | contig 11597 bp, 12 predicted proteins | sample PPLLaktember2015_FD_87032 | JGI IMG/M metagenome (GOLD analysis project Ga0105102, IMG submission 87032) | Freshwater sediment microbial communities from Prairie Pothole Lake near Jamestown, North Dakota, USA - PPLs Lake P7 Core (6) Depth... | ecosystem: Environmental > Aquatic > Freshwater >...
CCCGGTATCCACCCTTCCGCTCCGGCATCCGTCGGTTGACGGAGACGGGCAGACCGGTTTCAGCAATGCGGGCCGCTTTGCCTTGCGACCGGGATATATTTGGCCTTGCAACCCATGACACGTACGGCTCCCGACGTTGCCGCCGGGACCGGTGCGCTCTTACCGCACCTTTTCACCCTTACCCCGATCACCGATCTTCATCGGTACACCGGGGCGGTTATTTTCTGTTACATGGCTTCGGAATTTCCCCCGACTTCCCGTTAGGAAGCATGGCGCCCTTCGTTGCCCGGACTTTCCTCACCGACAAACCCATCTGCTGACGGAATCGGCGCGACAGAACGGACTGCCGGGACAAAGATACAAAAATAAGTTGTCGGGTTATCAGGTTATCAGGTTATCGGGTTGTCGGGTTATCGGGTTGTCGGATAAACAGACAACAGCCCTGCAGACAACCAGACAACAGCCCGGCGGATAACCCGACAACAGCCCGGCGGACAACCTTTTACCCCTTCCTCAGAATGACCATCGTGGCCCCGTATCCATACTCCCTGAATGAGGCATCCTGAACATCGTATTTCGGGTACTTCCTTTCCAGCTCCCGGCGGAGTTCATTTTTGAGGGTACCCTGCCCCACCCCGTGGATAAAAACGATTCTGCGGACACTCCTCTTCAGCGCTTCCTCCATTTCCCTCCGGAAACGTTCCATCTGGATATCCAGTATCTCTTTGTTGGACAATCCGGATGCAGATTCCACCAGTTCCTGTATGTGCAGGTCGACTTCCCTGGTATCGGCAACCGCTTGTTTTTTCAGGGGAGGTGAAGGCAAATCCCCGCTTTCGCCCATCACTGAAGCAGCGCTGAAATCATGTTCTTTCAGCTTTTCAAGTTCTTTTGTCAAATCTTTCTCCCGGATCTCCACCACGATCGCCCGCTTCTCAAAATAGGGATTTGAAGCATAAGATGTTTCCTTGTAAAACCGAACCGGGTTGATTTTAATGGTTTTAGTCAGTGAAGGGAACAAAGAATTGCTTTTGATCCCGAATGGAATGATTTGAAAACCAAAATCGGGAAAGTCACTGAAATCCTGCAAGCCAAAACCCTTCAGGGGAACTGCCGTGTAGGGGGACAGCTTACCGGCCTTTTCAGATTGATAATTTCCTTCCCGGAACAGGGAAAAGTGATACACCAGGAAATTCCCGGAATCGTTAACCAGCCATGCCCTGATCTCTCCGGATAAAGGGAGGGTTGGAACTTCAGGCACAAAAACCAGGTAAAAAGAGGGATTACCGGTGGCAGGTTTTATGGCTGAAGAGGCAAACAAAGACACAGACTCCTTTTTCGGCTTTTGTTCAGTTTTGCTTTCTTTCGACGTTCCGGCTTTCCCGGATGAAGAAGAAGCAGCGGTTGCTGGTTCATACCGCACGTTCCTGATCAGTTCAGTGATCAGACAGGGAACCTCAAACCCCTGTTCATCCTCCACATTCACCATCTTGGGAGATACAATCCCGGTTACTTTTCCACCTCCCACAGCATTCAGAAATTTTACCCTGTCTCCAATCTTTAACATCACCACTCTTATGTAACTTGTTTCTAATTCCTTATTTATTATTATTTATTCCTTGTTTTCTTTTTTCATGTTACTCTTTCATGGGACTGAATTCCCAAATGTTGGTGGACTCTTTTGTAACTTGTTTCTAATTCCTTATTTTTTATTATTTATTCCTTGTTTTCATTTTTCATGTTACTCTTTCATGGGACTGAATTCCCCAATGTTGGTGGACTCTTTTCTAATTATATCAACCTTTAACCCTTTCAAATTCCCGGCGGTTTTATTTCAATCAACGGCAGAGCATTCAGGGGTGTTTTCTTTTCTACCCACATTTCACTCCTCTGGAGTGAATCTATTTACCCATTATTCCAATTTTACATCTGCCCTCTGCTCTCTGCCCCCCGCTTTAAACAGAATCCTCCCCGGGGTTCCCACGCGTTACTTTGTTCCCGTCCCGGAGAGGATGGTTTTCAATTAAAAAAACCACCGTAAAACTACAATTCTTCTTTCGTTTTTGCAAAGGCTGACCTGATCTGCTCTTCAGTATCCGCGGTTCCGGCGACTGGCTATTTTTGATCCGTATTATGGGAAGGATTCTTTTGAAGACGGGGATTCTTCTTTCCCTGAAACCCACCTTTTTTCTTTTGCAGGTACTCTCTGGGAGTTGTTGTCCTGATTTTCCATTCCGGGCCGGGTCCCAGTTGTTCCGGCAACGGAGCTTTGTACACTTCATAGCCGATGAGCCTCTCTATCCGGTGCATTTTCGGCATATCGGCCTCATTGACCAGGGTCAGTGCAACCCCGGTGGTTTCCGCGCGGGCGGTCCTTCCCACTCTGTGCACGTAATCTTCTGCATCTCCAGGTACGTCGTAGTTGATAACCAGGTTGATGTCCTTTATGTCGATGCCGCGGCTCAGCACGTCGGTGGCCACCAGTACCCTGATTTGCTTTGACCTGAACTGCAATAGGATTTCTTCCCTTTCCTTCTGCTCCAGGTCGGAAGAGATTCCTTCTGTGCGGTAGGATTTTGACCTGAGTCCCTTGACAATATCGTTGACTTTTCGTTTGGTTGAACTGAAGACCAGGATGCTGTTGTAGTCCGGTTTTTCCCTGATCAGGGTGTTGACCAGTGCTGTTTTCTGATTCTCATAGACCAGGTAGGCAGCCTGAAGGACGCCCTCTGCCGGTTTTGACATTTCGAGGGCAATTTCCACCGGGTTGCTCAGGATCTGCCTGGCAAAGGACCTGATTTTCGGCGGCATGGTAGCGCTGAACATAAGGGTTTGCCGTTTCTTCGGCAGGAAAGAGATAATCTTCATGATGTCTTCATAAAAACCGATGTCAAGCATGCGGTCGGCTTCGTCCAGGATCAGGTGCTCAACATGATCAAAGCGGACATACCCCTGGTTCAGGTGGGAAATCAGTTTTCCCGGGGTGGCCACAATGATATCAGCCCCTTTGGTCAGGGCAATTTTCTGCTGCCCCCAGTCGCTGCCATCCCCACCGCCGTAAACCGCAATGGAGTGTATATCCAGGGAGTAGGCCAGCCCCTGGATATGCTGGTCGATCTGAATGGCCAGCTCCCTGGTCGGCACAAGGATCAGCGTATTGGTCTCAGTGGTCCGTTTCCTTGCCTGGAAATCAAGAACAGGGAGAAGGAAAGCTGCTGTCTTCCCTGTACCCGTCTGGGCACAGGCAATCAGGTCCCTCCCTTCTGTAATCGGGGGTATGGCCTTTTCCTGAATCGGAGTTGCATCCCGGAATCCCATCCACGAAATGGCTTCCAGCAAACCGGGTGAGAGGTTAAATTCGTCAAATGTCATGAACGGTGTTTAAAAATGCAAAGGTAAGAAGAATATGCAGAAAGCTATTATTGTTGTCTGGTTATCATATATGTGGACCATATCATTAGACATTGGTCATTTGCTTCGCGTCATTGGTCATTGGTCATTGGCTTCGCGTCATTGGTCATTGGTACCGCAGGGCCAATGTCGCCGAAGGCCAATGACAGCGCAGCGAATGACGCCCGCAGGGCCAATGACAGCGCAGCGAATGACGCCGCAGGCCAATGACGCCCGCAGGGCCAATGACAGCGCAGCGAATGACGCCGCAGGCCAATGACGCCCGCAGGCCCGGAACATGAACTCCCCCTTTTATTGGATTACCGGAATTTTCGCCCGGCACCGGGTACATTCCCCTTCCGGGGTGAGCCCTGTTACAACGGTCTGGTATCCCTGTCTTAGGATCAACAGGTTAGAACATCCCGGACAGCGTGTTGAAGCGTATTCTCCGGTGGTGTCATTGCCGGTGTAAACATAACGGAGTTTTTCCCCGGCCAGGTGGGCAAAATGATGGAGCGTTTCCGTTGGGGTCGGTGGTTGAGTCAGTTTAAAAGCCGGGAAATACCGCGACAAATGCAGCGGTATATCCTCACCGAGTTCCCGGGAAATCCAGTTCACCATTTGGGAGAAGAGATCAGGATCATCATTCAAACCGGGTATGACCAGGTGGGTGATCTCGAGGTGTTTCCCGGCCTGCACCACAGCCAGCAGGGTATTCAGTACCGGACGGAGCGCTCCACCGGTATGTTTATGGTAAAATGCATCGCTGAAGGCTTTCAGGTCAATGTTAAAAGCATCTGTTACCGACAGCAATTTCCGCAGAGGTTCAGATGAAATAAAGCCATTGCTGATCATTGCATTTTTTAGTCCGGCAGCATGCACCAGCCCTGCGGTGTCGATCATATACTCGTAAAAAACAACGGGCTCATTGTAGGTATAAGCCATTCCGATATTCCCCTCTATCCGCAGCGCCATCCGGACCAGGTTTTCCGGTGAGTGGTCAGTGGAGACAACAGACAGCTTACCGCTTTGCGAGAGATTGTAATTCTGGCAAAAGGAACAGCTTAAATTGCAGCCGAAGGTACCTGCCGATAAAATGGGTCTTCCGGGGTGAAAATGATACAGCGGTTTCTTTTCCACCGGATCGGTATGAACTGCAGCAGCCTGCCCATAAACCGTACTGTAAAGTCTTCCCTTTCTGTTTTCCCTTACCCGGCATAAGCCTCGTTTACCTTCCGGAATAAGGCATTCATGCGGACAAAGCAAACACTTTACTTTCTCATCCGGTGCAGTTTCCCAGAAAAAAGCTTCCTGCATTTCACCAGTTTTCTTCAAAAGTAGTGAAAATTGCACCAAATAAAAAGGGTGCCCTTTTATGGACACCCTCCCGATAATTACAAAAAACCAATTTATTTCTTTGCTGGAACGGCTTCTTTCTCCCCACCGCAGGTTTTGGCGCACGCACCACTTTTCTTGGCTTCCGCACAACCTTTAGCTTCAGCTTCAGCTTTAGCGGCACAGCAACCGGCAGCTTTCTTTTCAGCACAAGCGCCTTCTTTTTTCACTTCATTTTTCTTGGGATCATCCTTCGGAGTCTTGTCATCGGCAACAACACTGACACCTGCCTTAGAAGCTACGTTTACAGAAGCGTAAACATTCGTTACAGAGATTGCATAAACAGCAACTAAAGCCAGAACAAAAAACAACTTTTTCATATTTCTATTTTTTTTAAATTAATAATTCTCTCATTTTCGTCCTGCAAACATAAATAGAATCGTTCTAAATAAATGTTATTGCGATGTTAAAATATTGTTAAAATAGAGTTTTTAGTCCTTTATTGGGTAGTTTTGCCCTGTGAAACACAAATTCAGGAGATACATCATCTGGTTAACACTGGCATTTCTGGCTATTCTGCTCTTTTTTCAGGTCAGATGGATGGTCTATTCCATTCAATTCCAGGAAAAGGTTTTCAGGAACAGTGTGAATCTGGCTTTGAACAAAACCATCGCTTTGCTCAACCAGGACGCGCAGGTGTGCAGCGCCATGCGGCAATGTATGGGGTGTGATGGTATCGGAATGAAAAAAGATCATCTCAATCCCAACATCTGGGAGCAGATCCACTACTCCATTGATGCGGAACTGGCATTGTACGACATCAACCTGGACTACACCCTTTTCATCACGACCAACCTGGGTGATACCATCAAAAGTGGCCCGGTGGATCTTGTTGTCAGGCAGGGCACCTGTTACACCCAAAGCCTCAGGGAATTGCTTCAGACCAGCGGATATGAACTGGCCGTCAGTTTCCCTGACCGCACCCGTTTTTTTTTGAATAAGGCCGGATTCATGCTGATCTCTTCTGTATTGCTGATCCTTGCCATTTTATTTCTTTTCATGCGGATGGTCAGGATGTACCGGAACGAAGTCAGGCTGTCGGAAAACATCAGGGAACTGATCAACAACATTTCCCATGAATTCAGAACACCGGTTACCTCGATAGCACTTGCCTCCAACAGGATCAGGAAAGGCATTCCGGATGGATCTAAAACCAGGGAATACGGAGACCTTATTTACAGTGAAGCCCAGAAACTACAGCGTCAGGTGGATGGGCTCCTTGATTTGGCAGCTATGGAGTGGGAGGAATTTGAATACCATAAAAGCAGCATCAACATTCATGACGCGATAGAAGAAGCTATTTCCTCTGTCCAACTGCTTCTGGATGAAAAATCGGGCAAAATAGAGAGGGAATTCCTTGTTTATGCTCCGGTTATTGCTGCCGACAGGCAACATATGGTCAATGCCCTGGGCAATTTATTGTCGAATGCGTTAAAATACACCCGGCAGATGCCCGTCATAACCATCAGGACCTTTGAACAGGGCGATTTTTACGGAATGGAAATCCGCGACAACGGAATCGGGATACCTCACAAATACCATAAAGCGATCTTTGAGAAGTACTTCCGTATTCCTACCGGAGATGTCCATAACAACAAGGGGTTCGGCATTGGTCTTTCCTATGTGGAGCATGTGGTGGAAGGACATGGTGGCAGGATCAGGGTGGAGAGTGAACCCGAGAAAGGAAGTTCGTTTATCATTTTACTCCCCAAAACAGCATGAAAATGAAGGAAAAACAACTCCGGATATTACTTGCAGAAGATGATCTGAACCTGGGTTTTCTGCTGACCGAATTTCTGGAAGGCCAGGGATTGAATGTAAAATTGTTCAGGGATGGAGAAACGGCGCTCAAGGCATTCAAAAACGGGAACTACAACTTCTGCATCCTGGATGTCATGCTACCGGGGATTGACGGGTTCAACCTGGCCCGTGAGATTAAAAAGCTGAGGAAGGAGGTACCGGTCATTTTTCTTACGGCCCGGTCCATGAAGCAGGATAAGCTGAAGGGGTATGACCTTGGCGCCGACGATTACATCACCAAACCCTTCGATGAGGATGAATTGCTGTGCCGGATAAAAGCGGTGCTGAACAGGATGGAAATCAACCATCCTGAAACCAGGGAAGAACCGATCTTGATTGGCAGATATCAATTCGATGCAGCCAACCTTTCCCTGAAAGATGGAGACAAATCGAGAAGGCTGACCATCCGGGAAGCGGAAGTGCTCAGGCTGCTCTGTTCATCGAAAAATAATGTGGTCAAAAGGGAAGAGATCCTCACCACCATCTGGGGAGAAAATGATTATTTTGCCGGCCGGAGCCTCGACGTTTTCATTACCAAGCTCAGGAAATATTTCGCAGAGGATCCCTCAGTTAAAATTGAGAATATCCCAAAAGTGGGATTTGTTTTATCTTGTAATTCAGTTAATTAAGACTTATCCGGATTCTGCAGCTTTTTAATAATGTGCCGGGCCAGATTTTCATCAATTTCTTTATGTCTGGGAACAGGTTGGAACATTCTGGTTTCAGGATTCTGATACCAATCATGATTTCCACCATGTCTGATCAACAAACAACCCATTCCTCCCAGTTTCCTTATCAGTTCTGACCTTTTCATGCAATTTTCAAGATTCCTGTTTGCCTTGGAACCGGAAGCTGATCACCGGTCAATTCAAGAAACAAATCCTTAAGGTTATCCTGTAATTCCTCCATCGTATCCCCTTGTGTCCAATAATCGGGAAACCTTTCAAGATAGCCCAGCCACATTTCCTTTTCTTTCCAGAATGTGTATTTTTCTTCAAGAGCCATGATTTAAATATTTCTTCAAATTTAAGAAATTTCTGATTGACATAAAACTTCCTGTCACCTACTTTTTCAATCAAACATAAATTCACCAAACTTCCTGGCTTCCTTCTTTTTCCAGTTTCTCAACCATTTGCATGCTCAAGCCGGGGTTGAAATCTTCTGCATAACCCTTATTTCCAACCTCCTCAGCCACACGACCACGATCGCCAGTACAAACCTTGGCAGCAAGAGCCAGATCACCGGCATACCAACAGCCACAAAAAGCAGCGTATCTTCCAGCTGGGAATGGGACACTGCAATATGGTGATTGACCAGATCAGCCTCCTCCGCTGACAAGCCCCCTTCCACAGTCTGGCTGATCATCACGGCTCCACCGTAAGAGAGACCGATCACATTCGCAATGATCCAAAGGAAACTGGTACTTACCGGAAGTCCCATCAGCTTCATCAAAGGATAAAAAGGCTTTTCAAGCCATTTAAGGACACCTGTTTCACTCAGGGTTTTCTGAAGGATCAGCAACAAGCTGACCAACACCACAATTTTCACCGAAGTAATGGCCATTTCCTTACCCCACCTGAAGAAGCTGTCGGTGAATCCAGGATCTGAAGGAGCCGGCTGGTAGGGAACTGCCTTGTCAAACGAAGGAAGCAGCAAGTGCAGGATCCAGGCCATCAGAAACCCGGAAATAAGCCGCAACAAAAGCATCCTGACCGGATTGGACCCTGTTTTCCGGAGGATGGCCGTTTCCACCACCAGGGAATGGGCAATCAGGCACATATTGGCCAGGATGATCCCTTCACGGAGGGAAATATCCAGGGTCGACATGACGGCAATAACGGAATAAATATTGACAAAATAACTGGTTATCAAGACGACAGAGGCCTCCCCTGAAAGTCCGAGGAGGTTGAAAAAAGGCTCAGACCATCCCGAGATGATGGCCAGAATTCCGAAATAATCGAGCAGGAAAACCCCGAATGAAACCGGAATGGTCAGTTTCAGGAGCCACACTGACGTCATCATCCCCATTTTCAGGGAAGGACGGAGTATTCTGCTAAAAAAAAATTCGGTGGTCAAAACTTGCAATGATTTTAGTTACACAGAGGAATCTATATATCAATCTGCCTAATGACCAATGACCAATTACCAATGACTAATGACCAATGACTAATGACTAATGACTAATGACTAATGACTAATACAAAACATACCCCTCCGGCCGATTAAATTTCCAGCGGCGGTGCGACCAGAGATAATATTCCGGTGCTTCCCTGATGCGCTGCTCAATGGCCCTGACGTAGGTCAGCATGATCTCCTGTTCCGACATTACCGAAGGGTTTTCTACCAGCAGGGAGAAGGTCATTTCATAATACCCCCGCCTCAGCTTTTTGCAATGATGAAGGAAGATGGGCTGGTTGGTTTTTCTGGCCACTTTCTCCACCCCGACATTGAAACAGGTCTCCTGGTTCAGGAAAGTGGTCCAAAACGGGGTGATGGCGGGCGGACGCTGGTCTTCCGCGAGCACCACACAATTCGGTGTACCCCCCGACTGGTAACCAAGCACCAGTTTTGCAGATTTATGGACCGGTATGGTTTTAAGCCCCCACCTCTCCCTGATCTTCCGGAGGAACAGATCAAATTCCGGATTATTCCGCATCGGATTGTAAATGACCTGGTACTGGTGTTTCATTTGCAGCTGAGCTAAACCGCTCCACTCCCAGTTACCATAGTGCATGCAGAAAAGGAGGACGCTTCTGCCCTGAGCTGCCCAGGTATTCATCGATTCTATCCCCTTGTAAATAACTCTTTTAGACATTGCTTCCCGGGAAATGGAATATCCCTTTATGGCTTCCAGGGTGATATCGGTAAAATGGAGATAAAACCGGCGCATGATGGTGCGTATCTCCTTCGGGCTTTTTTCCGGAAACGACCTTTCAAGGTTGATGCGGACCACCTCTCTGCGGTATCTGATGACCCGGTACATCAGGAAAGCCAGAAAGTCGGAAAACAGGTAAAGCAAAGGGAATGGCAGATAAGAAATTCCTTTCAGCACAGTGATGTAAAAATGCCTGAACACCCTGGTATAAAAATTACTTCTTTCAGTCTCCTCCATCATCTAAGGAAATTTAGTTCAAATTCAATGTGGCAAATTTGCAAAAAAATTCTCAGGTGCGTGCCTGCTGTTTTTCCACCGTCGGTGCGACCACAGATAATCCTCGGGCGTTTCTGCAATGATGCCTTCTATTTTTCTGACATAGGAATGGATAATCGCTTCTTCGGAAACTTCACGGGGTTTATCTGTAAGGGATTCAAACCAGGTTTCGTAATAGCCTCTTCTGATTCTTTTCACCCGCTGAAAAAAAACCGGGAAATCAAACCTTTGTGCCAGTTTGGCAGGCCCGTTAAAGAACTGGGTCTTCTGGTGGAGGAACATCGTCCAGAAAGGGTGGTTCCAGGGTGGGGTCTGATCTGCCGCCAACCAGGTCATCACCGGCATTCCGGAATCTTTCTTATCCAGCAATTTCTTCAGAATAAGAGACATGGGAACGGTTTCTCCACCATATTTTTGCCTTACCAAATTCAGGTAGCGGTCGAACAGAGTGTCTTCCAGCGGTTTATATACAAAAAACAGCTGGTGCCTGACAAAAAGGGGCATATGGAGTAACCATTCCCAGTTTCCCATATGGGCCGCGATCACAACCACACTTTTACCTGATTCGAATTCATTGTTGATCAGTCCGGGATTTCTGAAGTGCATCCGCTCGCAAAGCTCTTCCCTGGTCATTCCTCTGGTTTTAATGGTTTCCACCATGATGTCACACAAATTCCTGTAGTAATCTCTCTCTGTTTCAATCAATTGTTCCTCAGATTTCCCGGGGAATGCGTTGGTCAGGTTCATCCGGACCACCTTCCGTCGATATCTTACAAGCCGGTAAACCACCGGGTACATCAGGTCAGAAACAAGGTACAGCACAGGCAGAGGCAGTGCCGATAATAGCTTCAGAAACGCTATTCCCGTTATGGTGAAGATCTTTTTGCTCATCCCGATAAAACCCGACAAAACTATGCATTTTAGCGGAAAGGTGGAAAAGGTAACCGGAAAGCTGGTATATTCGCCCGACAATATTACGGGAATGAAAACTTTTTTAACCTTGTTCAGCGTGTCGTTGACCATTTTTGTTTCAGCACAAAATTTTTTTATTGCACACAGAGGAGCGTCGTATGATGCTCCGGAAAACACGCTTGCTGCGGCCAACCTCGCCTGGAAAACCGGCGCTGATGCGGTCGAAGTGGATGTCTACCTCACGGCCGATCACCGTGTGGTGATTATTCATGATAAAAATACAAAGCGCACCTGTGGAGGGGAAGATTTTGTCATCAAGGACACCTCTTCTGACGTACTTCGGAAGTTAGACGCAGGAAGCTGGAAAAATGCCGCCTTCAAAGGGGAGAAAATTCCCTTTCTGGAAGAAGTGATCGCCACGGTTCCCAAAGGAAAAAAACTGGTGGTGGAAATTAAATGCGGGAGTGAAATCATTCCCTGGCTGGAGCCTATAATGGCCAAGACACGGAAAAAATCCCGGATCATCTTCATCTCATTCGATTGGGACGCTATCGTGAAAACGAAAAAAGTATTCCCCGACAATAAAGCCTACTGGCTTTCCGGCGATAAAAAAATAGCCTTGCAAAAGCTTCCCGATGTAAAAGAAGCCGGACTGGATGGCATCAACATGCAGTATTCAGCCATTGATGCTGAACTGTTCGCAGCAGCCCGGCAACATCAGCTGGAAGTACTTGCCTGGACCGTGGATAACCCGGAAGAGGCAAAGCGGTTGATCCAACTCGGTGTCACCCACCTCACCACCAACCGCCCTGCCTGGCTAAAGCAACAGCTGTAGAGACGTCACGTGTGGCGTCTCTTTATTGTCGTCACGTGTGGCGTCTCTTTATTGTCGTCACGTGTGGCGTCTCTTTATTGTCGTCACGTGTGGCGTCTCTTTATTGTCGTCACG
>Ga0105102_10000523_pt1 | contig 11575 bp, 10 predicted proteins | sample PPLLaktember2015_FD_87032 | JGI IMG/M metagenome (GOLD analysis project Ga0105102, IMG submission 87032) | Freshwater sediment microbial communities from Prairie Pothole Lake near Jamestown, North Dakota, USA - PPLs Lake P7 Core (6) Depth... | ecosystem: Environmental > Aquatic > Freshwater >...
CGATTTGCTCAGGGGTCAATACGGAGGCAGTTTTCCCTTTTTGCCGCAGTTTTTCAGCAACCAGCAAGGCGGTAAGCTGTTCGCTGAAAGTCAGCACCTGGTCTTTCAAGGCAGGGGAATAATCGCCGGTGAGATGGATCCCTTTCAGCAAATCAGTCAGTTTTTCTGATTGCTGTATAAAAGAATCAGCTCCGGAATGCCGGAATATGGATTCAGAAAGCGAGTTCAGGAATTTTGCTAAAGGAGCAGTAGTATAGTTTATTTCATGAATCTTTTCAATCTCCTGATCAATAGCCAGGTACAATTCAGGCAAAGCTGTGACGACCAGGATATGCGGGGTTCTTTGATGCTGAAGAAAGCTGATCAGCCTGTCGATGGCCGGCTGATGAACTATGATTTCACCTTCGATGCGGACGATTGTTGCAGACATAAGTTAAGAAATTGGAAAATTGGAAAATTGGAAAGATGGAAAAATGGAAAAATGGAATGATGGATTGTCAAATACCTACGGGAAGACGAGTTTTCCAAAAAGTGATTTTACAACCGGGAATGGGGTGCCTTCGAAACCTGTTCCGTGGAACAGCGCCCGAAGGCTAGCGCATGCGCATAAAGGAGGCAGGCATAACAACACCCTGGCGGTTAAACATCGCCTGAAAAATGTTGTCTACATCGTAACGTTTCATTGTTATGCCCAATAAATTCGGTGCAAATATAAGATAAAAATGTATGAATATAATTTTTCAGCTGGAAAAATTAAATATTAAGTAATTGTTACGCGGGGGAAAAAAGGTGAGTTGGAAACTCACCCTCCCAGCTGTTTGAAGAAATCGTTTCCTTTGTCGTCGACAATGATGAATGCCGGGAAATTTTCCACCCTGATCTTACGGATGGCTTCCATGCCGAGGTCGCCGAAATCGACCAGTTCCACCGACTTAATGTTTTCCTTAGCCAGGATGGCTGCCGGACCGCCGATGGAGCCGAGGTAAAAACCACCATGCTTTTTGCAGGCGTCGGTAACGGCCTGACTGCGGTTGCCTTTGGCCAGCATGATCATGGAACCGCCCAGACGCTGAAAGAACTCCACATATACATCCATCCTTCCGGCAGTGGTAGGCCCGAAACTCCCGGAAGCCATACCAATGGGTGTCTTCGCCGGACCGGCATAATAAACGGGATGGTTTTTGAAATAAGCGGGCAGTGCATTGCCGTCATCCACATACTGTTTTAAACGGGCATGGGCTGCATCGCGGGCGACGATGAGGGTGCCGTTCAAACTGAGACGTGTTTTCACCGGGTATTTCGACAATTCGGCGAGGATTTCAGGCATCGGGCGGTCCAGGTCGATGGTGACGGCTGGTTCCAGCTCCGGTTTCCGGTCGGGGAGGTACTGCGCAGGCTTTTTCTCCAACTCTTCCAGGAAGATGCCTTCTTCTGTGATCTTGGCCCTGATGTTGCGGTCGGCGCTGCAACTGACACCCAGTCCGACCGGACAGGAGGCGGCATGACGGGGGAGGCGGATCACCCTGACATCGTGCACGAAATATTTCCCGCCAAACTGGGCCCCTACCCCATATTCCCGGCAGAGCTTCTCCACCTTGGCTTCCCATTCCAGATCGCGGAAAGCCTGGCCCCAGGCATTTCCTTCTGTGGGCAGCGTGTCTAAATAACCCGCAGATGCCTTTTTAACCACTGCTAAGGTGGCTTCAGCGGAGGTTCCCCCGATGACCAGCGCCAGGTGGTAGGGCGGACAGGCTGAGGTGCCCAGGTCTTTGATCTTCTCCCGGACAAATTTCTCCAGATTTTCCTCCGTCAGCAATGACTTGGTCTGCTGATATAAAAAGGTCTTGTTGGCCGACCCTCCCCCTTTGGTGATAAAAAGGAACTCGTAGCTTTTGCCCTGTGTGGCATAAATATCGATCTGCGCCGGCAGGTTGGTGCCGGTATTCTTTTCTTCCATCATGGTCAGGGGAACCACCATGGAATAACGCAGGTACCTTTCCTGAAAGGTCTGGTAAATTCCTTTCGACAGGAACTCAGCATCATTCACCCCGGTATATACATTTTCCCCTTTTTTCCCGATTACAATGGCCGTCCCCGTATCCTGGCAAGTGGGAAGCTGCCCTTCTGCGGATATCACCTGGTTCAGCAGCATGGTATGAGCCACGAAACGGTCGTTATCACTGGCCTCGGGATCTTCCAGGATCATCTTCAGTTTACTCAGGTGTTGTGGTCGCAGGTAAAAAGAAACATCGGCAAATGCTTCCCTGGCCAGCAATTCCAGACCCTCGGGAGCTACTTTCAGAATACGGCGGCCACCGGACTCCTCAACCGAAACAAATTCTTTGGAAAGCAGACGGTAAGGCGTGTGATCACGGCCGGTCGGATATGGTTTTTGATAGAAAAAATCGGGCATAAACAAGCTAATTAATATCGTTGTGTTTTATGAATTGGTTTACTTCTTTGTCAATTGAGTTTTTAATCTCTTTCCACACTATTCGTTTTACCATTACTGGTTCATCATCTGAATCTGCATCGACAAAATAGGCAAGACTCTTTAATACCAGGAAAAGAGAGGCATCTTTGTACTTTTCTGAGTACCATTGTACCATTTCCTTTAAGCTGAACCTTTTTAAGAGAAAAAAGATATCGATAAAGTCCTTCTTTGAGCCGCGTCCGGTTACAGCAGCAAGTTTCATAGCCGCAATGTCTTTCAACCCGGCAAGTCGGAGATTGTCAAGGCTGATCATTTCACCTATCCAGGGAAAAGGATATCTTACGACATCTACTTTTATCCCGTTGACCATCCAAATGTGGATATTGGGAATGTTCTTAATTATAACAATTTCTCCCAGTGAAAAGATTTGTTCTTTCAAGTCGATTTCTTCACCAATGAGGTTACCAAAAAGGTCGAGGTCAATGGATTGCCTGTGACCTATTTGTAAGGCCAATGACGTACCTCCTACTAAACGTGTTTCCCGCAAAGCAGGCAGCTCCATCAGACTTTTCAAAAGTCCCAATGTTGCGGGTTCGATTGTTTTAAAATGTAACATCTAAACTCTTCTACAGGAATTTTAGCTAGTGTGGAAATGAAAGCCATAGATCTCGGATCCAAATATCTCAGATTAACAGCAATTTCCCCAATTTCAGATATTTCAATTTTCTTGTAAAGGATTAACCAATCTTTCCACAATCCATAATCGAGAATCCTCCCAACTAAAAAACATTTATGTTTATTCCATCGACATCTCTTTCTGTCACAATCCCAGAACAAATGCGGCGATAACTGGTCAATATCTTCCTGTGTAAGCCCCATATTCCGTTCAAAATTAAAGTTTTTTTATCTCAATTCTGTTCGTACCGGCATAGCTGACCGATTTTTTTTCTTTCAGGAAATTGATCAGTGTTTGGGCGGTGGTGTCGAAATTGGTGGTGCCGGGATCAGCATGTTCAAAGGTATAGGTGGCGCTGATGTAACTGTTCATGCCCACCGTATATTTCTTAGCCGGATCGAAAGGAATCCCGTCGTAGGTGGTCATGACCACATCGTTACATACCCCTTCGGAATTGGTGACCACGGTATATTTCATCCCTGAAACCATCAGATCGGGTTCCTTATTGCGGTTGTAAGCATTCATTATCAGTGATTTGATTTCAGGTAGCGTCATGGAATAGGTAATCACCTGGTTGCCGAACGGATCCAGCCTGAAAATATCTTTGTACAGAATATTCCCTTTGGACAGGTTTGGTATTCTGATCCCTCCCGAATTCTGGAAGGCAAAATCGACTTTAAACACATGGGTGATGGCATCGGTCATCATGCAGCCCAGTTCCTGCTGGTTGTTCAGAGCAGTTTCCGCAAGGGCAATGACTTTGTTCATCTCTTCATTGTCGTTGTATTTGTCGATCAGTTGCTGAATTTCAGGCTTTGACTTCGGAATGGCATTTAGTGAAATCAGTTCATATTTCCGTCCTGACATCTTGCCGTCCGTGATCTGAAGTGTGGTTTTACCTACGCTCCTGAGCTGGGAACCGGTCTGCACGATCATCACCCCGTTCTCCATCAGGGGTTTATCCATCACGGTATGGGAATGGCCGCCAACGATCACATCGATCTGCGGATATTTTTGGGCCAGCGGAACATCTTGTTCCACACCAAGATGAGTCAGTGCGATCAGCATTCCGTATTTCTTTTTCAGTTTCATATAAGAAGCAGCCTTTTCCAGCGGATCATCAAACGTAAGACCGGCCAGACGGGAAGGATGGGAATCGGGATACCCGTTTTCGCTCACCTGGATCAGCGACAGAACGGGTATTTTGCACCCACTAACTTCCAGCAAATAATAAGGTGATGGTTTATTGAGTATTGATTTAGAGGTATTTATGTTTGCACTGATGAAGGGGAAATTCGCTTCTTTGCGCCGTTTGTTCTGTGCTTCCTGGCCCATATCAAATTCATGGTTTCCCAGTGCCGACAGATTGAATCCCACCCGGTTCATCAGGTCGATCATGGGATAACCTGGTTCGGGATACATGTCCACAATGGGATTTCCTGTGAAATTATCCCCGGCAGAGATGAGAAAAAGATTGGAATGCAGTTTTTTGAGACTGTCGACCAGATAGGCCAGTTTTCCCATGTTGTCGATTTTCGAATGCATGTCGTTGGTGTGGAGAATAATCACCTCGAAAGATTTTTTGCATTTTTTGGCCGAAGCTGTTGAAAATGGCAAAATGGCAATAACCAGTATGATCAGGATTTGTAACTTGCTATTTCTCATTGTTTTAATTTTAATATTTAATAAATTCCATGTTGGTTCTGTTTTGATGTAATTCTTAAATAGAAATGCTGTCCATCCAGGACAGCACCATCTGGCTCAGTTAGAAAACCAAAACGGTCATAAACACTTAAATACCCGCTTTTCAACCTTTTGAAACTGATTTTGGAATAAGCCAATACGATATCCTTTATGACAGCGCCTTTGAAAATGGTTATTTCCTTGTTGTTTAAAAAAACATTCACAGATAAAAAAAGTTTAACCTGAAACTTTGACTTCATCATATTAAACCCCGATTGAATAACCGGGGTTTAATGCAAAGTTAAGGATTCCTTGCAGTTAAAAGACATGAAATTTCTTATTCTGAATGATTTTATTTGACCTGATCAGGGAATACAGGTATATGCCTTGCTTTAATTGAACTGGTAAAAGGATGGATGAGCTTCCCCCGGCTAAAGGAAATTCTCCGACGATTTGTCCGGATAAATTATGAATTACCATCCGCGATTTTGCTAATAAATTATATGATATCTGAATCGTTCCGGTATGTATACCTGAAAAAACATTCAAATATTCAATTGCACGAAAATCATCCATTCCTGTTTTACCTTCCATATACTTTACAATAACTTTTGCAGAATTGTCAGGATTCATAATATCATAGAACTTGTATTCAATAACTGACTTTCCCAGATTTGCTAAGGATGGAGCATATTCCGCATAAAAACTCTGATTGGTAGTTTTTGCCGGAATAGTCACCGGGTATTGCGATTCATTGGCGTTAGCTGAATAGCAATATGTTCCCCAGCAGAACAGATTTTGACTTCCTGAAATCACTGAAATGGAAGTTTTCTTCACTTTTACATCTACTCCGCTTTCTCCCTTGTTTTTAACGCCAACGACTGCTTTCATAAATCCCAGATTAGGATCAACAGAATCCAGGATCAGAGTATCCCCGTCTGTATGTTCCATTCCATTATAGATCAGAACCAAAGACTGTGAATATCCGGAAAGAGAAACAGTCATTACCAATAAAAGCAGCAATATTTTTATCATGATAATTTCTTGAAAATGTTGAAGAATTGCCCTTCCCTATTTATTCCAGTACAGTCTTTTCATTAAAAGTGCCTTCATTCGTTCTGACTTTGATGAGGTAAATGCCTCTTAATCCTGCATGAGGAATTTCAAAGCTATATCTGTTTTCACTTTTCACAGATGACACATATATCAGTTTGCCATCTACACTATAAATACCTGCAGTAATTGGACCCGGATTGGTTGTTTCAACATCAATAAAAATTTCATTTGCATCCTTTCTTACTTTTACTGAAGTGCCTGATTTTTCGAGTGTTGCAATTACAACAGGTATATCCGCATATTTGATTTTACGGCCATTCATTATCTCACCTGATTTGTTATCGATCAGCATTAAAATTATTTCAGTTTCGTTTTTATTAATTACTGTAGATGGAAGATCAAAATTATATTCATACAAAACCCTTTGATTCATCGCTATGGTTGCGGGTAGGCTTCCGGAAATTCCATTAAAGGAATCATATATTTTTCTGGCTACATCCGGATACACCATATTGGCTGCCAACACGGGATCAGGGAGTGACTCCCATCCCTCCATTGTACCAATACCACCTCCTGAATAATAATTCCTTTGATTGTATCCTGAAGCAGTCCCTTTTATGTTATTTTCTATCACGACTAACCCCATTCTGAAATTTGCTGTGCCATTCAAAGGTATATTGAAAACTGCCTCAGATTTAAGTTTGATGGATGTATGGGATGGGTCCACCCATTCCGCAGAGAGGACGAGGTCGGCAGGAGAAAAGTCATTGATAGCTTTGAGATAATTTGTTTCGAAACTGGTGGGATCACAGACGTATTTTCTATTTACTACGCCTTGAGGATAGCCTGTAATGAATTTCTTAATACCTGAATCATAGGTAGCATCCGCCATGGGATCACCATTATGTACTGCAATCCCTATAAATCTATCAGGATATTTTTCCTTCATTCTTTTCATATACACCATACCTCTTGGACAATACCCGCACCACGTCCCAGTGCCTTCCTCTACCACTACTTTTTTGAATGGCTTAAAGGATGCGAGGGTTACACTGCCGGTTGTCGATTTTGTAACGGTACCTGAAGTAACTTCGAAAGTGTATGACACTGTATTTCCTGCTCCGTTTACGGTTATTGAATCCGGGAACTCGAATGAATAGCTGCTTCCGGAGAGTAAATTCAATCCGGTAATGTTTTTCGTGTAGGTTATTCCATTAACAGTATATTTTGCAATAAATCCTGTCATTTCATTCCCAATATTCTTCAATGTTCCTTTGACTGCAACTCTTTTATAATAAGTATATTGAGGCGTATTATCATCCAGGAAAAATCCGGTGACTCCCGCGAAAATATTATCGATACCCAATACCCATTTGTTATAAGTATCATTTACAAAAGCAATATAAATGCTTTGCCCGGCGTAGCTTGCAAGACTAATTGTCCGGACCGTCCAACTAAAATTTTCACCTGCATTTGAATAAACAACATTTTTGAAGTCTGCCACATTATTTCCGGTAGTGGAAATATAAACCTTATATCCTTCCTTATTGGTGCTGTTGAATGATCGCGCTTTCCAGATCAGATTTGCTGAAGCAGACTGGATATTGATCGGGGAATTTGTAACAAGCCAATCGTTGGCTGTTCCGGTCGGAGCATATTTGGAGGTGCTGATAGCAATTTTATCTCCCTCCGGTGAATCTACCACCCAGGCTTTATATGGTGCCGAAGCTCCAAATAAGGATCCAAAAACAGCAGGATCAGGTGCCAGACCATCCACATTGTACGTTGTAAATTGGGTCATTCCGTTGCTGAAATCATCCCAGAAATAGGTTTGTGCTTTTCCATGTAATGATAAACTTATAAAAACCACATAAAAAAAGAGCGTTTTAAATACGAAGGGATTCTTTTTCATATTTGCATTGGTTAAGTATTCAGTTGCTTTTCAAGATCTTTTTTCATATGTTTCACTGGTTTTACATTTTGAAAATAAAATCAGGTAAAAATAAAAAATATTCCCGTTTCAATGCGCATTTCTATTATTTGCACTATTTTTCACAGCGAATGTTGATAGTACTTCATATCTGTTTTAACTCGCACCTATGAACAAATCGGTAGTGATATTCATGTTGATCATTTCCATAAATGGAATCTGCCAGGTAAAGGAAAACAAGAAACTACCTTCCGTGGTTTTGAAATCTCCGGACGGTGGGGTTTTTAACACTTCTGAAATGGGTGGACTTGGTAAACCGGTTATTATTATTTTCTGGGCAACCTGGTGCAAACCCTGTATTAAAGAACTTACAGCCATTGCTGATTTTTATGATGAGTGGAAAGAAAAAACCGGTGTCGTTATTTATGCGGTTTCCATCGATGATTCCCGTACTCAATTCAATATCCGACCCCTCATCAAAAGCAGGGGTTGGGAATACGAGTTCTATAACGATCCGAACGGTGATTTTAAAAGGGCTATGGGCGTTGTCGATATTCCCCATCTTTTTATCCTGAATGCGAAAGGAGAAATTATCCATCAGCGAACTTCCTATGTGGAAGGCACTGAGCAGGAACTATTTGACCAAATCCCTAAATGAAATTGTGTTGGCAAAAAACTGGTATTTATACAGTCACGAGAAGAGAATTGTAATCAGGTCAATGATTATAACAGTTTTTCTTGCTTTTCCGCTTTGGGTAAATAGTCAGAAATCAGTAAAAGATATCAGGATTCAGGGGTATATCCACAGCGATGCGAAATATTATCTGAAAGACCCGGCCATTGGATTTGACCAACCGAACAGAAATTCGCGATCCAATTCTTACGGAAATATTCAATTAGGGTATAAAAGATTTTCAGCCGGTTTGCGCTACGAAGCCTACCTGCCACAACTTATCGGTTACAGCAATCTTTACGAAGGACATGGAATTGCCAATCTCTTTGGTACATACAGTTCCCCTGTTTTAACCATAACCGCCGGAAGCTTTTATGAGCAATTCGGGAGCGGTTTGATCCTGAGATCTTACGAAAATCATGATCTGGGGATAGATAATTCATTGCTGGGAACCCGGATAACCTACAGTCCGATCAAAGGTCTGTCGTTTAAAACATTTATCGGGAAGCAAAAAAATTACTGGGCATTGGGGAAAGGATTAGTCAGGGGGATTGATACCGAGTGGAATGTGTTGGAATCACTGGGAAAATCACGTATAACAACGGTCATAACCGGATTATCCTTCGTGAGCAGGTACCAGAAAGACAACGATCCATTGTACAAACTTCCGGAAAATGTGGCTGCTTTTTCAGGAAGATTCTCCTTGTATCATGCTGAATTTCAGCTTTCCGGAGAATACGGGTATAAGATCAATGATCCATCGGCGGTGAACAACCTGATCTATAAAAACGGTCAAGCCGTGGTTATTACGGGATCCTATGCCATAAAGGGATTTGGAATTCTGCTTTCAGGGAAATGGATCGATAACATGGATTTCAGATCAGAAAGAGGCGCCACCGGACAGGCGTTAACAATTGGGTTTTTACCTGCCACCTTTACTGAACATACCTATTCCCTTCCGGCCATGTACCCCTATGCTTCCCAACCATTGGGAGAAGCTACCCTGCATTCAGAAATTACCCGGGTAATACCCCGGAATACCTGGTGGGGCGGGAAATATGGAACAACCCTGGTTTTACAACTTGCATGGGCCAATTCCATTAAAAAAGAACCTGTACATTTGCTTATTCCCATTGGATCATCCGGAACCAAAGGATACCGGTCTTCCTTCCCCGGAATCGGGAAAGAAAAGTACTTCAGGGATATTTCTTTAGAGATTACCCGGAAGTTTACCCCTGATTTTAAATCGATAGCCGGATTCAGCCGGATTTATTACAACAAATCGGTATTGGAAGGGCATCCTGGTGAGGCAGATGTGAAAGCAACCATCGCGTACGCGGATATGACATTCAAAATCAGCCCTACACGGAGTTTCCGCACTGAACTTCAGCATCTTTACACAAAGCAGGATAAAGGTTCCTGGGCAATGGTTCTGTGTGAGTATTCCCTGGCACCGCGCTGGATATTTTCCGTAGCCGACCAGTTTAATTATAGCAATGATATTACAAACGAAAGAGATCATTATCCCTTATTGAATATCAGCTATAACCGGAACGCGCATAGCGTAAGCATGTTGATGGGCAGACAACGGGAAGGGCTTATTTGCATCGGGGGCGTGTGCAGGTATGTTCCGGCTTCCACCGGTTTTGGATTGATTTATACTGTAACTTTTTAAATCATACCTATTGAATATCAATGTTTTATGTAGATTGACTCTTTTGTTCATCGCGGTGAGTTCCTGCGATATTATCCAGGAACCCTATCTGGAGACAGATAATTCTATGAATAGCAACAGCCGGAAGGTGTTGCTGGAAGAATTTACAGGCCACCAGTGCCCCAACTGTCCGGCAGGAGCTGCCACAGCCAGTAAACTCCAGGAGTTTTACGGGGATAAATGTATCATTATTTCCTACCATGCCGGATTTTACGCGAGAACCTCTTCCACTTTCCCCGTTGATTACAGGACCACGGAAGGTGCTGAATTGGATGCGTTTTTTAAAGTCCCTTATTATCCTTCGGGGATGATTAACAGGACAAACAGCAACAATACCAATGTTCTTGGTCCGGTGGACTGGAGTGAATTGATGGCATCCCAAATGAAAAATAAGCCGGAGGTTTCCATTCAAATTACCTCAGATTATAACAACCAGGGAAGAGCACTCCAGACAACGGTTAAAGTAAAAGCGCTCAGAGAAATCAACTACCGGGCTTATTTGTCTGTCTATCTGACAGAAGACAATCTGGTTTCCCCGCAGAGCATTTCCGGAGACCCTTCCTATCCTTCAGGCATTATTAAGGATTACAAGCACATGCATGTTTTCAGGACTTCTTTGAATGGTACCTGGGGTGAACCTGTTTTTGAAACAGGTTCGCCGGTTTCCGGGGAAAAGGCGTTTTTATTCACCAAAATACTGGATGAAAAATATGAACCTGAAAACTGTCATATAATTGCTTTCGTGTATAAAGAAAATGATAAAACCATCCTCCAGGCAGAATCGGTGAAAGTGATCAAATAAACTTTTCTCTTAAACGTGGAACTTTATATTTGGTCCGTGAAATTCCGTTGTTCATTAAAAATTTCGACCAGGCTTCTTTGATAACCATTACCGGAGTACAATTCTTTCGGTTTTGGACCAGGAATTCCCTGTAATATGAAAATAGTAAATTCCACTTACGCATCCTGACAAATCAATAATTCCGGGATTTGTTTCCAGCACCGTCTTAATAACCTGCTGCCCGGTGGCATTCACCACTGAAACTTGAATTCCATTGGAGAGAATACCGGAATGATCAATATATATTTTCCCATCAGTCGGATTTGGGAAAATCCGGACTCCCATTATACCATCCATTTTCAAATTTTCAAATTCCGGAATTTTCAAATTTCTAAGGCTTACAAATGCGCTTTCATGTTTCACAAAGGTGGATGTTCCTTTTATAATTTCCGGAATTAATGTCTTTTCCTGGTTCGTGGAAGCTTTCCAGAGTTTCAGAGTGAACGGATTTCCTTCGGTAAATCCATTCAATCCGGAACCATCGGAAGCGGAAATTGGGATACTGATATTTGTGATTTGTGATTTCTGAATTGTGATTTCTGATTTTTCACCGATTAGCGAATACCGA
>Ga0105102_10000524_pt1 | contig 11574 bp, 10 predicted proteins | sample PPLLaktember2015_FD_87032 | JGI IMG/M metagenome (GOLD analysis project Ga0105102, IMG submission 87032) | Freshwater sediment microbial communities from Prairie Pothole Lake near Jamestown, North Dakota, USA - PPLs Lake P7 Core (6) Depth... | ecosystem: Environmental > Aquatic > Freshwater >...
CTGGTCATTCAAACCTATTTTATCTTTTTTATTACCTGGTTTGGCGGACGAAAACTTAAATTGCCACATGCCATTTGTTCGCCAGCCGCGATGATTGGCGCCAGTAATTTCTTTGAACTTGCTGTGGCAGTGGCGATTGCGCTGTTCGGACTTCAATCACCTGCAGCGCTGGTAACAGTTGTTGGCGTTTTGGTTGAAGTTCCGGTTATGCTTTCACTGGTAGCTTTGGCCAACAGGTGGAGATATTAACTTTAAAAGGTTATTAAAAAAACTGCCGGTTATTGAATAATTAAATAAAATTGCATTTACATTTGCAAACAGTTTGAAATCAAATATGTTAAACCAGAAAAAAAAATAAAAATTAAAATTATGAAGACATTTCTATTTTCGGCTATTCTGTTGTTCGTGGTTGCAGTATGTGCCAAAGCACAAACCGCCGATACAACTCTTGTAATTACTTTTGCCAGCACTGTTCACGATTACGGAACTATTGAACAGGGAGCAGATGGTGCGTATGAATTCAAGTTTATCAACCAGGGAAAAACGCCTTTGATTCTTAACAATGTGCGTTCTTCGTGCGGTTGTACAGTACCGAGTTGGACCAAAGAACCCGTTCAACCAGGAGCAGGTGGTTCAATTAAAGTAGTTTATAACACCGCAAGCATGGGAGCATTTAACAAATCGATTACGGTTAGTTCGAATGCAAAGAATTCAGAAGTGATGTTACAGATTAAGGGTAATGTTGTTGCAAAACAGCAGAGTAATTAATTACTTTTACTTTAACAAAAAAAAAGGCAGTTTTTAAAAACTGCCTTTTTTTGTGATTTAAATCAACGTGATTTGCATTTAATCTATTCAATATTAAGACGATAATTTCTCCTTCAATTTATTTTCGGAAATAAAAGCAGCAATTATAACAACAAATACAATAACAACTGCAATATAAACACCGGTTGGTACAGGAGCCGGTTCGCCCTGCGCATAAGAGTGAAGTCCTGATAAATAGTAGTTTACTCCAAAATAGGTCATTAAAACAGAACTGAAACCAACCAATGAAGCTGCGCTTACGGCAAAACTTCCTTTAAATCCGGGTATTTTGTGCATGTGGCTGATAAATGTGTAAACCAGAATGGTTACCAATGCCCATGTTTCTTTGGGATCCCAACCCCAGTATCGGCCCCACGATTCATTAGCCCAAACACCACCGAGGAAAGATCCCAGGGTAAGCAAAATCAAACCAATAATCAAGGCGATATCGATAACATTAACCAGTTCTTTAATCGTCAGGTTTACTCTTACAACATTTGTTTTACTTCGGGAAACAATCAGTATCAGGTTTAACATCCCAAGCAACGCACCAACGCCCAGAAAACCATAACTCGAAGTAATAATGGCAACGTGCACAATGAGCCAGTACGATTTTAAAACCGGAACAAGCGGTGTAATTTCCGGATTCATCCAACTCATTCCGGCAACCATTAAAGTAAGACCGGCTAAAAGAGTTGTTAGCGAAAGTGTCATTTCGGAACGGGTGTAAAACATAATACCTGCCAGACAGGTAGCCCAGCTTATAAATACCATCGATTCATATCCGTTGCTCCATGGCGCATGGCCCGAAATATACCAGCGGATTCCCATGCCTGCGGTTTGAACCAGAAACAATATAAAAATCAACCATACCGAAACTTTTTTTATTGTACCAAACCTGAAATTTGGATTAAAAATCGTTGCAAGATTAAGAGCAAGCATTATGAGGCCAAGCAACATAAAAATCTTAGAGAGTTTTCCGAAGATATTTGCATTGTTATAAAATACCTCAAGACTAATCTTAGTTTTTGCTGGTATTATTTTGGCTCCTTCAGTTTGCTGAAAACTGCTGAGTTTGCCTAAAAGTGAATTGGAAGTTATCCAGTCGCTTTGTGCAACTGCGCCCAGATAACCTGAAAGCGTATTTTTCGCAAAGGTTTCGTTCTGTGTTCCCAGCAAGTTTGCCTCACCAATATTAATCCACTTGTGATTATCATCGCCGGGAACAGGGAAAATTGTCAGGAACGAACCGGTAAAAACTCCCATCAGAATATTTGCGCGTTCATCAACGTTCAAAATTTCCTTGTCCAGTTTGTTGCGTTCACTGGATTTCTTTTCGTAAGAAGACTGTACCAGTTGATTTAGCCTGTATTCACCGTTTGCCGGATTAAAAAGTGAACTAAAAGAGATATAGTTTTCCCTGATATTCAGCATTTTTCTTAATTCGGGATTACCAACTTTTATAACCGGAATATTTTTCCATTTCTCAGGATTTGCGTGCATTTCAAGAAAAACTTCGGTTGGAGACATTCCTTCCCAATTGTTCTTTTTTGCAACCTTTCTTAAAATTTCGGAAGCCATAGTATTTACAGGCTCAATTCTTCCTTTCGAGGTTTGAACCAGTAGTTTACTAAATTCTGAGACATGGTCTTTATTATATTGCGGATTCTGGGCATTGGCATTGATTCCCAAAAACAGACCAAAAATGACTACGGCAAAAAGCTTTTTTCTTTCTTCACGAAGTTTTGCCGAAGTTTTAATCAGCGATTTAATCCGGCTGTTTTTGTTGAAGAATATCAAAACCATTCCCAGTGCCATTAAAAAATAACCAAAATAGGTAACCGAAGTACCAAGAGAATCATAGTTAACCGATAAAATGGTTCCTTTTTCGTCACGGTCATATGAAGATTGAAAGAAGCGGTAGCCGCTGTATTTCAATATATTGTTCATGTAAATACGAAAAGGTTTCTCAGTTTCCGGACTTTTTAGTATCACTTCGCTTGCGTACGACGACGGACTGTTGGAACCCGGATACCGTTCGAGTTGAAAATCGGTAAGATAAATCGAAAATGGTATTTCAATGATTTTCGATCCGTAACTTACTGAAACATCTATTCCGTCAAGGTTTGTTGAATATTCTTGTCCAACTTCTCCTTTTGCGCCAAAAACGTTAAGAGTTTTTGTTGTGGTTCCTGAAGTAATAACTGCCTGAAATGCATCTTTATTTGCCACATTGTTTTGAGGAGCAGAATAGTTTAATTTCGCAATTCCCTTCGACAAGTATTGCTTTATTGCAAAACTAACATTACCAACTGAATATGCTTTTTGGGAATTGATTTCTGTATCTGTCATCGGAGCAATTAACAAAGGTTCCTGTCCCATCATTTCCAAAACGGTGATTGTATCGGTGGCCGATGTGAATAATATCCCATTTCTTAAATTGAGATTAATATCAGATTGATTTTCAGGCATTTCAAAACCAAAGGTAATATCCCCTATTTTTTTCGATTCGCCTGATTGTAATATGAAGTCGCTTCTTACCATTCCATCAACTACTGCAAGTACCGAAACAAGGGGGTTTCCGTTAGGATCGGCAACCAAAACTTCTTCGGCAGAAGGCATAAAAACTGCATTTTTAATATGAACCTGCTGGCCACCAATTTCAATTTTTTCTGAAAACCGGTTGGCAGTATAAGGCGAAAACATAACCTGTTTTTCTGAAATTACAGTTTGATCACCTTTTTTTGCTTTGATATTGATAAAAGTAGGATCAGAAAGAAATGTATTCGACGATTCACCTTCGCGAATGTGCATCATTCCTTCATAACCGTAATATCGCGTAATACCTGCACCAACAAATATGATTACAAAAGAAAAGTGTAAAAGAACTCCAGGCCAACGTTTTTTACCAATCAAATTATTGGCAAAAACACTTCCAACAAGATTAATACACATAACAAATAACAAAATCTCGAACCAAACCGCATTGTAAATAAGGATTTTAGCTGTAATTGTGCCATAATCGTTTTCGATAAAAGTGGCGTAAGCAATTGCAATTGCAAATATTACAATCAAAATACCTGTAAAAAGCATGGAAAAAAGGAAGGAACTTATTTTTTTCATTATATATGATTTTTAAAAATTCTTAGGCAAAGAAAGCAATTGAGCTGAATAAACCGCATAAAAAAAATCCTTTGCTTTAAATATTTAAAACAAAGGAATTTTCTTAAAAGAATCAATCTGTTTTATTTTTTCAAAGTAGGATCCGGATGCGAAATTACTTTTTTGAATTCTGCAAAATTCCATGGTTTTTTATCAGCCGGGTGACCTTCTGGTTTTTTACCGAGGTGACAAGCTTTGCACGTAGCTTCAGTAGGATCAAACATTCCTTTGGCAAGAGACTGTTCCCTGTTTTTCATGATTGCAGCAGTTTTATACATGCTGCCTGGACCGTGGCATGATTCGCATGAAACACCTTCTTCAACTTTTAAAGTAGCAATCAATCCTTTATCTACACTACCTGCTGTTGAATGACATTTTAAACAATCGGCGTTTTTCTTTCCTGCATCGTCAAGTTTTGAATAAGCTTTTGAATGTGTTGTTTTCAACCACTGTGCATGTTGTGCACCTTTTTCGGGTTTGTTATGACACATCTTACAGCCATTTGCTCCTATGTATTTGGGAGTCTGTGCATTAGACGATACGCTGATTGCAAGGGCAAAACCTATAACCAACATTAATTTTAAGTACTTCATTTTTTTTAAGATTTAAGATTTATAAACTATTTTAAAGGTTTAAACTTTAATTACACAAATCATTCCAACATTTAATTCTTTCGTTAAATATGCATATTTTCCTTTATTCAGCAAAAAAATATCATCAAATTACCACAATTTAAAATCAATATAAAGCAGTATGGCACATTGAACAAAGCTCAGTTTTCCATGCATCTCCAATATCAACAGGGTGATTAAAATCAAGTGAGAGAACTGAGTTTGCATATTGCATACTATCAGCAGTTCCCTGTGCTTTAATATTATGGCATAAAGTACAATCTTTCGAAATAACTTTTCCTGTGTCGGTTGCATGGCGGTCGTTGTGGCAGCGGTAACATCCGTTGTTTTCCATGTGTCCCAAATTATTGGGATAGGCTTTCCAGTTGGCTTTCATAAATGGGAAAATATTATTTGCATAACCGTCCTGTATTTCGGCAATAGCAGCGTCAACTTCATTTTTTCGGCTTTCAAGAACTTCCGGATAACTTGAAATGTAGTAATCGTTAACAATTGAATTAATAGCCATAAAAGCGCTGTCTTTTGTTGAATAGTCAACATACAACGCTTGCATTGCCAGCATTTTTATCCCGGGCAATGTTTTTGATATTTTACCACTGTGCATTGAATTATCCACAAAATTCTGAGGAGCATTATAATTATGCGAAGGCCGGTTGTGGCAATCGAGGCAATCCATAACTCTTGTTTCCAGCGAATCAAGTTGTTGCTGGCTTAAACCCAATTCATTATCAAGATAAACGTAGCTTTCGCCGGTTTTTGTATTTGTGTATTTTACCCATGGAATTTCCTGTCTGTTACTAGAAGTGGTTTTGTATTCAATTTTTACATCAGGGCTAATATGCTGGTGAATACCCTTCTCAATTCCTTCTGAAGTTATTTTTGAACTTGTTTTTACAAGCATATGCAGAATGACTTCGGTATTGTTATCATCGGTAAGATATGAATGTTTTATCCGCAGTTTATCGTCATAAAATTTATCGGGCCAGTGGCAACGTTCGCAGGTTTCCTGCGCTGGACGAAGGTTAGCGATTGGCGTTGGAATAGGTTGCGGATATTTTTTTGCCAAAACCGAATACACCTGGTATAATCCTGATAATTTACTTTTTACATACCATCCTGCACCATCACCAACATGACATTCAACACACGCAACCCGCTCATGAGATGAACCATGATAAGTGGTATATTCAGGTTCCATCACATCGTGGCATAGCTTTCCGCAAAATTCAACCGACTCGGTGTAGTGAAATGCCTCGTAACTTCCTATTGATGAAATTATTAGCAAAAATACTGTTCCGACAGCAAATATGATTCCTGCATTGCGGGTAGTTGCTACATTAAAATCGATAACAGGCCAGTCTAATTCTTTACCATCCTTTTTGGCTTTTCTGGCTTTCACTTTGTTTATCCTCATTCCGATAGGAATAAGCAATAAACCAACTACCATAAATCCTGGAAGAATTATATAAATAAACAAACCGATATAAGAACCTCCAAAACCAAATGCCATATTCAACACAAACAATGACATTATTGAAGCAAGGTTGAACAGGGCTAAAAATGCTCCTGAAATTGATACCCAATTTTTGATTGATGATGGTAATTTCATGATTGTATTTTTACTGTTAATGAATGTTGTGCCAGCCTGTAACAATACTTTTAAAATTTTCAATAGGTGATTTTCCAATTGATGCCACATAAAGGTGGATTATCAGGAAAATAGAAATAAAAAAGCCGACCGCTGAGTGTAACACCGCGGTTAAAATACACCGCTAATTGTATAAACTTTTTCAATAATAGTTTCGGGAAACAACAAAGCAAATCCCGAAATTATGACAAAAGGAACAAACAGGTACATCACCGAAACGTACGCATACTTCTGCAGCGGATTAAATTTTCTTTTTTCAGAGAGAGGGTAGGGTGGTTTCATACCCCGAAACATTCCGTAAGCATAATAATAAGCCTGTTTCATAGGGCGTTTCAAAAACCCCTGCGGTTTAATCAGGTAAAACTTAACGTTTTTTGTTGCAAAATTGCCTACGAAAAAAAGTAAATAGTTAAGTGAAATAACAACTCCTGATATATTATGAAGGCTTACCGCTAAACTGAATTCAATAAACGAAGTTTCAAATCCTGACTGCATTGATATCCCCGTTAAAATAAGCAGTATTATTCCCACTGCATTAACGGCGTGCCAGATACGTAACCAAAAAGGGTAAAAATATAACTTGGTATTTTCTGAGCTCATAATGTCTATTTTTTTAAGTATCTGAAAACAATGTGAGTTAGCATTCCGGCAATGGCCAGAAAGAATATAATAAAACTTAATTTCCTAAGTACAGGAAATTGTTGCGAACCAATAACATACGACTCATTGGAGAGAATTGCTTTGATAGAAGTGTTATCGGTCCTGCTCTGTAAATTTGCATATTTATAAAGAGAGGCTTTTAATCTCGAATCCCTGCTGTGACATTCGTTACAATTTCTTACTGCCATATCTTTACTCATAATATTATGCGAAACCATTAAACTGTCAACAACATCCGTGTGACATTCAATACACCTGACATGTTTAAAATGAAGTTCCTGATTGGGAAGCCAGTCATGTACAGTGACAATTTCAGGTTTTTCTTTTCCCGCAATCAAACTGTATTTGTTCATATCATTATGACACGACAAACACAAACTGTTACTGTATTCAACAATTTCCAAAACATTTTCGCTGTTTCTTGCTGTTGGCTTGTAGGTGTGCTGATCGTGACATTTACCGCATGAGAAGTTTTCGCCGCTAACTTTAAAATGAACACTTTTCTGAAATTCTTCGTTAATCCTGTCAAACTGATATGCATCATTAGTTGGATCACCTCCGTGACAGTCCAAACATGAATTCATCGGTTCCAGTTTTAGGTTTCCTATGTGTGGATAGGCAGCATATTCATAGGAATGACAATCGGTACAATCAAAATTTTGATGCACTCCTGTTTTTAACCCCAGTGTGTCGATAATGTAATGCGGATTCATGAGTTTTTTCTGTTCTTTACCAATAACCTCATTTTGAAATGAAATGATTTGGGTAGAATGGCATTTCAGACAAGCGTGGTTCTTTGCATCATCATAAACTGATTGTGCTTTTATTCCCAATGTTGATCCATAAAAAAGAAGTAATATTATAATGTTTCTGTTAATCATGCTTTTTAATTGTTCTGTTTAATTTTTATCAAATAAAAATGGTAATATCATTGCGTTCGATATTACCATTTTTACAATTAATTATTTTAAAACTTCAATGGTGTAAGTTCATTCGATTAATTATCAAATGAATACATGTTTTTTTTACACTAAAAAGCCCAAAGTCTGGTAATTGTAAAGCCAATGGCAATACCGTTTTTATCAAATTTTGCCCTGTTGTACATCATGTTTTCCATAGGTAGCATACTTGGAGCATTGCTAACATAAATTTGAAAAGCATGTGTAAAGGTGGATATCTGCCAGCCAAGTGCAATAGTTGGTTGATAATCCGGCATTTCCGATTGTTCGGAAATCGATTCAATCTTTAGTGGGGCACTATAGTTAAAAGTTAACGATGATTGCGGGCTGATTTTTATTCTTCCCAAAGCGTGTAATCCAAATAAATCATGGTTTTCGTCCCAGCCAACCATATTGTAGTGAGTGAAACTTCCACCTGCCTGAATTGAAAGCCATTCAGTAAATTTACGACTTACGATTACCTGCGAGAAATACGAAACCTTGTCGTTAAATGAAATCGAGACTGGCATAGTTTCGCCTTTGGTATCAACTACAGTACCTGTTTCGAAATTAGAAGCTCCGCGGCCATCCATGCCAACAACGCCATAAACAGCAAGGCTTACCGGCATTTTGTTATCGCTGGATTGCTGAAGAATACTGTATTTAGCACTAACATCGGTTATCATATGTATTTTGGAAATGCCGGCACCTATTTGCAAATGTTTTATCGGCACATAATCCAAAGCAAGCCTGATGTTTGTGGCGGCTCCGTACATTCCCCAAAGATCAGAGCTACCATTGTTCATTGTTCCAAATTTATGCTGGATGGCAAATCCAAGTGATTTTTTATCGAAAACCACAGTAGTTTGATCATCAACCAGAAAATTGCTTTCAAAGGTTGTTACCGGGTAACTTTCAGTCTCTGTGCTCTCTTCTTCCTGAGCAAAAGAATAACTAAAAACAAATCCTGTTAATAGCAAGAATAATATCAATTTTTTCATTTCTTCAACTTTTTAATAGGTTAGTTATTTTTAGCTCCCTGTTGAATCCAGCCAAGTACCAATGCCGCCTGGGCAGAATTGTATTTTTTGCGCATGTGAGTTGTTGTTTCCGGACTGCAATATTTGTATATCATGCTTTCCGCGGGTGTTGCAGAATTAATGTATCTGGTATTGTTGATTGAGGCATACGCTTTATCAGCCCTTAAATCGGGGACCTGATTACCATTGTGACACGATGTACAGTTGTTATTATTCACAAATATTGGAATAATTTCATTGGCAAAACTGATTTGTGGTGCATCCGGATCATCCGGATCGATAACCGGTACTTCTTCAGGAACGATAAAATTGTAATTACAACCATTTAAAAAAGAAGCAACTACTATTACCATTAAAATAATTCTTAAAATTTTCATTTTGTATAAGTTTTATAAAAAAAAGACTTCTTTTTAAGGAAGTCTTTTTTTGTAAATTTTATCACATCTTAATTAAGTGCATCAAGTGAGTTGGCCAAAATAGCTTTTACATATTTAGGATTATGTACTCCATAGCTACGGTCATATTTAATGCCAAAATAGTTATATACTGCCTGAGCCTGAACCATTGGAACTGAACCGGGTTTTGGTGCGTAGACATCTTCACCGTCAACAGTAGTTTTGGTAATAACACCTAAAGCAAGTAATTTGTCGCGAAGTTGATCCAGTTTTTCTTTAGTATCTGTTTGGATACCACCATAATTGTAATTTGTGGATGGAGTGCCACCATGACAATCATTACATGCTTTTAAACTTGGTATAAATGAGTGTCCTCCTTGTTTGGCCGCAAATGTTCCCATGTGACAACCTACACAAGATCCGCCATCCATTGCAAGGTGCGCGGATGTTCCTTTGGTTGGATAGGATACAGAACCCGGAATTTCAGCTAATCCATTTCCGTAAAGAATATTTCCCTGTGCAGAATAGTGAGGATATGTACGCACAGTCAGGGTATAATTTTCTCCCGGTTTATCTTTATTTGGTTCTGCGCTTCTTGATTGGTGGCAGGTCCCACATAAGTTGTTGTTTCCTTTTAAATCCATAACGCCATTGGCTGCAGCAATCGGAACTACCGGATCAGTCATCCTTAAAGCATAGTCTGTTCCTTCAAACGATTTGTGCAATCCGTGACAGGTATTACAATTCCACGCTGAGGGATTCGTAATATCTCCTTTAACCTCATTAAACACTGAAAATTGAGTAAAACCCTCATGTGAGTGACAACGTGCACAAGAAGCACGGCCTCCCGCATAATCTACAGCAATTGCACCTGAACTGTGAATTGACATGGCAAACTCAGCTTGTTTTGCTTCCATATTTGTTCCTGAATGGCAAACCTGGCAGGTTACTTTACCGTCAACTCCATCACGACCATTGGCACCATTAGTACCATCAGTACCATCCGCACCGGCTGGCCCCATCGGACCTTCTTTTACACACGATGTAGCAATAAATGCACAAATAAAACCAAACAGAATGATTTTTAAAAACGAGTTGTATTTCATAACGCAAAATTTAAATAAAATGGTTGTTAATTACTACTTTTTAATTGGGCTAAAAATAGCAATGATACAAGTAGGTAATGCGTTATAATTGATGATATATAAGTATGGTAAAAATGATAAACGATAATTGAAATATTGACATACAATATAATAATAATTGATATTTATCAATTATCCGTTTTTACTAATGTCAAGTAGTGAAACTTCGTCCAAAATCTCAATTTCACTACCTTGAGTTTTAATGAGATTCGATTCTTTAAATTGTTGTAATATCCTTACCAGGCTTTCTTTGGTCATGTTCGACATTTCGGCAAGTTCCTGGCGGGAAAGGTCAACGGTAAACCTGTTACCTTTGTAAATTTCCTGTTTTAAATAGAGTAATGTTTCGGCTACTCTTCCCGGCATATATTTTTGGGTAAGACTTACCATTTTCGACAACAGGTAGTTGTTTTGTTTGGTATGGTTTCGAAGTAGTTCAACTGCAAATTTATTGTTTTCGGCAAAAAGGTTTGTAAGTTTACCGGCGTCAATAAGGCAACATGTAACCGGAGTGATTGCCGAAATTGTAAAATGCTGCACGTTTCCGTTAAATAATCCACCACCACTGATAAAATCGCCTTTGCCAATAATTTTAACAATCAGGTTTTTTCCTTTATCTCCCTCAATAAAAACTTTAGCCAAACCATCTCTCATGCAAATAACAAATGTTGACGATGTATTTTGTTTTATAATAGTTTCCCTGACACTATACTTGATTTGCTGTTTTTTATCGACCAGATAATCCAATTCAGGATTGGTGAGTGGTTTAAAAATATTAGCATCATTTTCTGTAAAGCAGTTCAAACTACAGCAATTTTTGCTTTTTTCACAATCATTACAGTTTTTCTCTATTGTATCCACCATCTTAATGTTCTGTAAATGAATTAAATAAATTTATTAATGTTGAATGTTTAATCAAAATAAAAGAGGTGAAACTTAATAATTTTTCAAGATTAAACCATTGATTTATGTCAATATTTTTTTCAATGTACATTTGTTTTAATCAAAGAATTGCTGACGGTTGGGAATTAAATGATTAACAAACGAAATTTTAAATAAATAGAACGAATAAAAGACGCAATTAATTTTGGATATTGTTATTATTCAAAATATTGAAGTAATCTGTAATACAGATTGTTACAATTAA
>Ga0105102_10000525_pt1 | contig 11574 bp, 9 predicted proteins | sample PPLLaktember2015_FD_87032 | JGI IMG/M metagenome (GOLD analysis project Ga0105102, IMG submission 87032) | Freshwater sediment microbial communities from Prairie Pothole Lake near Jamestown, North Dakota, USA - PPLs Lake P7 Core (6) Depth... | ecosystem: Environmental > Aquatic > Freshwater >...
TCCGGAAATCTTATGAATCGCGAATTCCCGGAGTTCTGATAACTCTTGTAACTGAATCCGGGGATAATAATACAGTGATAAACAGGTATTGGGCGACTGAAAATGATAGGAGCGGAATGCCTGAAAAATTAAAGGCGCTGGTCGAACCGGAGATAATGAGCCTGATCACAGGCATTGATTCCTATGGCTTCAGGGAGCTTAAGCTGCCGGTAGACAGGGACAAGCCTTCACAGTCACTTTTTCTTGAACCTGTCATCCCATCACCGCGACTTATAATTGCAGGGGCCGGACATATCGGAAAGGCTCTTTCACAGATCGGGAGAATGCTCGATTTCGAAGTGACAGTAATTGATGACCGCCAGGAATTTGCAAATCCTGAAATCCTCCCATGGGCAAATCATATTATCACCGGCGATATCGGAAGTGCCGTGGAAAGGATCGAAAAGGGTCAAGATACCTATATTGTGATCGTCACAAGGGGACACAGGGATGACGGAAATGCCCTGAAGGCCTGCATAGGTTCTGATGCCGCATATATCGGCATGATCGGAAGCAAAACCAAGGTTTCCCTGATGCACATTGAATTCATTGATAAGGGCTGGGCAACGGAAGAGCAGTGGTGTAGAATATTTGCACCGATAGGACTTGACATCAAGTCAAAAACAGTTGAGGAAATAGCGATAAGCATAGCAGCACAACTAATACAAATTAAAAACAATAAATGACCTCTGCGTAACTCAGCGAAAACCTCAGCGTAACTCAGCGAGAAATTCTTTTTTTCTCGCAGAAGTCCGCAGATTGAAGACACGCAGAGCCTCGCTGAGTTTTATTCAGAATAATGGGAAAGATTTGCGCAATAATACTAGCTGCCGGAGAATCGAAGAGGATGAAGGTTCCGAAGATGCTCCTTCCATTTCACGGGAAAACAATGATAGAAAAAGTCATCGGGAATGTCATCAGTTCGGAAGTTTTTCATACATTGGTTGTGCTTGGATCAAACAGGGATGAGATACTGAGCGTAATAAGCCATTTGCCTGTAGATCATTGTTTTAATGAGAATTACAGAAGAGGTATGTTGTCGTCGGTGCAGTGCGGATTTAGAAACCTGCCGGCAGATTTCGATGCGGTCCTTGTATTTCCCGGCGACCAGCCTTTTATTGAACCGGATGTTATAAACCTGGTCATAGGTTCATTCAGGGAAACAGGGAGAGGGATCGTAATTCCGGTATATGGGAATAAGCGCGGTCATCCAATGTTGATCAGCACCAGGTACAGGGAGGTGATTGATAACCTTGATGAAAATGTCGGACTTCGTTCTCTCGCTGAACTATATAGGGAGGATCTGCTTGAGGTTAATACAAATTCACCCGGGATTTTAAAGGATTTTGATACAAAAGAGGATTATCTGAACGAAATAAATAAATAGAAGCAAATATGGAAGAGAAAATCAGGTTCACTCTCAACGGTAAAAAGACCGAGATCACAACGGAACCCAATCAGACACTTTTGTGGGTTCTGAGAAACCAGCTGGGGCTCACCGGGACGAAGTATGGCTGCGGAACGGGATTCTGCGGTGCATGTACGGTTCTGATTAACAAGGAACCCTCCAGGTCGTGCACGCTCCCTGTAAGCGATGTTGCAGGAAAGGATGTTGTTACGATTGAAGGCCTTGCTCGCGGGGGAAAACTGCACCCCGTACAGCAGGCATTTGTTGATCATGATGCCCTGCAGTGCGGATACTGTACTCCTGGCATGATACTCACAGCCGCAGGGATGCTGATGAAAAACCCGTCACCGACACGCCAGCAGATAATCGACGGATTGGAGGACAATCTGTGCAGGTGCGGGGCACATACAAGGATAATCGATGCAGTGGAAACAGCAGCCAGACAAATGAAAGGAGGGAAGTAACCATGAAAAAAAGTGATACAACCGAAAAAATCAATTCCGGGAATGAGGACAATTCAGGAATGAAAAGAAGAAGTTTTGTAAAGTTGCTTGGCGGCGGGATTTTTGTTTTCATCCAGCCATGGAACGTTCTTGATATCCTTGCTTCGGCACCGCCCCAGCAAAGGACATTGCCAAAGGATTACAATGCATTTCTCCAGATTGCCGAGGATGGCACTGTCAAATGCTTCACCGGAAAGATCGAAATGGGTCAGGGACCCATTACCTCACTCCCGCAGATGATGGCAGATGAATTGAATGTTCCGCTTGAGAAGATTAAAATAATAATGGGTGATACTGACCTGTGCCCGTGGGATGCGGGAACATGGGGATCGCAGACAACCCAGACCTTCGGGCCGGCAATGAGAGCCGCAGCTGCCGAGGCCAGGGGTGTCCTTACTGAACTCGCTGCCGAGAGATTTAAGGTTCCCGCTTCGCAGCTTGAGGTAAGGAACGGATTTGTCGAGGATACAAAAAATCCAAAAAACAGGGTCAGCTACGGTCAGCTTGCAAAAGGCAAAAGGATCGAACGATTTCTTGAAACGAAGCCGTCTGTTGAGGATTATACAGAATTCACCTACGTAGGAAAATCATACAAGCACAGCGATGCCACAGTCAAGGTGACCGGTCAGGCAAAATACACCGGAGATATCCGGCTGCCCGGGATGGTTTTTGCAAGGATCCTCAGACCTCCGTCACATGGTGCGAAGCTTTCGACTGTCGACGTCTCGGGAGCCGAGGCTGTAAAGGGCACACAGGTTGTCCGCGACGGGGATTTAATAGCCGTTTTGAATGAAAACCGCGACAGAGTTGATGAAGCTCTTGCAAAAATAAAGGCTGAGTACACTTTCAATGAACTGAAAGTAAACGACAGCAATCTGTTTGACCGTATGGTGGGAGCTGATTCAAGAATGAACGTTGTCAGAACCAACGGTGATCTTGAAGAAGGCAGCAAGATTTCCGAAAGGATCTTTGAATCGGAATTTCATGATCCTTACGTTGCTCACGCACCTATTGAGACTCATACTGCCCTCGCACAGTATGAAGGCGATAAGCTGACCGTCTGGGCTGCCACCCAATCCCCCTTCGGATTGCAGGACGGGCTTGTCCGTCAACTGGGCTTGCCCCTGGAAAAGGTAAGGGTGATAACTCCTTTCGTGGGCGGCGGATTCGGAGGCAAATCAATGTATACGCAGGGGATAGAGGCCGCAAGGATCGCCAAGCTGGCCGGAAAGCCTGTTATGCTTGAGTGGACGCGTGAAGAAGAATTCTTCTATGATATTTTCCATCCGGCCGGAGTGATCAGGATTAAATCAGGTATCGATAAAGAAGGCCTTATAAAGCTTTGGGATTATAGTCTGTATTACGGTGGCACCAGGGGATCGGATACAATTTACGATGTACCTCATGCAAGGACTGTAAACTACAGCCAGCTAAAAGATTCGGTTGCCATCCATCCGTTTGGAACAGGCGCCTGGAGAGCTCCGAACAATAACTCGAATACCTTTGCCAGGGAGTCACAGATTGATATTATGGCTTCAGAGGCAGGGATCGATCCGCTTGAATTTCGTCTTAAGAACCTGAAGGATGAAAAAATGATAGCCTGCTGGAAAGCCGTGGCTGAAAAAGCCGGCTATACAGCTGCAAAAACACCATCCGGAAAGGGTATCGGCCTCGCCTGCGGAACCGATGCAGGAACATGGGTGGCAATGATAGTCGAGGTAAAGGTTGATAAGAACACCGGCAAGGTTAAGGTTGAAAGGGTAGTTTGCGCCCAGGATATGGGTTTGTGCGTAAACCCGCAGGGAGCGTTGATCCAGATGGAGGGATGCATCCAGATGGGACTTGGATATACCCTATCGGAGGAGATTCAGTTTGAGGGGGGAAATATTAAAAACCGCAATTTCGATACCTATGAAATCCCCCGTTTCTCCTGGACACCAAAGATGGATTGCGTGATTCTCGACAGAAAAAACATGCCTCCCAAGGGAGGCGGTGAACCTGCAATCATTACAGTAGGCGCAGCTGTTGCAAATGCGATTTATGATGCAACCGGCGCCAGGCTATACCGGATGCCGATGACGCCGGCAAGGGTGCTGGAAGCGATGAAAAAGGCGTGAAGGCGTAACGGCCTTACAACCACACCGCTAGCGCGGATTTGTAATCCGTGCTTGTAATCGGCACGGATTACGCTTCGCTAAATCCGCGCCAGCGGTCTCATGGGCGGTCGCCCGTCGCCTTTCAATAAATAAAGAGAAACACCAACGGCAATATTATCCCAATCGCCGTCAGAACCGCACCCCTGCGGGTTATGCCGTTTTTGCCCTTTACGAGGAACAACCCGGTTATTGTTACAAACATGAGTGCGAGACAGAATATATCGCTGAAATATTTCCACCATCTGCCGGGATTATAGTGCAGGAAGTTGACCTGATAGAAAAGCGGCCTTTTGCTTATTCTTTCTATTGTACCGTTACCGGTTTTTGTATTGATCCTGACAGATCCGCCTTCAACAAATATTGTGAGAATGTCTCCTGCCGGGAAATACCAGGTTTTGTAATCCAGATCTGCGGAAATATTCCTCAGGATATCCTGAGCACTCTCTTTGGTGAGGCTTTCCCTGGTAAAATTCACATCTGTTGTGAATCCCCTGGTTTCGATGATGTAATTGGGATTCCAGTCATGCTTGTGGTTCAGTGCAATCCCGGATATCGCATAGATTATTGTAAGTCCCGCAATAAGATACCCTATATCACGGTGAGTTACCCTGTTGAATTTTGCTATGTTCATAAAATCAAAATAAGTAAGGGCAAAAGTTAAAGTTTACCTTATTAATAGCAACCCCTAAATCCCCTGAAGGGGACTATAAAAAAAGTGATAAATAAAACCCCCTTTAGGGGGAAGGGGGTCAAATCAAGGTAGTTATAATGGTAAACTAACCGAATTTCTATTTTACAACAGTATGCTTGTTGTATATCATCATCAGGTCTGCCAGTGCCACCTGAGAGGAAAGTGCCTTCGCTGTTTCGCATGTATCGGCTCCGACTGCTGCTGCAACACCCTCAGCTGCCTTCATTCCCTCTCCTTCATGCATTCCAGCCATTCCTCCTCTTGCCGTGGCTGCTGCAACCGGCTGCGTAAGTGTCCCTTCGACCACTATTTCGCTTCCGAGAAGCTCCATCGGGAATTTGGGCATTTCCTCGCCCGCCTGTATATAAAGTCTTACATCAGGATTCTCTCCTGTGATGAATAATTTCTTGCCGCTATGAGTGCATACATGAACCACCTTGCCTTCAACGCTTATGTTCTTCCCGACATATCCTGAAGGATCCGAAATCAGTGAGGCAAATTCAACCTTGACGGTTCCTGGTTCGCTTCCGGTCTGGGAAACATCCTTCCTGGCATTATTGCCGCACGACATTACCAGCAATGCAATAGCTGAAAGCAAAAGAATCTTTCTTATCATATCTTAAGGGTTTTAGTTAATTTATTCTTTAAAGGGCCGAAAGATATGAAAAAAAATTAAATCATCAAACCGGAATCAAAGTTCCCATCCGGGCCTGTACTCCCTTGTAAGATATTTATTTGCGTCAGGAACATTTGTAATTTTCATGTTTGCGGAATCATATTCCACCATTTTACCTGCTCTTAAAGCCACAGCACCCAGAAGTATCGTTTCGGTTACCGGTCCGGCATAAACAAAACTGCCAGGCGACTCGGTCTTATTTCTAAAAGCGTTTATCCAGGCTTCATCTCTGTTCTGTTCATTCGGTTTTACGACAGTACCTGTTTCCGGAACAATTTTATCGTTAACGATTAATACCGGTTTCTCTCCTCGGAACTGTGCTACAATTCTGCCTTTGTCGCCGACAAACATCATACCTTCACGGGTCAGAGGGCCTGTTGGCAAGTCAGGAACAATAGGTCTCATTCCGCCATCATACCAGAATAGTTCAAATGGGGGAAGCTCAGCCTGAGCCGGGAATTTAAACCTGATTATACATGATAAAGGAAATGCAACATCATTTCTTACACCGACAGAGACATTTCCCTGCAGGGCACATGTAGTTGTAGCATATGATTCTGCAGTTATTGCCGGAGTATTGATGCCAAGTGCAAGAAACAGCGGGAAGAGGCTGTAATGTCCCATATCGGCAATACTTCCTGCTCCAAAATCATACCATCCACGGAAAACAGCGTTTGTATAATTTGGATGATATGGCCTGTCAGGAACTGGTCCAAGCCACAGGTCCCAGTTAAGGTCTTTTGGAACAGGAGGCTTGTCGGTCGGATTGGACTGCCATTGCGGCCACATTGGTCTGTTCGACCAGTTATGTATCTCCTTCAGCGTCCCGATTGCGCCATCTTTAATCCACTTTTTAATCTTTAAATTGTCAGGTTTGTCGCTCCATGCGAGCAGATTTGTCTGCAACCCGGTTTTTTTGGCCATATCGATAGCCAGCTTTGCCTCATACATTCTGTTTGCAATTGGTTTATGCGTAACTACCTGCTTTCCTTTTCTCATTGAAAGTATTGCCACAGTGCCATGAAGATGATCGGGAGTCATAATCTTTATTGCATTCAGATCTTTCTCTTTCTCGAGTAATTCCCTGAAATCCTCATATGAATTACATCCCTTGAAAGTGCCTGAATCTTTAGATTTCCCATAGTATTTAGTAACCAATTCAAGACCGGTGTCTCTCCCTCCGGGTATACCCTTGATTGATTCTCCCCAAGAACCCTCTCCGGTCGCTCTTCTCATAGTGTTTCGAACATCATTCTGTGACCAGTCGACATAGTTTTCTGAGTATTTATTCGGATCGCATACGGCCACAATCTGAAGGAATGGATTTGTAATTATATCAGCCATTTCTCTTATTCCCTGGGTACCGCATCCTATGTATCCAAGGGTAAGTTTATCGCTGGGAGCCACATAGCCAGGTCCGCCAAGAACCTGCCTGGGTACAATTGTCATTGCCAGGGATGCAGCTGCAGCTGATCCCAGGAATTCGCGCCGGTTGAATTTTCTTGAATTTGACATGCTGGATTAATTATTTAAGGTTTGATAAAAATTATTTGTAGAGATACTGTTGTATTTTGTATAGTTAAAATCCTTTGCAGTTATTTTTTTCACAAACTTGTTAATCAAATTTAAAGAATTGGATTGATTAAATCATCTCTTTGTACCCGATTTTTTATCAAAAGTCACCCACTGTTAAATAATGTGAAAAAATAAAACCCGGGTTGTTTTAAGATACTTGCAATGAAATGGAATATTTACCTTTGATCAGTTGTCTATTATTACAAACCAATTAATCTCATTTAAAATGAAGAAGAATTTTACTATGCGAATAGTGTCATTAACAGTGCTTTTAGCATTCCTTTGCATGCCAGTGGCACTTAATGCTCAGGGCTCAAAGGCTAATTTTGCCGGTACATGGGCTTTCAATGCTGAGAAAAGCAATCTTGGCGATGCTCCGGGCGGCGGTGCCGGCGGCCCAAGGATGGGCGGCGGAAACTTTGTCGCAACCCAGGATGCAAATACCTTAACAGTCGAAAGTACTCGCACCAATCAGAATGGTGAAGCGGTGACCACCACCAGCAAGTACACCCTCGATGGCAAGGTAAGCGTAAACACCACCGGCAGGGGCGAAAGCAAATCAACTGCCACATGGTCAGCCGACGGCAAGTCACTTACTATCGTAACCACCAGAAGCTTCGAGCGCGACGGCCAGACAACGGAAATGAAAACAACCGAGGTATGGAGCCTGACAAGTCCCACAGTTCTTTCGAGAGTAAGCACTATGAATACACCGAACGGCGAACGTAAAACCACAATGGTTTACGACAAGAAATAACCGGAAGGAACAATTCTCTTATAAAAACCGCAAGGCATTTAAGCTTTGCGGTTTTTTTGTACTTTAGCTTTTCTATTAGTAAATACAAATGTTTAGCGGGTGGTAGTGTGAGGTTGTCCTAATAGACCTTTGTGTACCTTTGTGTTAACCTTAGTGTCCTTTGTGGTAATAGACTAAATATCTTAACCACAAAGGACACGAAGGAAATCACAAAGGAGCCAATGGATAAGAAATCGATTAAACTACTCAAAATAAATCAACGAAATGAAAAATCTAACCGAGTCGATTCTTAAAACCGGATTACTGGTGGTATTTATTTTCACTTCTTCATGCTCGGAATCCTTAAAGGACAAAAACCCGGATTTCAATTTGAAGAAAATTGCAGCTTTAAATTCCGGAATCTGTGCCATTGAAGAGGGCAGGGGATTCACCGGCCCCGTTCTGAAGGTGAAGCCTGAAGCAGAAAATAGTGCGGTGACAATCTGGAATACCGGTGATTCCGGAAACTGGAAAGAAGCGAATTACTTTGTCTTCGAAATTTTCGGAAACAACGACTTCAGCGGGGTGATTACCCTGGAATTCTTTAAAAAGACTGATAAAATCTCAGAAAAAATAATACTTCAGAGCGGTGAAGCTGCCGAGACCGGAAAAGAGACTCCCTGGCTATCATGCCTCCTTGGAATAAATCCGATGCTTAAAACCAAGGTGGTCTTTCCCTTAAGCTATCTTGATGCACAACAGATATTTATTCCCCGTTCCCCGCGTCAGCTTAAGGGAACTATTACGGGAAACCGGCTCGATCCGGCAGACATCATAAAAGTAAGGCTGAAATTCGGACCTTTCAGCGATCCTTATTTCACACCTGAGTATGAAGTTGCCTCAATAAGCCTTATGGATTCACTTCCCCAACCATACGAGCCTCTCTCTGAACCCATTATCGATTTGCTCGGTCAGCGGACCGGCAGGGAATGGCCCGGCAGGATAAAGAATGAGGAGGAGCTTGTCTCTCTTAACCTTGAACTTGAGAAAAGTGTTTCAGGATCGGAATTTGCCGGTCAGTTCAGCAAATATGGAGGGTGGAAGGAAAAACGTTTCAGAGCCACGGGATTCTTCCGTACGGAGCACGATGGCAGGAGATGGTGGCTGGTCGATCCGGAGGGATACGCTTTCCTTAGTGTAGGAATCGACTGCATGAGATCGACTTCATCGGGCCCCGTCACCGGTATTGAAGATCTCTTTGAATGGCTTCCCCGGGAAAATGATCCGAAGTTTTCTGAAGCTCTGACAGGGAGGGAAGGAATGAAGAATATGGACTTTTACAGGACAAATCTCATCAGGGTCTTCGGGAGCGATTGGAAGGCAAGGTGGAGCAGGATGACGGCTGACATGCTTCGGAATCTCGGAATAAACACCGTGGGCAACTGGTCGGAAATAAGCTTTGCCAGGGAGAACAAGCTTGCTTATGTATTGCCCCTGAACCGTTTCCCGGGAACAGAAATCCAGCTTTACCGCGATTTTCCCGATGTCTTCTCCGAAGAATACAAAAGGAATTCAGAGGAATTTGCCAGCCAACTGATTGATTACAAAGATGATCCGTATCTGGTCGGGTATTTCCTCAGGAATGAACCCCAATGGGCATTCGGATATCATAACCTTGCCTATGAGATGTTTGCCACATCCCAGTCTTCTGCAACCAAGGATGAATTCATCAAATGGATAAGTTCGAAATACAACAATGACCTGCAGTCATTCAATAAGTCATGGAACCTGAACCTGAGTAGAATTGACGATCTCAGGGATCTTGCATTCAGGGATTATCCTTCGGTTGCAGCTGACAGCGATTTTTATTCCTTTTCGGAAATAATGGTAAGGAGATATGTGGATATTCCTTGTGACGAGGTTGCAAAAATCGACAAAAACCATCTCAATCTTGGAATGCGATATGCCTGGATAAGCTCCGACCTTTTATACAAGGCTGGCGAGCGGTTCGATGTCTTTTCAATCAACGGCTACGGTTATGCCCCTCCTCCTACAGCTGAAATATCGAGGATTAGCCAAAAGCCTGTGATGATCGGGGAGTTCCATCATGGGGCTGTCGACAGGGCGCTGCCTGCAACCGGAATAACCGGTGTGATAAACCAGGAACAGAGGGCTGCAGCTTACCGTAATTATATAGAACAGGGGTTTGCACGGCCCGAATTGATTGGAATGCACTATTTCCAGTGGGTTGACCAGCCTTATTACGGAAGGTTCGACGGGGAGAATTACAATATCGGGATTGTCACGATCCAGAATCTGCCTTATGCCGAACTGACTGAGTCGATGCGGATAACGAATAACAGGATATATCTTGTAGGAAGCGGGCTTGAAGAACCATATAAAGCCGATATTACAAGAGTTCCGCCCATACATTATTAGGCGTTACCTCCTTGCTGTGGCTCTTTCTGTAAAGAGGACTTTCAATTCTTCGCCGGCAAGCTTGAAATCCTCGGCATTTTCAGGCTGTATAACATAAACTGCCTGTTTAGGTTCGAGACCTCGTTCGATGACAATATTCTTGTCATTCGATTCACCGGTGACCACGATCTGTTTGGTCTTATCCTTTGTATAGACAAAAGGTATGCCGTCTATTCCGGCATGGACGCATTCGGCCGGTATATAGATTACATCACTTAATTTGTTTATAATAACCTTGTTGCTTGTGGTCATCGATGGACGGAGAGCCGGGTCCGAACCATCAATCTTGACCATCACCTCGAACACTTTTGTATCGGAATTTTCCAGCTTTTCACCGATATTAGCCATTGTATAGACTTTGCCCCTGAACATCTTATCCGGAAAGGCATCAATCCTGATCTCTGTTTCAAGCCCTGGTTTTACTTTTCTTATCTCGATCTCGCTTATGTAGATTTTTGAAAGCAGCGATGAAAGGTCGGGCAGTGTTGCCACCACCCTGTCGTTCGGATTTACAGATGAGCCTGTTTTGATCTTGTTGCCTCTGCGATCCCTTTTATAAACGACCATTCCCGGCGATGGTGCCTTTATTGTAAAACCTGCAAGAACCTCTTCAAGACTTTCAACTCTACGACTGATCCTGCCGTACCACATTGCCTGGGTGGCTATGTCCCTTTTAACCTGGGCTACTCTGAGCTGATACCCTTTCTGACGCTGCTCGAGTATCCTTTTCTGCCTGTCGAGATTTATTTCAGCCTGCCTTATGGTTGTGGGAGGTTCGAACTGGGAGTTTCTCAGAGTTATTTCGGCCTCTTCAACAATATGCATCTGATTCTTTATATTGTTTCTCAATGTCGTCAGGGTCACGGCAGTATCGAGCTTCTTCATCTCAATATTGTTTCTGAAAGTGCTGAGCCTTTCCCGTTCGTCTTTCAATGTGTTGTCGTACTGGGTCCTGTCGAGTGTGGCAACATAATCCCCTTCCTTTACCTCTGTCCCCTCTGGAACCATGTCGGTAATTTTCAGGTCAGAGGCATGAAAATCCCTTCCCCTGTTTACTTCAGGGGCCTTGATATTCACAGAATTTTCGGGGACGATCTCGCCTGATGCTGAAATTGAAATCTCAAACTCCCCTTTTATTGCCTCGGCGAACAGGTTTTCACCTGGTCCTTTGGTGGTCAGCTTGTTGATTACGAACAGGGCAAGGAACGTTACGACAACAACTGCTATTGTAATGAGAATTGTCCTTTTCATTCAGGATATAATATTCTAATGGGATTAAACATTAAACCGGGAACGAAATTATGAAATTTAA
>Ga0105102_10000527_pt1 | contig 11551 bp, 10 predicted proteins | sample PPLLaktember2015_FD_87032 | JGI IMG/M metagenome (GOLD analysis project Ga0105102, IMG submission 87032) | Freshwater sediment microbial communities from Prairie Pothole Lake near Jamestown, North Dakota, USA - PPLs Lake P7 Core (6) Depth... | ecosystem: Environmental > Aquatic > Freshwater >...
CGGAAGTTAAGAAGCTCGGAAAAAAGAAATGGCTCGGCAAGGATCGGAAGGACTGTCTTCCGATCCTTTTTTTGTATTTTCCGATCTTCCGCGCTTCCTGTCTTCCTAACTTCCAGTCTGTTCGCGGTATCGCAGGCAGAGCGTGAGAAGGAAACCGATGACGGGGAGTGCCACGATCGACTGCAGGGCTGCGGGGACGCCGAAATGATCGGCGATCACTCCCAGCAGCGTCACGCAGATCCCCCCGGTGCCGATGGCAAACCCTGCCATGAGCCCCGAGGCGACACCCAGGCCCTGCGGGATCAGGTGCTGCGCCATGACGATGGTCACTGAGAAGGTGGAGATGAGGATCATCCCCAGGAGGCCGAGGACCACGAAGAGCAGGATCCCCTCGGTGACGAAGAACAAGGGCATCAGAAGCGAGGACAGGAACATGGACAGGACCAGGTAACGTTTGTGTCCCCACCGGTCGGCAAGGGGCGCACCGGCAAGCGTCCCGATTGCTCCGCCGGCAAGGAATGTGGAGACGAGGATTCCCGCCTGGAGCGCATCTCCCTTCAGGTAGTCGATGAAGTAGAAGGGGATATACGTCAAGAGACCGACCTGGATCCAGGAACGCATGACCACGATCGCAATGAGCATAAACAGCGAGAACCAATGTGCCGTTTCTGCTCCCGTGCCCTTTCCGGCAGCTGTCACATGCTCCCCGGAACGGGGCAGGGCAATTGCGCGCCAGAACGTGAGGATAACCGCGACGAAGATCACCGCGGGGGCGACCATGACGGGAAGGCTGTCGAAGCCGAAGGTCTGAACCACAAAAAGAGCCAGAAGCGGGCCGATGGCAAAGCCCAGGTTTCCCCCGACGGAGAAAATGGACATCCCCGTGACTTTCTTTTCACCCGTGAAGAAATGGGCCGTTCGGAACCCCTCGGGATGGTAAGAGGCAATCCCCAGTCCGCTGAGGATGACAAGCGGCACCACAAGGGCGAAGCTCGTCGGAAAGGCGAGCATCGAAAAACCAAGGCCCGCGCAGAGGCACCCCAGGGGCAGGAGCATCGGTTTTTCCTTGCGGTCCGAGATGTAGCCGAAGAGAGGCTGGATCACCGACGACGTGAGGGTGCCCACCAGGAGGATGACGCCCGTCGCCGTGTAGGACAGCATGAGCTTTGCTTTCAGGAAGGGCAGGATGACCGGCAAAGCCCCCTGGTAGAGGTCTGTGACGAGATGGCCCGAGGAAAGAAGAAGCAGGACTTTGAGGTTGAATTTGTTTGCTGACAAAACGGTTTACTCAGGTCCAGGGTATAGGGTATCGGGTACAGGGTAAAGGAGAAGACGCAGACCGCCAACTGACCTTTGACGTTGACTGCCATCCGTCGACTTCATATGAAAGGCTCTATTTGTGTTCCACGATGTGTTTGTGTCCTTCTCCCGCACAGCCATAGTCCGTCGCGAATATTCTCACACGGGATGCCTCAAGTCAAGCAAGCGGTCTCTTCATGCGTGGCACAGTTATTGCTCCACCATAATTCGGCGCGGTCCGCTCGCGCATCCCAGGACGATATGAAAAACGACCAAGTGAGGGAACGGATGGAGATCAAATCAAGGCCGGGCGGCGAGAAGACCCTGGGACAGATCCTCGTTGAGAGAGGGATCATCAGGCAGGAACAACTGGATCAGGCGCTGAAGATCAAGGCCGAGCAGCCCGGCAAGTACCTCGGTGAGATCCTCTTCGAGATCGGCGTTCCCCAGGAAAAAATCAACCGCGCCCTCTACTATTTCAACAAGCGCAAGACGATCGGAGAGATCCTGGTCGACCAGAAACTGATCACCCGCGAGCAGCTCGAGGAAGCCCTGTCAAAACAGAAGAAGATCAAGGAGAAGTGGGGCCACACGAGACCCCTGGGGCTTCTTCTCATCGAGATAGGCTACATCAACAGCCGGGGGTACCTGACGGCCTTGTCGAAACACTTCAACATGCCCATCCTGTCCATGAAGGATTACCAGCCCAATCCCCAGCTCCAGAAAGTTCTCGGCGAGCGTTACGCCATGGAACGCAAGATCATCGTCCTGGAAAACAGCGCGAAGACCATCAAACTTGTCCTGGCCGAGCCTTCCACCCAGATCATGGAGGAGCTCCAGAAGGCCGTTCCACCCGGGAAGATGATGGAATACTACCTGGCGAGCTACAGCGAGATTGACGAAAGCCTCCGAAGGGTGGCTGATCCGTTCAGCTTCACGCAGTACCGCTGAACGACGGGACGAGGGACCAGGGTGTAGGGACAAAGGCGATAAGGGATGAAAAAAGGATCGGAGATTGAATTCTCCGATCCTTTTTTATCTTCGCTCGTGCCTCGTCCCTCGTCCCTGGTCCCTCGTCGTTCACGCTCCCGACACCGGAGGCCCGCCATTGTACTTGGTCGCCCTTTCCTTGAGTTTCTGCAGCCATTTTTCCCGGTAGAAATAGGCTACGATCAGGAACAGCCCCGTGATGACGAGCAGGGCGATAAGGGGGATGAATTCGTTGTTTCGGGCAAAGCTGCCGAAAGCGGAGAGCATGATGGTGCCGAAGAGCCGCCCCACCGTGGAAATAATGAGGAAGGTCCAGAGATGCATGTGGGACAGGCCCAGGATGTAGCAGAGGAAGTCCTTTGGGATGCCCGGGATCAGGAAAAGGAAGAAGGCGATAAAGACCCCTTTGTGTTCCAGGACGTAGTCGTATTTGCGAAGGGTCTCCGAACTCACGATTCGCTCCACCAGGGGCAGCCCGAAGATGTGGGCAAGCAGAAAGGCAACCCAGGAACCGACGGTGAGCCCGATTGTCGAGTAGACGGTTCCCAGCAACGGGCCGTAGAGAAAACCGCCGATGAAGCCGCTCGCCTCGCCGGGGATCGGCGCGAAGACGACCTGCAGGATCTGCAGGGCGATGAAGATGATCTCGTCGTAAGGGTCATAGGAGGTGATCATCGCGACCGCCCGTTCGCGGTCGGAGAAAAAGACGTGAAGGTCGTAGTGAAAGAAAAGCCAGGTACCGGCGGCAAAGAAGGCAATCAGAACGAGCGCGCTGAGAATGTAGTGGCGGTTCATAGTCTCCGGGCATCTCCGGGCGCTGGTGCTGCATCCGTCGTCGGACCCGCCCTGGAAGTTTCCCCTTTTACCAGAGATTCAAAGTGAATACAAATGAGATTCTGGCAAGCGCTTCGCGCGGGCTTCGGGCATCAGGCATCCGGCTTCCGGAAAAAGAAAGGATCGGGAAATCCTCCCCGACCCCTGTCATGGAATTGCGTTTTTCTTTCCGAGCCCGAATCCTGAATCCTGGATCCGGAAGCCCATATTCATGCCGATCCGACGATATCCTGCAGACCGGTGGAGGATTTGAGCCGCTGGAGCTCGCCCCGGACCCGTGTCAGCTCGTCGCTCGTCTCCTTGAGGCGGCGGGCGAGAACCTCCGCCATGACCATGTAGTAGATGGCCGCAAAGGCCACACGGTCCTCTTTCCGGAGTTTTTCCATGGCGGGAACGTCCGTGACCAGGCAGACGGTCTCGTCGACGGCCTCGACCGAGGACGATCGGGTGGAAACGGACAGGAGGCGCATCTCGCCGAACACATCACCCGTGCGGCAGAGTTGCTTCATCTCTACCCCGTTGCGGGTGACCCGGACCTTGCCCGAAACGATGAAATAGATCCTGTGGTCCGGTTCCTCCTCCCGGGTGATCGCTTCGCCGGGCTCGTATTTCAGGATCTGGCTGCAGCTGAGGATTTTGCGGAGATCCTTCTTGTCGAAGGCCTGAAGTTTCGGGATTTTCCGGAGCGCCTTGATAATCTCGCCGTTTCCTTGAAGTGCCTGCATGCCGCCTCTCCAGCCCGGGAATGGAACCATAAATGGTTGTCATTCCATGAGAAATTTAACTCGGATTGAATGTATATGAAAGATTCGTGCCATCCGCAAGAAAGGGACGCGGCACGAGGGTGTCGGGACGAGGCAATGGATAAGACAAATCCCCCTCTTTCCCCTGGTCCCCAATACGCTGTTTGCGTCATTGACATCCCGGATGTCTTCGTCTAACTTCAAACACCGGCCATTTCGGCCAGTTGGAGTTTTCATGCGCGTGGGCATCATCCATACGGCAGGCTCCCCCTGCCGGTGCGCCGAGGCCATAGTCCTGGGCCTTTCCTCCCTCGGCCATGAGTACCTTCTGGTGGATTCGGAAGAGATCGAGCTCCGAATAGTGGAACTGGCCCGCCGGTGCGATCTCGTGATCGACCACACGGATACCTACCGGGGGCGGGGCCGTTTCCGGTCCCTCGTGCGATCCATTCTCGAGGCCCACGGAATCGCCTTTGTCGGATCCGATGCGCGGGCCTGTGCGCTCGCCGACGACAAGGCCGCGGCAAAGACCCGCCTCGGGGCTGCGGGAATCCCGACGCCCCCGGGAATCGTGGCCGCCTCGCCGACCGAACCCCTTCCGGACTGGCTTGTCCTGCCCTGCATTCTCAAACCCGCTTGCGAGCATATGAGCCGCGGGCTCGTCCTTGCCCGGGACAGGGCCGAAGCGGCAGCACGTCTGGCGGATCTTATGTCGCGACTCGCTCAGCCCATTCTGGTGGAGACGTTCATCCAGGGCCGCGAGTTTGCCGTATCCGTCGTTGACGGACCAGGCGGGCTCGAGGTCCTCCCGCCGCTGGAGTGGAAAACGGGCGACGGGCCCTATGGTGTGCTCACAGAGGACTTCAAGCTTCAGGTCGTCGAACCGGGAAGCCGCGATGCCGCAAGGGCCGAACTTGCGCCGGGTGAGCTTCGGGAACTGGAGGCCCTTTCGCTTGCCGCCTTTCGGGCGCTGGGGCTTCGTGATTATGCCCGCTTCGACGTGCGCCTGTCTCCCGGGGGGACCTTCTTTTTCATGGAGGCCAACGTGACGCCGAGCATGGAGCCCGAGGAGGCGCTGACCCTTTCGGCCCGCTGGGCGGGCATGGATTTCCCGTCCCTGCTGGAACGGATCCTCGCCCCGGCGGCGAAACGACGGTCCCCCGCATCGGCAAAAGGGGTGCAGGATGCGATTTTTACGCTGCCGACAGGGGCCGTGAGCCTGCAGATCCCGCCTGGTGTTCACGCGCCGCCGTCATCGACGGTGGAACTGGCCCGCCTTCTTGACGTCCGTCCCGGAGAGCGGGTCCTCGAACTGGGTTGCGGTACGGGGCTGCTGGCAATCGCCGCTGCAAAACTGGGCTCCGGGCATGTCGTGGCGGTCGATCTCGACGGAAAGGCCCTTGATGCCACGATCGGAAATGCAGCTATCAACGGGCTGTCGGATCGCATCGAGGCACGGGCCGGCTCCTGGTACGAAGCCGTGAACGCCGGCGAGCGGTTCGATGTGATCATCGCCACGCCGCCCCAGACGCCCGGGAAAAGGCCCTTCGGGCCACGGTACGGGGGAGCCGACGGGGCAAGGCATCTGCTTGCCGTTGTCGACGGGGCTCCAGCCCGTCTCGACCCGGTCGGAGGCAGGCTCTGGATGGTGGCCATCACGATTGCCAATATTCCGGAGCTGATGCGGAGGCTCAGGGAGCGTTTTGCCAGGGTCGATATCCTGGGCGACACACAGCGGCCGTTCACACCGGGCGAGTACAACGAACAGGACGAAGGGCTTTTCGATTATCTCGCGTCGTTGCGCTCCAGGGGCATATCCGACTTCCACGAGGCTTTCGGCGGGGAATATGTCTTTCGGAATCTTCTCATCCGGGCAGCGGAGGTGAGGAAGCCGTGAAGAGGCTCATCGTCAACGCCGATGATCTCGGCGCCGACGAGGCACGCAACGAAGGGATCTTCGAGGCGATCCGGGCGGGGCTCGTCACGAGCGCGAGTATCCTGCCGAACGGCCCCGCCCTGGAGCACGCCCTGGGAAAAATCCGGTCGGGCGGCTTTGAACAGGTTTCCTTCGGGGTCCACCTGAATCTCAGCGAGGGCCGGTCCCTGGCCCGGGATCTGTCGCGCCTCACGGATCCCGACGGGAATTTCCTCGGGAAGGCGCAGGCGCACCGGCTGCTCATGAACTCAAGGGGTGCGTCACTTCGGGCTGAGATCGCGAAAGAGACGACTCTGCAGATCGAGCGGCTTCTCGATGCCTCAATCGGGATCACGCACATCGACGGGCACCAGCACGTCCACGTATTTCCCGCTGCGCTTCAGACCGTTGCGGACGCCGCAAAAGGCCGTGGGATCCGGCGTATGCGCATACCCGACGAGACGGTTGTCCCCGGGCATGACGACGTACGACCGGATTTGCCGGAGGAGGCACGCCGTTTTGCCGCCCTGGGGAAGGAGGCCCGGAAGGCCATTGCCGGGACGGGGATCGTTTCGAGCGATCATTTCCGGGGACTTGCGCTCAAGGGCCGGCTCGATCTCGAGGGGCTGCTGAAGCTCATCGAAACGCTTCCCGAAGGCACAACGGAGCTCATGGTCCATCCGGGCCGGGTGCCGGCGAAGGATGCCTTTTCGGCATTTTCCTCGAGGGACCGCGAACGGGAGCTGGGAGCCCTCCTGGCCCCCCGGTTCCGGCTTGCCCTCGACAGGGCCGGGGTGGTATTGATTTCGTTCAGGGAGATTGATTCATGAAACCCTTCAGGCTTCTGATCCTCACACCGACAGCGCTTCCGGCTGTGACGGGAAATGCCATGACGGCCGAGCGCTGGCGCCGGTGCCTTGTCGGCATGGGGCTCGACGTGCGGGTGCTGCCCACCGAAGGCCTTGCAACCGGCGATCTGAAAGGTGAGATCATCCGGTTCAGGCCGGACCTTGTCCATGTCCACAATGCCTACCGCGCCGGGGGGCTGCTGCTCCACCACGCCCTGGATCAGGGTTGTGGAACCTTCCCCCTCGTCGTGTCGCCGTCGGGCACCGATATGAACGTCGAATCGAAAGTGGATGCCGGGAAAGACAGGGTCAGAAGGGTCCTGAGCCGGGCGGAGGCGATCATCATCCAGAGCGAGGAGGGGAGGGAAAGGCTGCACGAGATCGTTCATGGTCGAATGGACCGGGTCCATTTCGTCCCCAAGTCTTTCGTCTGGCTGGGCGAAGAGACATCGGACCTGAGAGCCTCCTGTGGTTTCAGCCCGGGCGACGTGGTTTTCTTCATGCCCGCGGGGCTCCGGCCTGTGAAGAGGAACCTGGAATGCCTGCTCGGATTCGATCGCATCCATGCATTGCGGTCTCAGGCAAAAGTCATCTTTGCCGGTCCGCTCCTCGACGAGGCCTATGCCGAACGTTTTTGCCGGGAGGTGGAGCGGCTGCATGACTTTGCACGATGGATTCCGCCGATCCACCCCGCAGCCATGCGCCAAGCCTATTGCTCAGTGGATGTGATCCTCAACGGTTCCGCCTCGGAAGGACTATCCAACGTCCTCATCGAGGGTCGGGCGGCATGCAAGCCGCTTCTGGCCTCGGACATCCCGGGGAATCGCTGGCCCGTTCTGGGCGATTCGAGTGATTCCCCCATGGGGGTCCTTTTCGACCCGTCGGACCCGGACGATTTTGTGCGGAAAGCCATTCTGCTTATTGACGACGCGATGCTCCGGCGAAATCTTGGCAAGGCCGGTGCCGCCTACTCCCGGCGCATGCCCGGGCCCTGCGACGAGGCGAGGGGGCTCATTGCCGTGTATGAGGCAGCCATGGGAAGCCGCTTCGCTGCAGTGTCCAGTGGCTAGTGACCGGTGGGAGAAAAAAAGGGACCGGGGACAAGGGGGTAGGGACTAGGGGCAAAGGAAGAAATCGCGAGCCACAAGACAAGAAAATCCCCCTTTCATCCCCCTTTTATAAAGGGGGAAAGAGGGGGATTTTTCTTAACCATCAAGTTTCGTCCCTACACCCTGGTCCCTAGTCCCTGTCCGGCCGCTTACTTTGCCGGGACCCGCTGGGGGAACAGGGGCAGCTCCGTGTTGATCCGAAGCATGATGAGGTTGTTGAGCGTGTTCTCGACCTGGAAGAACCGGTTGGCGGCCGAGGCGCCCATGGCCTTCATGAACTTCTTGTAATATTTTTCCTTCAGCTTGAGCGCAGCCTTGTCATTCTCGAGGACTTTTTTGGCGATCGCCTCAGCCTTCTTGTCGGTCATCTTGTCGTAGTTTATCGCGTAGTCCTTGATGAGCGCGAGCCGGACGTCGGTGACCTTTTTCAGATCATTCTGATAGTCCCGGTAGACATTCCAGAATGCGGCGGCTTTTTCCCCCTCGCCCTCCTTGAAGACGATGGCTTCCCGGATGATGTCCTCTTTCTGGTCCCGGATGTCCTGGCGCAGCATCTCCACATAGCGGTTCACCTGGGCCTCGTCGGCTAATGCCGCGGCCGCGGGGATCAGCAGGGAAACTACGACAAACAGCAATACCCATTTCCTCATCGTTCAATCCTCCCTATTTTGGTGTTCTAATCATGTAACCATAACATGCTCTCTATTTGTTTTCTTCATCTTTTTTCGCCGGCGCCTCGTACCAGTTTTGCCTTGGCACCCAGACTTTCTCGGCCGGGTCCGCCATGTAGTGGGGCGACATGATCTGGACGCCGTACTCGTTGAAGACGTCCTGGATGTTGCGGTGGAGCGTATCGAGCACGGCGCTCCGTGTCTGCGGCACGGCGATCCGGGCGCCGAGCATGTATTCAACGTAATAGTCGGAAAGCGACCTCTGCAAAACGCGGGGCGGCGGATCTTTCAGTAGGCCCTCCGTACGGTGAGCAGCCTCGACGAGCATCGCATGCACCTGCCGCCAGGGGGCGTTATACCCGATCGTCACCGTTGTCGTCAGAAGCGCGCCGCCCGTTTCCTCCTCGCGCGAGTAGTTTTTCGTCGTCGTCCCTACGATAACGGCATTCGGGAGGCTCACGATCTCGTTCCAGGGGGTCCGGATCCGCGTGGAGAACATCCCCAGCGCGACCACGGTGCCCACCGTCTCGCCTATCTGCACGTAGTCCCCCACCCGCAGGGCCCGCGAGTACATGAGCATGAGCCCGCTGACGGCCTGGTTCACCGTGCCCGCCGATCCGATCGAGAGCAGCAGGCCCACGAAGACGCTGACACCCTTGAAGGCGTCGCTGTCGCTTCCGGGAAGGTAGGGGTACATCATGACGAGGGCGAAGAGCCAGAGGATCACCGTGACGATCCGGCGTGTGGGCTGTGCCGTCTCGGCGTAGAGGCCGGGAACGCTCACCCGGCCGCTCTCGATGGAATCGAAGAAGAGCCGGCCGATGCGGGCGAGGAAACGCGTGATCATGAAGATGACGGCCACGATGACGAGGCCCGGGATGAAACTCACGATCGTCAGCGCGATGGCCTTGATCCCGGAAGTCATATAATCGTTGAGCTGCTCGCCCCAGGGCCGGGTGTAGGGGAACTGCATGAAAGAGAAGTCGAGCCACAGGTACAGGAAAAAGAGGGAAAGGGTCCACGACACGAGGCCGACAACCCCTTTGAGGAACAGGATGATCCCTTCGATGTGATGGGTGAACCCCCCGATGGCAAGTGCTTTGAGCCTGGGCTCCACCACCTTGGCCAGGTGAGTGCCCAGCAACCGGCGAGACCGCCGGATCCCAACCAGCACGAGAATCAGGATGAGCGTTGCAGCAGCGGTGTATCCCGCACCGCGGAGGAACGTTTCGACCTTTCGGGACTCCTCGATCTCCCCAAGGGCTGTCGTGAGGTTTCGGACGGCCCTCGCACCCGCCTCTTCTGAAGTTTCTCCGGCCAGCGGATCGAGGTCGCCGGGAGTGATGGCGAACATCCACTGGTCGCCAATCTGGATCAGGACTCCCTCGGAGAACTTCTTTGTTGTTACCGTTCCCCAGGTGCCCCGCTCGATGACGGCTTTGATCCGCGCCTCTGCTGCCTCGACGCGCTGCTGCGGCGTGTACCCGAGAAGGGTTCCCCTGAACGTGATAATGGAGCGGTTGTCGACCTTGAGTGTTGCCGGCTTAACCGACGGCTCCGCTGCGGTTGCGGTGGTTCCCTTGTCCACAGATCGGGCCTTCGATGCAGGTGGGTCCGCCGGGACGGCGGTTGACGGCCACAGGAAGGCCAGCAGGGTGATCAGAAGAAGCAGGCGTTTCATTGGCAGGCGCATCATCGGTGACCTCGTCAACTCAGGCAAGGGTATAGGGTATAGGATATAGGGTATAGGGTATAGGGTATAGGGTCCGGAGGTACTTAGATACTTTTTTAAAAAAGAGCTTTTTCCTTCCCGATACCCTAGCCCCGATACCCGATACCCGATTTTCAGCCTTTTTTGAGTTGGTTTGCCACGGCCTGGGCGGCCCTGGCGACGGCCTCGGGGTCTCCCAGGTAGTAGCTGCGGATGGGGGTCAAATCGTCGTTGAGCTCGTAGACCAGGGGTATTCCCGTGGGGATGTTGAGCTCCACAATCTCGCTTTCGGGGATGTTGTCGAGGTATTTGACCAGCGCCCTCAGGCTGTTGCCGTGGGCGGCGATGACGACTCGTTTTCCCGACAGGACCGTGGGGGCGATCGTCTCGTGCCAATATGGAAGGAAGCGCTCCACCGTGTCCTTGAGGCACTCCGTGAGGGGTATCTCGCCGGGTGCAAGCCCCTTGTAACGGGGGTCGTTGCCGTTGTAACGCGGATCATCGGGCGTCAATGCCGGGGGGCGGATGTCGTAGCTGCGGCGCCAAATGTGGACCTGTTTCTCGCCGTGCTTCTCGGCCGTCTGTTTCTTGTTGAGCCCCTGAAGCGCACCGTAATGCCTTTCGTTGAGCCGCCAGCTGTTGTGGACGGGGATCCACATGAGGTCCATTTCCTCGAGGACGACCCACAGGGTCTTGATCGCCCTCTTGAGCACGGACGTGAAGGCGATGTCGAAGACGTAGCCCTCCTTTGCAAGGATCCTCCCGCCCTGGTGGGCCTCCTCGAGCCCCTTGTCGGAGAGCCCGACATCCGTCCATCCCGTGAATCGGTTCTCCTGGTTCCAGGTGCTCTCGCCGTGTCGGATCAGTACGAGCTTGTGCATGGGGTTTCCTCGCGAACTCGAAATTTCTAACGGTTCCTTATAGCTTTTTTGCGGCTGTCAGGTCAACGATTTCCATGCGGTGATTGGCATCGGGATGCTTCGACGACGGGCCTTCCGTCAGCACCGCCAGCTTCCCGGGGACCCCGTGATCGCCGAGCCAGCGGCCGATGTAGCCCTTCCAGTCTTCGGGGTGCTCCGGCTCGAAGACACCGTGGACGCCCCAGGTGAACTGCAGGCGCTGGCAGGTGGCCTCGACGCCGCTCACGGCAACGATCCAGACCGGCAGGCGGAAGCGGGCGATGCTTCTTGCCGTTGACCCGCTTCGTGTGGGGACAAAGACCGCCGCCGGGACTACGCGCTCCACCGTCGTTCTCACGCTCATGGCGATAAGATCCATGAGGCGGACCCCATCGTCACGGCGCTGCGATCGAAGCTTTTCGGCAACGGCGTAGGCGGGCAGGGTCGGTTCCGTTGCCGCGGCAATCCGGGAGAGCATGGCCGTCGCCTCGACGGGGTATTTCCCTGTGGCTGCTTCCCCCGAGAGCATGAC
>Ga0105102_10000530_pt1 | contig 11515 bp, 10 predicted proteins | sample PPLLaktember2015_FD_87032 | JGI IMG/M metagenome (GOLD analysis project Ga0105102, IMG submission 87032) | Freshwater sediment microbial communities from Prairie Pothole Lake near Jamestown, North Dakota, USA - PPLs Lake P7 Core (6) Depth... | ecosystem: Environmental > Aquatic > Freshwater >...
AAGCACCCGGCGGAAGTACTCGTGCCGCGGGTAGGACAGGAAACTGCGCGAGTCGGTCAGCATGCCCACGAACCGGCCCAGCAGACCCATGTTGGAAAGCGTGTTGATCTGCCGCTCGATGCCGTCCTTCTGGTCGTTGAACCACCACGCCGACCCGAACTGCATCTTGCCAGGGAGGCTGCCGTCTTGAAAACACCCGATCGCGGTGGCAACCACCTCATTGTCGCGCGGGTTCATGACGTACAGGATGGTCTTGGCCAGCTGGCCGTCGCGTTCAAGCCTGTCCAGGAATCTGGCGAGGGTCCGGGCCAATTCAAAATCGCCGATGGTATCGTAGCCGGTGTCGGGTCCCAGGGCAGCCCTGGCCTTGGTGTTGACGCTTCGCAGCGCCCCGAAGTGGAACTGCTGGGTCCACCCCTTTTCGGCGTCCATCCGCGCCAGTTCGAGCATTACAGCCGACTTGTATTTCAACGCTTCAGCCGGCGTCGGCTTTTTGCCTTGTCGTGCCTTTTGGAAAGCGTTGTTCACCTCCTTCGCCGTGCAGTCTACGGCGAAGGGGTGCTCGATCCCGTGATCCGAAAGCCGGCACCCTGCCTGGTGGAAAAAATCGTGCCGGCGCCGGATAGCTTCCAGGAACGAACCGAAACTGTTGATGGCCAGGCCGGCGGACGCCTCCAGCCGACCGACCCATTTATTGAAATCCTTCGGGGATTCCACGCCCAAGGCCTTGTCCGGCCGGAAGGCAGGCAGGACTTTCACCGGGAAAGTCCGATCCGCCTTCAACCGCAGATGATGCTCAAGTGTATCCGTCGGATCGTCGGTGGTGCACACGACCTTCACGTGCATGCGCTCCAGTATGCGACGCGTGCTGAAATCACCCTCCCGCAGCCTGGCCGAGCATCCCGTGTAGATCTCTTCGGCAGTTTCGGGGTTCAGAAGTTTCCCCGAAACTCCGAAATAGCGTTTCAGCTCCAGGTGGGTCCAATGGTAAAGCGGGTTGCGCAACGTGTTGGGCACGGTGGCGGCCCAGGCCTGAAACTTTTCGAAATCGCTTGCATCCCCGGTGATCAGCCGCTCCGCGATGCCGTTGGCCCGCATGGCCCGCCACTTGTAGTGATCGCCCCGCAGCCAGATGTCGGTGAGGTTCTCGAAGGTTTTGTCTGCGGCGATTTCCTCAACCGGCAGGTGGCAATGGTAGTCGAAGATGGGCATGTTCTCGGCAAAATCGTGGTAGAGCGCCCTGGCCGTCGGGGTCTGCAGAAGAAAATCTTCAGTGAGGAAGGGTTTCATGGGTCACTCCTTTGGAATCGGGAGAAGTGCCGGTCGAAGTGCGCCTCCAGGATCCGAGTGTATTCTTCCTCGTGCTGCCGCAACGATTCGAAAAAACGCGCTCGGAAACGGGCCTCGTTCAGCACCGACCCATACGTGACGTGCAGCACTTCCCGGGTGTGAAAGTCTTCCAGCAGGCCCGGCAACTCTTCATCGCTTAAAGCAGCGGCATCCGGCATGCGCGCGATTTCCGCCGAAACGTGGTAGGAGGCCCTATCCGTTGGGTAGCGTTCCACGGCGAACCCGTTAATCTCCCTGAACAGCTGCGGGTTGCACCGGCCGATGGCCCGCAGGGCTTCGAGGTAGCTGGTCCCGGCCGTTTTGAGATGAACCAGCTCCCCGGCCAGCCGGGCGGCAATGGGATAGATGCTGAACTTGTCGGACCCCGAATGGAGGCTCAACTTGTAGGGCCCGTAGGTCTTGGCGATCGCCACATGCCCGGCAAAGCTTCTTTCAAACTCGGCGAGGTCGCCGATGTAATCGACACCCTTTTCGAATGCCCCCACGAATCGGGGGGCGAGGCTGACCCATTGGACCCCCAGCCGGCGCAGCTCGCTGGCGATGTAGACGTGCTCAGCCAGGGTCGTCGGGCTGTCGGTCTCATCCACGCTCATTTCGAAATCAAACGGCCGCCCGTGTGAGGTCCCGACCAGATGCCGGTAAAGGCGGAGCGTGTGGGCGATGGCGTTGCCGTATTTGGCCGCGGCCCGCAGAATGTCCACCGCGGTGAAGCGGGCGCGAAACTCCCCGAGATCGATCGCCTGGTCGGTCAGGGACTTCTCCAGTGCCCCGGGGGTGCTCTCGAGTTCCGTCCAGGGGAGCGTTTGAAGCTTCTTTTCCAAATTCGATCCGGTGGCGGTGGCGGCGCTGTTGTCTACAAAGGCCCCGGGGTCCACGGTGAAAAAGCTGTAGCCGGCCGCAACAAAGGAGTCCACGTCGGCGATGCTCTTGAGATGGTCGGCGTCCGCCCCAAACCCCTCCCGCCACCCCTCCTGGAAAGCGCCGAACATGGCGTCGTCCAACACCTGCTGCGGGCTGCGGCCGGTGCGTTCGTTTTCACGGACGGACTGCTGGGCGAAAAGCGGCGCCATGCGGGTCTTGCGGACGGATCGCACGTGGCCGGCGGTGGCCAGCCCGAGCCGGTCGCCGGTTCCGGCGGCGAGCCTGGTTCCGAACGGGCGCGGGGCAAGGTAGGGCAATGTTTTGCGTAGCCATGCCGCACTGCCCGAATCCGCCCGCGCCGTTTTCAAGACAAGACCCCTGTTTTGAAAATCGATGCGCTGTGCCGGCCAGTCGACCCCGCCGACCGATGCGGATCCGGGTGAGAGCGCCCCCACGTACTTCCGGCCGCTGCGGTTTCCAAGAAACAGGACGCCACCCCCCGCCCCGGTGATGGAGCGTGGATAGACGTCAAGCGCCACGCAGCCTGACAATGCCCTGGCCAATTTCAGAGCGTCTGCATCGGACACTTTCGCCGGTGTTGGCCCGGGGCTAAAAAAAGCCTTGAGAAGATCGTGCATGCGTGTCTCCTGCGCCTGAAAATGTATCCCGCCCGAAGCCGGTTCGGCCGGAAAATGCTTTATTCATTGAAAAAATACGGCTTCAGAATTAGTCGATAACCAGGTCCCTGTCAACTGGTTTCGCTGGCCGAAAATCCTTTTCCGCTGAGGGTTTTGCCTGTCTTTTTCAATAAAATAATTGCTATGTTTTTACTAGTTTTCAGGATGCTTTTACCTTGACTCCCCGTCGAAAGGATAGTAGGTGAATAAATAGCCTGCGGGCGCATTCCGCCACCCGAACTTCACACCCGACACCCCGGCCGAAAGGTCCACAACGATGGTGCAGATGGACGCTGCCCACGGTCGTAACGCTGCCAGGGTAGACCCATCCGGTCGCCGTCTCGCTGTTCGCACTATTTCTGTTGTCCCCACCGTAATCGTCAAGACCTATCGGGCGGGCACCGGTATGGCCCTTAATTACCACTTCGCGCAGCACAGGAGATCCCCATGGGTATCGTAAAGCGTTCAGCTTTAACCCCCAAATCCATTGCCGCGGGACGTACCCGGTACCTGGCGCACTCGCCGCACCTCATGATGACGGTGGTGGACTTCAACGACGGTCCCGCCGCAACACCGGACCCCCCGCATTCGCACCCGCACGAGCAGGTTTCTTACGTGGCCGCCGGTGAACTGATCCTGCTCATGGGAGACGAAAAGGTGCATTTGAAACCGGGGGATCTGTTCACCGTGCCTTCCAATCGCCCCCATGCGGTGCAGTCGCTCACCCCGCACGTTCGCATCATCGATGCATTCAACCCCATCCGCGAGGATTTTCTGAAATAGGTGTTGGCGTGTGTGCCATTCGGCGAGACGTTCCTATCCAAACCCACAAGAGGAAGGAGAAGAGTATGAAAAAACTGGTCGTGGTTTTTCTGGCATGCGTGTTTGCGGTGGCTCTGGTCGCGGGCAATGCCGCCGCGGCGACGATCATGCGGCTGGCGGAAACCCACCCGCAGGACTACCCCACCACCAAGGGCGATTACGAGTTTGCGCGATTGGTCAAGGAGCGCACCCAGGGGCGGATCGTGATCGAGGTCTATCACAGCAAGCAGCTCGGCGAGGAAAAAGCCGTCATCGAGCAGGTCCAACTCGGCGGCATCGACATGACGCGGGTCAGCATTTCACCCGTCGCTGCGTTCGTGCGCGACCTCGACGCCCTGCAGCTGCCCTACCTGTACCGCGACGCGGACCACATGTGGAAAGTGCTGAACGGCGCCATCGGGAAAGACATCTTCAAGAAGCTGGAGGCCTCCAATTTCGTCGGCATCGGCTGGTTCGAATCCGGGGCGCGCAATTTCTACACCAAGAAGCCGGTCAAGACCGTCGGAGACCTCAAGGGGATGAAGATTCGCGTGCAACAATCTCCCCTGATGGTGGGCCTCGTGGAGAGCCTGGGGGCGGTGGCGACCCCCATGGCCTTCGGGGAAGTCTACTCCGCGCTGCAGACCGGGGTGATCGACGGCGCCGAGAACAACTGGCCGAGCTATTTGTCGACCGGCCATTACGAAGTCGCCAAATACATCATCACCGACGAACACACGCGGGTGCCGGAAATCATCATCGGCAGCAAGCGGGTCTTCGACAAGCTCTCTAAGGAAGACCGCGCCATCATCGACCAGGCCGCCAAGGATGCCGTGGCCTTTCAGATCAAACAGTGGAACGACTTCGAGATCCTGTCTGAGAAAACCGTGGTCGAGAAAGGATCGACGGTCAGCCGGCCCGACGCGGCGGAAAAGAAGAAGTTCATGGATGCCATGAAGCCTCTCTACGACAAGCAGCCCCCCGAGATCCTCAAGGTGGTGGAGCAAATCCGGGCCGTGAAATAGCCCCTGCGGAGGTCATCCGCGAAGAAAAGGGCGGCGGCCCATCCAGCCGCTGCCCTTTTCTTCTCTACGGCATGAGCAGGTTGGGCAGCCACATGGTGATGGCCGGCACGTAAGTGACCAGCATCAGGGCTACGAGCATGGCAATGTAGAAGGGCATGCACCCGCGGGTGGCCTGCTCGAGGGTGATCTTCCCCACGGCGCTCCCCACAAACAGGGCCGAGCCCACCGGCGGCGTGCACAGCCCGATGGAGAGGTTCATCAGCAGCATGATGCCGAAGTGGACGGGGTCCATGCCCATCTTCAGGACCATCACGGGGAACAGGATCGGGGTGCAGATCAGGATCAGCGGCGCCATGTCCATGATGCACCCGAGGATGATGAGCATGATGTTGACCAGGAGCAGCAGCAGGTAGTAGTTGTCGGTGATCGACAGCAGCCATTCGGTGGCCAGCCGCGGCACCTGGAGCCGGGCGAGGAGATACCCGAACGCCCCCGCGGCCGCGATCAGGCTCATGACGATGGCCAGAGTTTTGAGGGAGGAGTAGAGAATCTTGATGAACCGCGACAGCGGGGCTTCCCGGTAGACGAAAAAGGTGATGATGAAGGCGTAGAGCACCGCAAACGCCGCGGCCTCCGTGGCGGTGAACACCCCGACGATCACCCCGCCCACCACGATCAGCGCGGTGCACAGCGCCAGGAAGCCGTTGAGAAGCACCTGAATGCCTTCCTTGAGGGTGTAGCTTTTCCCGCGCGGGTACTTGCGGCGGATCGCGATGGTCATGGCGATCGCCAGCATGCAGATCCCCATCAGCACCCCGGGGACGTAGCCTCCCAGGAAGAGCTTGCCGATGGAGACCACCAGCATGGAACCGCCGGCCAACTGGGAGGCCGTCCCCACCGCAAAGGCGTAGATGATCATGTTGTGACTGGGCGGGATGATGATCCCCTGGCAGGCCGTGGTCACCGTCAGACCGACGGCGAACTCCGGGTCGTAGCCCTGCTTTTTCATCATCGGGATGACGATCGACCCCAGCGACGAGACATCCGCCACGGCGGACCCGGAGATGCCCCCGAAGAACATGCTGTCCAGGACGTTCACGAGGGCCAGCCCCCCGGGAAGACGGCCGACGAAGAGGTTGGCCAGCGCCACGATCTTTTCCGAGATCCCCCCCTCGTTCATGATCTCCCCCATGATGATGAAAAAGGGGATAGCCAGCAGCGAGAAATTCATGACCCCGTCCGCCATGGTCTTCACGATGGCCTCGAGCGGGATGTCCAGGTACGTGCCCGTGACGAGGGCTGCAAACGCCAGGCAGAAGGTGATGGGGATGCGCAGCAGGACCAGGATGCCGAAGGTGCCCAGCAGGAGGGTGATGCCGGTGGTGTCAACCATTTTTGATCCCTGCCTTCATGAAGAGGTCGTCGATGGAGTGATCGTCTCTGTCCATCCCCAAAAAAGCGATCAGGGAATCATACGCGATGAGAACGCCGGCCAGGGGCATCGTGATGAACTGCAGGTAGGCCGGTAAAATGGGGATGGAGGCGATCCGCGCCCGGATCCCCATGATCAGCAATACCCCGTAATAGGCAAGCGCGAGGCCGACGAGCCCCATTACCGCATACTTGAGCTTGAGCAGGAACGGAGTGACCCAGGCCGGGGCGCGCTTGGGGATCAGGTCGACGTTGACGTGCAGGTTGAGCTTGACGCCGATGGCCATGCTCAGAAACGTAAAGGCCGTCATGAGCACGTCTTTTGAGATCTCCTCCATCCATGAGATCCCCGAGTCGAAACCGTATCGCATGATGACGTTCACGGTGATAACGATCAGCTGCAGGGCCAGGCAGGCGCTGGCCACTATGGCGCTCACCAAGTAGATCTTGTTGAAGATGCGGGCGATGCTCATGGGTTCGGCCTCCTCCGTAAAAATGGGCGCAACGGCAAGCGAGAGAGACGGTTGGAAACCGCGATTGCGACTCCATGGATCATGTCAAATACCTCTATGCGTGTCAACGCCTATGGCATCAGCCAGTTGGGAAGGGCCATGGTCAGCTGCGGGATGTACGTCGTCAGCAGCAGGACGATGATCATGGCCGGCCAGAGCGCGAGCATGGACACCGACACCCGCTCCATCGTGGTTTTTCCGACCGCGCAGCCGACGAACAAACCGGTCCCCACCGGCGGGGTGGTCAGGCCGATGCCCAGGTTGATCATCAGAACCACTCCGAACGTCACCGGGTCCATGCCGGTCGCCTGCACGACCGGGAGCAGCACCGGCGTCACGATCACGATCAGGGGCGCCACGTCCATGATCATCCCCAGGGCCAGCAGCAGAATGTTGATCAGAAAGTAGAGTATGTACTTGTCGGCCGTCAGCGAGAGAAAAAAAGCGGTCACCTTGGCCGGGACCTGGAGGAAGGTCACCATCCAGGCGAAGGCCGTTGAGCAGCCGATCAGAAAAAGAACCGATGTCGTGGTTTTCACGGAATCCACCAGCACCGGCCAAGCGTCGATCAGCCGCATTTCCCGGTACACGAAGAGGCCCAGGAACAAGGCATAGAACACGGCGATGGCCGAGGCCTCGCTGACCGTAAAAACGCCGAAGGCAATGCCGGCCACGATCACCAGCGCGGCGACCACGGCCAGGAGCCCGTCCCGGATGATGACCAGGGACTGCCTGAACGGCGGCCGCTCTTCCCGCGGGTAGTTGCGCCGGGTCGCGATGATGTAGCAGCTGACCATGAGCCCCAACCCCACCAGGATGCCGGGGATATAGCCGGCAAGGAAGAGTTTGCCCACCGAGACGCCGCCCGCCACCATGGCATAGATGACCATGTTGTGGCTGGGCGGGATGATGATTCCCTGCGTGGCCGACGCAACGGTGATCGCGGTGGAGAACTCGCGGTCGTACCCTTTCTTGACCATCATGGGGATGACGATCGACCCGGTCGATGAGATGTCGGCGACAGCTGAGCCCGAGACCCCGCCGAAAAACATCGAATCCATGCAGTTGACCATCGCCAGGCCGCCCCGGAAGGGCCCGACCAGGATGTAGGCCAAGTCCACGATGCGTTTGGCCACGCCGCCCCGGGCCATGATCCCTCCGGCAAGAATGAAGAGGGGAATGGCGATCAGGGGCGACAGTTGGATGCCCGCGCTGATCCTCTGGACCAGCATGGCGGGGCTGATGCCCGTTGCGATCCCCGTAAGGAACGCCGAGACTCCCAAACAGAAGGCGATCGGCAGCCCGCAGGCGAGAAAGACAAAAAAAGAGCAGAGCAGGATAAGTTCCGGGGGCATCAGCGTTCACCTTCCTGCCGGCCGCCATAGTGGCCGGCCAGACGGTTCAGCGCCCTGACGATGCCGAACACTGCCATCAGGACGGCGGATATGGGAACGATCAGGTAGGTGGCACCGACCGGGATGTCCAGAGATGCCATCCGGCCGCTCATGGTGCGTTGAACGAGGTTGACGCCCTGGGTGAAAAACACCACCGCAAACCACGCGACGACGGCGTCCATGAGGGCCAGGCACCACACCCGGCCGGCCGCCGGAAGTCGATCGATTACCAGATTGAGCCGCATGTTGGAATCGGTCCAGACGCAACCTGCGGCCCCCAGCAGCGCGGCCCACATGACGGCCACCGAAGTGAGTTCATCGGCCCAGAACAAGCCCGTGTCAAAGACATAGCGGGCCACCACCTGCCAGGCCACCAGGATGACCAGGCCGCCCAGGATCCCCCCGGTGGCGACGGTGAGCAGCGGTTCGAGCCGATCCAGCCCGCGGTGGATTCGTCTTAAAAGCGCATGCATGGACGAGCGTCCCTTGCTTCGATCGGGTCGAGAGTCGGTCGCGTCCCGGGAGCGGCTTCCGGTTTCGGCCCCAACACGGCTGCTGCCGGCTGCCGCGGCCGGAGGCCGCTTCCGAGATGCCGCCGGGCCTGAAGGCCATTTCACCCGGCGGCAGGGTCGTTTACTTCCCGACGTCGATAACCGCCTGGATCAGGTCGGCACCGACGGCGGCCTCGTATTTCTTGTAGACCGGCTTGGCCTTGTTTTGAAAATCCGCCAGATTGCTCACCTCGTTGAATTTCATGCCCTTGGCCGTAAGCTGTTTTACCGCCTCGCCCTCGTAGTCCGCCCAGATTTTTTGCTGTACGGGGATGGTTTCCAGGGCGGCTTCCATGACGGCTTTCTGAATGGCCGGGGGGACCGAATCGAAAACCTGTTTGCTCATCACCAGGATGTCCGGGATGGAGACATGCCGGGTGTAGGAGAAATACGGGGCGACCTCCTGCATGTTGAAGGCGATGACCGTCGGTTCGTTGTTTTCCCAGCCGTCGATCACTTTCTGCTGCAGGGCCACGTATACTTCCGACTGCCCCATCGGCACGGCCGTCGCCCCGAAGGCATTGATCGCATCGATCAAAGGCTCGCTCTGCATCACGCGTATCTTTTGTCCCTTCAAATCGTCGGGGACGTTGATGGCCTTGTCGCGGGTGGTGACGTTGCGAAAGCCCGCATCCAGAAACGCCAGCCCCTTGAAGCCGTTTTTGTCGAGGTCGGCCATTAGTTTCCTGCCGATCTCTCCGCCCAGCGCCTTGTGCTGATGAGCGCTGTTTCTCCAGATGAACGGGAGGCTGACGACCTGAAGGCTCTTGGAGAACTGCCCCATCGGGGCCGAGGAGACCTTGGTGAACTCGATGGATCCGATTTTAAGCCCCTCGATGTAGTCTTTTTCCTGCCCGAGCTGGCCCGCCGGAAACACCTTGATCTCCGCCTCGCCCTTGGTCTTCTCCTTTACCTTGTCCGCAAATACGAGGAGCGATTTGTGGACCGGATGCGATTCCGGCAACACCGAAGCCAGTTTCCAGTTGTATTTTGCGGCCTCCGAGGAAGCGACCCCCCCGGGGGAAAATGTCATAAATAGAACGGCACACACGAGAATCGCTGCGGCAACAGTCGTTCGCTTCATTGTCTGTGTCCTCCTTTGGGAGTCAAGGGGTTTAATGCAGAGAACTTCCAATACGCTCTTTAATCCGTCTTCCACGATCCACTCTCGCCTGCGAATGTGAGGGGTCGGCTGTTTCCGAAATTAAGCGGGCCAGCCCCCCCCGTCCACCGCCAGGGTGTGTCCCTGCAGGTAATTCGACGCTTCGGAGGACAGGATGATGGTGCGAAGGGTGGATGGCATGCCGTATTTCCATATGCGTGTCCTTTCTCAATGCGTGGTGAAATGCCCCGCATTCGCCGTCATGCCCGAAATGGCCTCTGCATGTCGTTGGATGGCCTCGATATCCGATTCGATGCCGCGGTCTTCAGCAAGATAGGTCGGAAAGGTGACGCTGATAGCGCAGATGATCTCTTCCTGCGGCCCGAATACCGGTGCGGCAATACAGATGATCCCGCGGGTGATCTCTTCGGAATCCAATGCGTAACCTTGTTCGCGAACCAATGCCAGCTGCTGCATCAGCCGGCGGGCATCGGTGATGGTTTTGGGCGTGAAGGGCTTCATGGGCAGTGAGAGGACCCGCTTTCTCTCGGCCGCCGGGCCATAGGCGAGCAGGACTTTGCCCAGCGCGGTGCAGTAAAGGGGGAAGGTTTTGCCGACTTCCGAAAAGAGCTTGATGCCGTAGTCGTGGGACTCGATCTTATCCGTGTAAATGCCCACGTCTCCCTGCTTGATTCCCATGTTGCAGGTGTGCTTGGTTTCCTGATGCAGATGGACGAGCTGATGGTGCACGTGGTTGCGGAGGTCGAAGTTGGCGATGATCTCCGCTCCCAGCGAAGCGAGCTTAAGGGTCGCCCGATACCGCTTGCTCTCGGGGCTGAAGGATAGGACCCCTAATTCGGTCAACTCGCCGAGAAGCCGATGAACAGTGGCCTTCGCGATTCCCGTCTCTTCCACAATTTCAGCGAACCGGATGCCCGTGTGCTGATGCGAAACCACGGTTTCGATCACCCGGATGATTCGCTCGGAAGAGCTCATCAGGATCGTCCTGCTGAAAGGGTCAAGTGGTCCATATATAGAACTTAGTTCTATATTTTGAACTATTTCTGCCCATAGTCGAACCAAAAGTCAAGCAAAAAATCGGCAACGATAAACGCGGCCATCCGTGCAAACCCGAAAGCCCCGTTGCTGTGGGCGAAATGGCGTGTTATTATGGTCCCGCTGTGGTTTTCTGTTTGGCGTGCGAACAACGGAATGCGGATGGGACTGCATGAAAATCGCCCCCCATGAATTGGAACATCTGAGCGAGGCCAAAACTTTTCCGGACAAGACTCCCTACGAGAGCCTTTCTATCGCGAACGTTTTGAGTCTTGCCAGCCAGTCGGGCGCGAGCGGCCGGGAGGTCGAAATCGCCGCGCTCGAAAACGGCATCGTGCCCGAGCGCTACGCGCGCAACATGCGGACCTTCTCTTTGCAGGACCAGGCCGCCCTGCTCCAGGCGCGCGTCGGCGTCGTCGGTCTCGGTGGTCTGGGCGGCACCGTCGCCGAGGTTCTGGCGCGGATGGGTGTCGGTCGCCTGGCGCTGGTCGACGGGGACCGGTTCGAGGAGAGCAACCTCAACCGCCAGTTGCTGAGCACCGTCGACGGTTTAGGTCAGCTCAAGTCCGAAGCAGCCCAGGCGCGGGTCGGCCGGATCAACCCGTCGGTGGATGTCAATGCCCTTGCCGAGGTTGTGACGGCGGACAATGCGGGGGCTGTGCTCGAGGGCTGCAATGTCGTCGTCGACTGCCTCGACAACCTGCGCACCCGCTTCGTGGTTGAGGATGCCTGCCGCCGCATCGGCTGTCCGCTCG
>Ga0105102_10000531_pt1 | contig 11513 bp, 13 predicted proteins | sample PPLLaktember2015_FD_87032 | JGI IMG/M metagenome (GOLD analysis project Ga0105102, IMG submission 87032) | Freshwater sediment microbial communities from Prairie Pothole Lake near Jamestown, North Dakota, USA - PPLs Lake P7 Core (6) Depth... | ecosystem: Environmental > Aquatic > Freshwater >...
AAAAGGAGGATAAAAAAATGATTATTAAAATTCTGGGGACGGGTTGTGCAAATTGCAAAAAGCTGGAACAAAACACTAGAGACGCTGTGAAGGCTCTGGGGCTTTCTGCGACGGTTGAGAAAGTGCAGGACTTTAAGGATATTGCAAAATACGGAATCATGAATACCGACCGCATGATTATTCAGATTGCAAGAACAAGATTTCGTCAGGAAATCACAAACAGAAGACCAGAGATATTTAAGCCACGTGAAGGTGATTTGATTTATCTCCCCATGACGGATTCTCTGTTTGAAATCAATAAGGCAGAAGATGAGGTTCCATTCTACCAGCTCGGAGCACTCACTACCTTTACACTTACTTTGGAACTCTTTACCTACTCTCAGGAACACTTCGGAACTGGTCTGGACAAGCTGGACGAGGCCACGGTCGAAAGACGAGATTATGTCAGAAAAATTCTCCTCAAGGGAATTTATGGTGGAGATTACATTGCTGGAGAAAACGTCACCCAAAGTGGCTATACGGCAAGTGTTCATCAATTTGTCAAGGGGTATACGTATTCCACTCTCTACGTCATGGACGAAAAGGGAACCTATGTTTCTGGTGTCACTCTTGCTGGACAATATTCCAGCGCAGGATACACTGGATTCTCGGACTCCTACACCACAACCATCATTCCCACAGATCCTGTGCGTGATGAAAGTGACGGCGATAACCTTGATTTCGAGAGGGAAAGAGCCAAGAAGGGTATTTTTGATACAACCGAAAAAGATCCATTTACAGGGGGTAACTATTAATGTTCGGTGAAACGAGTTCATTCTACAACGAAACACTGAGAAAGAACATCGTTGCATTCGGTGCATTGTTCAACCAGATTACCATTCTCAGAAAGGACGAGAATGATAATGTTGCAAACTATATCAAAATTCCTCTGGTGTATGGTCCAAAGGAAAAATTCATATACCGTCTGACCTCGGATAGCGGTAATACAGACTTCGTTCATATTCAAAACACATTTCCCAAGATGGGATTTGATATCGCCAATATTCTGTTTGATCCAAATAGAAAATTCAATAGAATGTTGACGAGAAAGAAGATCACTGAGAATTCAGTGAGCACTGGGTATGTCGGCATACCGTATAATATCAATTTTAATCTCTACACATTCACCAGAAACATAGAGGACAATCTGCAAATCGTTGAGCAGATAATTCCGTATTTTGCTCCAGACTTCACGGTGACGATAAAGTACAACACATTGAACGAACAGGTAGACGTTCCAATAGTGTTGAATGACTTTAATATCGTGGAAGACTATGAAGCCGATTTCACGACTCGTAGAAGTGTTTCTGGAATCTACAACTTCACGATGAAAACTTATATTTACGGTCCAATCAAGACAAATATAAGCATGATCATTGAAGATGCAAACATTAGGATATACGAAGGACTTAGCCTCACCAACAATATTCCAATATATGACTTTGGATATACGGGTGCGTGTGGAAGTGATGTGATTAAATTCTACCAGAGATGAGGTTTTTATGGAAAATGAACCGTTTGAAAATATATCCAAGGCTTTGGATGTAAGATTTGAACCAACTTCTGAAATTCAAGCAAAAAGAGAAGCGTTTAAACACATAAAAAGAGATAGAGAAGAGATTCTTGCCAACGATTTCAATCACGCCAGAGATAACATCAAGGAGTTGATCGAGACTGGAAAGCAGGCAGTCGATGGCATAATGAAAGTTGCCATAGAGTCAGATTCACCGAGAGCATATGAGGTGGCATCTCTTCTTATAAAGACGATATCCGAATTGAACAAAGACCTCATGGTTGTTCATGAAAAATCAGAGAACATTCAGAAAGAAAAAGTCACGAATATCACGAACAATTCGATCTATGTCGGATCAACCACGGATCTGCAGAATTTAATCAATAAGGCAAGATCCAACCAGAAGGAACCAGATGAGCTCACAAGCGAGTAAATTAGCTGGTTATCTTGGAAACAAGAATCTAAAGCCAGCTGGCATACAGCTAAACTTCACCAAGGAACAGGTGGAGGAGTATGTAAAATGTGCCGCAGATCCAGTTTATTTTGCAAAGAAATATGTCAAGGTTGTTACTCTGGATAAGGGTATCACTCCATTTAATCTGTATCCATATCAGGAAAAACTCGTGAATCTTTTATCAAATAATAGATTCGTGATTGGAAAGATCGGTCGCCAAAGCGGTAAAACAACTACAGTTGGTTGTTGTTATCTGCTGCACAAGGTTCTTTTCAACCAGAACATGAGTGTTGCTATTCTGGCAAATAAACTCACTTCAGCCAGAGACATTCTTGCAAGAATTCGAGAAGCCTACGAGCATCTTCCCCTATGGTTGCAGCAAGGAATCGTTGAATGGAACAAGGGTTCGATTCAGCTTGAGAATGGCTCTAAGATTCTCGCAGCGGCTACATCGTCGTCCGCAATTCGTGGTGGATCCTACAATATTATCTTTCTTGACGAGTTCGCATTCGTTCCTACTACAGTAGCAGAAGAATTCTTTTCCTCCGTATATCCAACCATCACCGCTGGTCAAAGTACTCAGTTAATCATCATTTCAACGCCAAGAGGGTTGAACATGTACTATCAGCTATGGAAAGCAGCTATTTCCAAGCAGAATGAATATATTGCATTTGAAGTTGATTGGAGAGAAGTTCCACAATATCCAGGTGGCCCGCTTCGTGATGAGAACTGGAAAGAACAGCAGATCAAGAATACATCTGAAAGACAGTTTGATGCCGAGTTCAACTGTTCATTCATCGGGTCTGCAAACACTCTGATCGACGCAAACAAGCTAAACACTCTGACTTATGGAAGACCAAGAGAGAAATCTAATGATGGTCTTTGTATTTACGAAAATCCAATAAAATCAAATGAAGAAACAAGCGAGGAAGGCCATCAATACTTCATAGCCGTGGATACAGCAAGAGGTCAGGGTAAGGATAACAGTGCATTCGTGGTGGTGGATATCACGAATCTTCCATATAAAGTTGTGGCAAGATTCAAGAATAATATGATTTCTCCTCTGCTGTTTCCTTCATACAACAGAGCACTTGGTAAGAAATACAATGATGCATATGTGTTGGTTGAAATCAACGACATCGGTGCTCAGGTGGCGGACATTCTTCACAATGATCTTGAGTATGAAAATCTTATCAAGACCAACTACAAGGGTGCCAAGGGTCAGCAGATCAGTGAAGCTGGTGGTGCCAAGATGTTACTCGGTGTGAGAACTACTCTTCCCGTAAAGAAATTGGGTTGTACGGTTCTCAAAAACTTAATTGAAAATGACAAATTTATCATCGATGATCTGGACATCATCGACGAATTGACAACATTCATCGCAGATGGGCAGTCTTTCACTGCAGATGATGGACATAAGGACGATCTTGTGATCTGTCTCGTTCTGTTTTGCTGGGCGACACGACAGCCATTCTTCGAGAATCTTACGAATAAGGATGTTCGAACAGAACTCTACCAATCGGAGATAGAAAAAATAGAATCGGAATTGGTTCCTTTCGGATTTATAGAAACAGGCCAGCCAGAGTCGGATGGAGAATGGGATGGTCGGGATCGTTGGCAAGTGGCGAAAAAGAAAGACAATGGCATCTCCACCCAGTTCTGGATATTTTGATGAAAAAAAGTAAAAAACTATATATTATAGAACTTTAAGGAGACAAACATGGCTTACCCTGGCGTAACTGTCAGAATTCTTGACGAATCTTTGAACACATCATCGTCCGAGCTGGACTCACCAGCAATCGGCGCGATGATTGGTGCGGGTACAACTCTTTCAATGAAAATTTTTGCCTATGGTGGTGATACTGGTGAAGAAACCGTTCAAGGATATTACTACGTCGAAAATCTGAATGATTGGTTTTCGAGACTTTATAACTTTTACAATACATATTATCCTGGCTTCTCAGCGACAAATGGTACTACATTAGCCGCCAGAGATCTCGCGGCAAACGGCGCGACCGCCTGGACCGACGAATGGTATCACGTTCATAACTTCCTTCAGTATGGCTCTGGTTGCTATGTGACTTGGGCCAATTCTGGTGGAAGTGGAGATTTCAAGAATCTCAACTATGATGTAATCTTTGCTGGTGGCACCGCAACTTCAAATAACTCACTCGTAACCAGTGCGGTGGATGAGCGCGATGCTGGTCCACTCCCAGTATTTGGTGTTCTTGGTGTTCCATCAACTTCCGTAATTGAAACTGGCATGACGGTCACTTCAGCTCCAAGCAATGGAGAAAATGCTTGTGCCGTATTTGGTGAGAAGAAACACTTCAATGCTATAGGAAGTGCAAGCACACTCATCGTTAGCTCACTTGCTCCAGACGTTGCTGGCTGCATATGCAGAACTGACCGTGACAGTTACCCATGGTTCTCTCCAGCAGGAGCACGCAGAGGAAGAATCAACAATGTGGTAAATCTGACTAAGCTGTTGAACGAGTCGCAGAAGAATATTCTGTATGATGCCAAGATCAATCCAGTATTCGCAGTACCAGGTGAAGGCACTCTTCTCTGGGGCGACAAGACTCTTGCATCTCAGAACTCTACACTTTCTTCGATCAACGTTGCAAGACTCTTCATCTATCTCAAGAGAACTCTCGGTCCTCTCGCAAGAGGCGTGCTGTTCGAGCAGAACGATGAAATTACAAGAGCTTCGTTTAGAACAGCTGCTGAGTCTGTTCTCAGACAAGTAGTTGCTGCAAGAGGCATCACAGAGTTCAAGGTCGTCTGTGACGATACAAACAACACTCCAGATCTGATTCAGAACAAGATCTTTGTCGCTGATATTTTGATCAAGCCAATTCCAGCAATCAACTTCGTCAGACTTACACTTACCAATAAGAATTTGAGCTCAACACTCTAATTAAGGAGTAGACTTACAAATGGCAACATTAGACGAATTTAGACAAAATTTTTATGGTGTACGCGGAAATAGATTCCGCGTAAGTGGTGCAATTAATATCGGTGGAGATGCAGTATCTCCAACCATACCACTTGAATTTTACTGCAAGGCCGCTTCAATTCCTGGTTCTGCGGTGGGTATGATTCCTGTCGGATATAAGGGCAGACCAATCAAGTTCTCGGGTGAAAGAACCTACACCGACTGGGCCGTTCAGGTGTATGATTCATCGAAGGCTGATCTCAGATCACTTCTTGAGCAGTGGATTGATGATATGGATACCAGAAATACCCATGAAATCAACTACAATAATTCTAATGATTATTGGAGCATTGAGTACATGGATATGGATGGAACCAAATCGGATAGCAATTACAGAAGAAAGATCAAACTGATTCATTGCTTCCCAATTGATATTTCTCCAATCGAAATGTCTTACGATATTCCAGATACATTTGCAGAGTTCAGTCTGACTCTGGCATATGATCGTTGGGAATATGATTAATCGTTCTGAATTCTAACAGAATCGAAAAAATATGGCAGCAGGAGGATTAAAAAATCTTGATGCGTTTAGGGAAGGGTTTAGAGGATATAGAGCAAATAGATTCATAGTATTTGGATCATTTCCAGGCTCTATATCCTCTCCCAACTCTGACACATTTGAATTATACGTCAAGGCCGCGCAAATACCAGGCGCGGCTGTTGGCTATGTTCCTATGACATATCGCGGCAGAAACATCAAGTTTCCAGCTGAAAGATCATTCATGGATTGGGGTATGCAAGTATATGCATCCAATTCAAAGGCGAATGACCTTCGTAATAAATTTATACAATGGATTTCGCTGATCAACAATCCTGATCATACCATTATGAATTGGACTCTGACATCACCAGAGCCTTGGATTGTCAGCTTCAATGACATGAAGGATAATTCAACCCAATCCTCGGATAGATTCAAGGAATCAGTTGAAATGTGGAACTGTTTTCCGATTGAAGTGTCACCAATAGAAATGAATAATGATGTGACTGATTCATTCGCAGAATTCACATTGACCATGGCTTATGATTATTCCGTTAATAGATCTATATAAATATTGATATGGCAATTAAAGACTTATTCGGTTTTGCATTCGGTAAACCACAGGATCCCAAACCAACGGACCTGAATACCTCAATCGTGACACAGCCATCATTTGCTGTTCCAGACACAATTGACGGAACAATCACAGTTGAATCTGGTGGATTTTTTTCCACAGTATATGATTTCGGTGGTTCACTTAGGGACGAAAACACTCAAACTCAGCAATATAGATCAATGTCGCTATATCCAGAAGTTGATATGGCGATTGAGGATATCTTGAATGAAACCATCGTTTATGATGATAAGCAAGAAGCTGTATATCTTGATCTGAGCAACATTGATAACCTTTCTGATGCGATCAAGGATAAGATGCATAAGGAGTTTCATCATATCCTTAAACTTCTTCGTTTCAAGCATCATGGTTCAGAGTTGTTTAGAAAATGGTATATTGACTCCAAACTATATTTTCATGTCATAATCGACATGTCAAGACCAGAAAAAGGCATCCAGGAACTGCGTTTAGTTGATCCAATGAAGATCAAGAAAATACGCAAGATCGAAAAAGAAAATAAAGTAATCAACGGAATTCAAACAACACTCATCAAGAGTGTCGATGAACATTTCGTATACACCGAGATGGATCCAGATGCCATTCTACAGACTGCTTCCAGTGGTCTGAAGATATCTCCAGACAGTATTTGCTATGTTCATTCTGGACTGGTGGATTCAAATACCAAAAGAGTAATTGGTTATCTGCATAAGGCCATCAGACCTCTGAACATGCTTCGTCAGATCGAAGATGCTGTTGTCATCTATAGAATGACAAGAGCCCCAGAAAGAAGAATATTCTATATCGACGTTGGAAATCTGCCCAAGCAGAAGGCAGAACAATACATGAGAGAACTCATGAATCGATATAGAAATCGACTTGTCTATGACCAAAGAACTGGCGAAGTCAAGGATGATCGTGCCCATATGACCATGCTTGAGGATTATTGGATTCCTCGCAGAGAAGGTGGTAGAGGTACCGAAATCGCAACTCTTGATGGTGGTCAGAACCTCGGTCAGATGGAGGATGTCGATTATCTTCAGAGAAAGCTATATCGAGCACTGAATGTTCCCATTTCCAGACTTGAATCTACCACTGGTTTCAACATGGGCAGAACCTCTGAAATCAGCCGTGATGAGGTTAAATTCTTCAAGTTTATTGAAAGACTGAGACTTAAATTCTCCATGATGTTCCTCGACCTTCTGAAGAAACAAGTTCTTCTCAAGGGAATCATGACTCTGCAGGACTGGGAGAAGATATATCAAGATATTCAATTTATCTACAACAAAGACTCTTATTTCAGTGATCTCAAGGACAATGAGCTACTGCGTGAGAAGGTAGATATGTTGAATATTCTTTCCACATATGAAGGAAAGTATTTTTCAAACAAGTATATTCGCAAGCATATTCTACGTCAATCCGATGAGATTATGAAGGAAATAGATCAACAAATAGCCGAAGATCAGATCAAGGCTATGCAGGCGCAGCAACAGCAGCAGCTTATGAATCCACCCCAACCCCAGGCTGAGGCTGAGGAAGCACCTAAGAAATGAAATACTACTACCACGAAAAAGAAAGATTAAACAAGCTATTTTCTGGTGTTGGTAAGGTTAAGGTTCCAGTTACTATTTTTTTAAGAGATAGAAGTCAGGTAACTTTATCTCCTATGGATCTAAAAGGCATTTCAACATTGGTTGGAATTGATGATAAAAAAATTAAAACCATGTTTTCCAATAAAAATGTGGTTGGACCAGCACTAATCAATATTCGTGAAAAATTTAAAAAAATAAATATTAATACTACTAGGAGAAAAAAATGAGCGATTTTTCGAATGTTATCCCCCTGATTCTTGATAATAAACTAAATCAGGCTAAATCCCTACTTGAGCAAAGACTTTTCACTCGCATGGGCGTTGTACTTGAGAATAAACTTGAGGATTATGCACCCACTATTTTCATGAGTGAGGAAGAAAAGGCTCTTTGGGAAGAAGCCAAGAAGAAGAAGCCAGATGAGGATGGTGACGGTGTACCCGACTGGGCCGATAAGAAGCCAGGTGAAGACGACACCGAAGAAGAAGACGAAGACGAAGACGAAGACGAAGACGAAGATGAGGACGAAGAGGAAGACAAGAAGGAAATGAAGGAAGAATACGAAGCCTTCATCAACGAACTTGCTTCTATCGTTGAAGAAATTGAAGCCGAACTAGGCGAAGAACTGACCGAAGAGGAAGTTCAAGAAATTGCCGAAGAGCTTCTTTCTGAATCTGACGACGACTCCGACGAAGAAACCATCTGCGAAGACTGCAATAACTGAGAAAACAAATGAAACTTATCACAGAAACCATCGAAAACGTTAAAACAATCGTAGAAGCTGCCGATGGTGGGTCGAAGAATTATTTCATTGAAGGCATCATGATGCAGGGAGAAACCGTCAATCGCAATGGTAGACGGTATGGTATTGAAATCCTTGAAAATGAATGCAAGAGATATATGAAGGAATATGTTACCAAGAAAAGAGCTCTCGGTGAACTCAACCATCCTTCTGGTCCCACCGTAAATCTTGATCGCGTTTCTCACATGATTGTCGAGCTTCGCCAGGATGGTGTAAATTTCTATGGTAAGGCAAAGATTCTCGACACTCCAATGGGAAAGATTGTCAAATCACTGATTGACGAAGGCGCCTTGCTTGGCGTTTCCTCCCGTGGCATGGGTAGCTTGAAAAAAGTAAATGAAATCAATGAGGTTCAGTCAGATTTCACTCTGGCTGCAATCGACATTGTTTCAGATCCATCAGCCCCCGACGCATTCGTAAATGGAATTCTTGAGGGCAAGGAATGGATCTGGAATAACGGTATTCTTCAGGAAAAACATATTTCAGAATACAAGAAAGAAATACAAAAAACCTCAATGAAGGATATGGAGAGAAAAGCTCTCTCAATGTTTGAAAACTTTCTAAGGAGAATATAATGAAGGGTATTTCAGTAATAAACAGAGTAAGAGAACTTATGGAGCAGGGGCTAAGACCCCCTGCTTCTATGGGTTTTGGTCAAATACTCGGAGGTCTTGTTTCAAAAAGACTTCGTGGTCTTGACGGAAATGTAGGCCAAAGAGCTGGTTCTATGGTTGCTAAATACGCGCAAAAAAGATTGGCTGATCCGAGTCTTTTTAAATCCTCTACAAATATGCGAGGATATCAAAGACAATTTAATCCAGCCGCAGCTGGTTCTGCCTTGGGTGGAATAATGTCTGCAGGCGCAAATTTAATCGGACGAGCAACAAACATTCGTAATTATCTGGCCTTGCGTCAGAAAAGAGAAAAACTTGCAAAAGATAACGCATCGAGATCTATTAATGTAGGTACTCTGCTGCCACCAACTGAGGGTGAACTAAAATATGATCAGAGAATGTCAATACACGACAAAGAGGAGGAAAGACTTGCTGCAAGATTAGCAAGACGAAAACCACCCGATGACGATACGCCAATTCCAATGAGTTAATTCAAATATGTAAGCGTTACATATTGATTTCTTAAAATATAAATAGTATAAATAAAATAAACGGAGAAAATTATGCAAGGTACTAATAAAGATGATTATGATGCAAGCGGCAAAGGCTCACATGATGCCAGTGGCAAGGGAGTAATGTTCGCTAAACCCGTAGCACCAGAGGGCACTGCCAAGAAGAATATGGCTTCTCAGAGCCCAAATGGTGGAATATGGGACGGTGGAACCAAAGAGTCTCCAGAAACTAAAGAAGTAGAAGAGTCTGTTGAAATCGATGTATCTGATTTCATCAATGCACTCTTTGAGGGACAGGAATTTTCCAATGAATTCAAGGAAAAGGCCGCTGTCATATTCGAATCAGCATTAAATCAAAAAGTTTCACTGATTGAGAAGGCTATTCTCCAAGCTTCAGAAGAAGTAATTGAAGAAGAAGTAGCCCAAGCAGTAGGTGTTCTCACTGAGAAGGTTGATGATTATCTAGGTTACGTCATCAACGAGTGGATGGAAGAAAACAAGCTTCAGGTTGAACAAGGCTTTAGAACCGAGATAGCCGAAAACTTCATCGTGGGCCTCAAGGAGCTATTCGAAAATAGCTACATTGAAGTTCCAGAGGAGAAGGTTGATCTCGTCGATGAGCTTTTTGCTGAAAACCGTCAGCTTGAAGAAAGCCTCAACGAACTCATCGCCAAGAACAAAGAACTCGCTGAAAACAACCTCGTAAACGAGTGTGCAACCGTCTTCCTTGAGACGAGCAGCGATCTTGCAGACACCGAGATTGAAAAACTCGCAAGTCTATCTGAAGGCATTGAGTTCTCAGATGTAAAAACCTACAAGAATAAGCTCGGTCTTCTAAAGGAATCATACTTTGGTGAAAAGGCTCACGAGAGCACCGCATCAACCATGATCACAGAAGAAACTAGCGTTGCTCCCGTGAGCAACGATGAAATGTCAATGTACGTAAATTCAATCAAGAAGCACCTAAAGAGTGCTGGAAAAATCTAACAAGTAAATATTAGGAGAAAAACAATGGACTTTAATGGACAAACCCCATACGACAATCTACTGGAAAAATGGAATCAGGTAATTGATCATCCTGATCTCCCAAAGATCGATGACATGCACCGCAGACGCACTGTAGCTGTTCTTCTCGAGAATCAGCGCAGATCACTCAAGGAAGGTGCAAACGAGCTCCTCACCGAAGCTCCAACCAACGCCATGGGCGGTGGCTTCTCAGTAACTCAAGCTGCTTCAACCACAGGCAACCTCGCTGGTTACGATCCAATTCTTATCAGCCTTGTTCGCCGCGCAATGCCCAATGTCGTTGCTTACGACATTGCTAGCGTTCAGCCAATGAGTGCCCCAACTGGCCTTATCTTTGCCTTCCGTGCAAGATACGACAATCAAGCTGGTGACGAGGCTATGTACGACGAGCCAATCGCATCGTTCGCTGGTATCTGCGGTTCTACTGGTATCAACAATCAAACTGAAGGTTCAACTTATACCAACCCCTTCGGTCTTGGTAACTCGGCTGGTACTTTTGGTACCTCACCAACCCGTAAGAATCTTTTCGAGAGATTCCGTGGTTTCCTCACTGGTCAGGCTGAGAACCTCGGTTCTGGCTCTTACCTTGAGACTGGTGGCATCGCTGGTACCTTCCGCGAGATGGCATTCAGCATCGAGCGTGTTGCAGTTCAAGCCCGTACTCGCGCTCTCAAGGCTGAGTACACCACTGAGCTTGCTCAGGATCTCAAGGCCGTTCACGGACTTGATGCTGAGGCTGAACTTGCCAACATTCTCTCTGTTGAAATTCTCAACGAAATCAACCGCGAGATTCTCCGTGCAGCCTACACCATCGCCAAGACTGGTACTCAACAGAACGATGTCACCGCCAAGGGTGCTTACGACCTCCTGAACGATTC
>Ga0105102_10000532_pt1 | contig 11500 bp, 10 predicted proteins | sample PPLLaktember2015_FD_87032 | JGI IMG/M metagenome (GOLD analysis project Ga0105102, IMG submission 87032) | Freshwater sediment microbial communities from Prairie Pothole Lake near Jamestown, North Dakota, USA - PPLs Lake P7 Core (6) Depth... | ecosystem: Environmental > Aquatic > Freshwater >...
AACAGTGACTCGCGCGCCACGTCTTTTTAAAAAATGTGCCACAGACATTCCTGTTCTGCCCAGACCCGCAACAACTACGCTCTTACCGGATATTTCCATCTGTTCCTTACGACTCACTCGAATTTCGAACATCAGAACATCGTACATCGAATAAAAGTAAGGGTTCAAGGAGCCAAGGATTCGAGGATTCAAGTGAAAAATCCTGCCATCTTATCCACTGACCACTGCCCCTGATCACTGATTTCAGTCTTCCGCCTCATACCTGTTTGCCTGCTCGACCCCTTGACCCCTTGACCCCTTGAATCCTTGAACCCTATTTATTATCGTAATTTGAGAGTGCTTAAGGCGATAAGAGCAAGAGCGATTGAAATTATCCAGAACCGGACAATTACTTTGGGCTCCGGCCATCCTTTCAACTCAAAATGATGGTGAAGAGGCGCCATTCTGAAAATCCTGCGCCCCTTTGTCATTTTGAAGAAACCCACCTGAAAAATAACGGAAAGCGCCTCGATCACAAACAATCCGCCCGCAATAACAAGGATAAATTCCTGTTTTGTTATTACGGCAACCGTTCCTATTGCGCCCCCTATTGAGAGCGATCCCACATCTCCCATGAAAACCTGCGCCGGATATGCGTTAAACCAGAGGAACCCGAGCCCTGCTCCCACAAGCGCTCCGCAGAAGACGGTTATTTCTCCGCTTCCCGCCACGTAATTTATCTGGAGATACTCTGCAATCTTCACATGCCCTGTGACATATGCGAATATCATATATGTTACAGCCACGATTATCGCCGGGCCTATGGCAAGGCCGTCAAGTCCGTCGGTAAGGTTTACGGCATTTGAGGTTCCAACAATAACCAGCGCCGCGAAAAGTATGTAAAACATACCGAGGTCCGGCGAAAATTTTTTGAAAAAGGGAAATGTCAGCACGCTTGAAAAGTCTGAACGTGAACAGATGAGCGCCCCGACTACAATCGCCAGTCCGGTCTGCATGATAATTTTCTGCCTTGCGCTCAGCCCCTTGTTCTGTTTTTTGACCTGCTTTAAGTAATCATCGGCAAATCCGATGGCGCCGTATCCTGTTATGACCAAAAGAAGTATCCATACGTAATAACTGGCAAGGTTCGACCAGAGCAGGGTCGATACCGTAATCGAGATGATCACCAGGGTTCCACCCATCGTGGGAGTTCCTGTTTTGCTGTGATGAGCCTGCGGGCCGTCCTCCCTTATATATTGTCCTATCTGCATCTGTGAAAGTTTGCGTATGAACCACGGCCCGAGAAGGAAGCATATAAGAAAAGCGGTGAGGATCGCATATATCGTCCTGAAAGTAATGTACCTGAATACATTAAAAACGGTAAATGTCGTGTGGAGAGGATATAGTAAATGGTAAAGCACTCTTATTCTCCCGCCCATTCCTTAAGTTTAAAAACGATTTTTTCCATTCTCATTCCCCTTGAACCTTTCACAAGCACCCAGTCTCCCGGAGCAAGCCATCCTGTGACATCTTCAAGGATATCATCATGGGAGCCTGTGACTATGCTGTTTGGATTCATTCCGTTGCCGGCAGCCCCCTCGGCTGTGTTTCCCGCAAACTGTCCCGTCGCATAGAGCCTTGCAACGCCGTATTCCGCGCAAAGAGCCCCCATCTTTTCGTGCAATTTTCCCGAATCTTCTCCAAGCTCAAGCATGTCGCCCGCAACAAGAACTCCTCTGTTGTCCGCCCTGAGTTCCGAGAGGGTTTTTATCGCCTCTTCCATTGAGCGCGGGTTCGCGTTATATGTGTCGTCGATAACGGTTATTCCGTTTGAAAGGGTAAAAATATTCATACGCCCTTTTTCAGGTGCAATATTTTCAAGTCCGGCCTTGATTTCTGACGCCGGAATTCCCGCGAGATATCCGACCGATGCCGCTGCAAGAGCGTTTGCAACCATGAACCGTCCTGATACCGGGAGGTTGACATCAACGGTCTCTTCCGGAAGCAGGAGAGTAAAAGATGTCGAATATCTTTTAACCTTAATCATGGATGCCCTTACATCCGCATTCTCCGAAAATCCGAAGAGAACAACCCTCTTTGATGTTCTGCGGGCAAGTTTCATGACCATTTCATCATCCGCGTTAAGAACAGCCGCACCGTCAGGCCTGATTCCGTCAATAAGCTCTCCCTTCGCATTCATCACGCCTTCCAGGGAAACCAGTCCTTCAAGATGAGCAGGGCCGATATTCGTTATGATGCCGATGTCCGGCGAACAGATTCGCGCGAGCCGTTCTATTTCGCCGGGATGGTTCATTCCGAGTTCGACAACCGCCCATTTATGGCTTCGGCTAAGCTTGAGAAGAGTCAGAGGAAGGCCGATTTCATTGTTCAGATTGCCGGTTGTTGAAAGAGTTTCAAAACGGCGCGAAACGACCCCGGCTGTCATTATTCTTGTTGTCGTTTTACCGTTTGAACCTGTGATTGCCGCAACCGGAATGCCCGCTCTGATCCTGTTGTACGATGCCAGACAGCCGAGAGCCGTGACAGTCTCTTCAACCCCTGCGCAAAAGATGCCGTCCCTCTTCCATTTTTCACATGAAAGTCCTGATGCCTCCCGCCTGTTTATAATGAGCCCCTTTACTCCATGCTTTATAACTTCTCCGGCAAAAGCATGTCCGTCATGGAGGTTGCCCCTGATTGCCACAAAAAGTTCGCCGGCTGAAATTGTTCTCGAATCGATGGAGACACCTGAGAATAAAAGATTGCCGGCGGCGGAAAGAATCTCTCCTCCTGTGGCCTTTATTATCTCTTCCTGTGTCCATGGAATCGGTTGCTTCATATTTTCAACCTGCTGAGCTTAAGGATAAAAGGGCAAGCTCTGCCTCCTGTCTGTCATCAAACCGGATCTTTGTTGAACCTTTGATCTGGTAATTTTCATGTCCTTTTCCTGCGATCAGAACAGTATCCCCGGGACGGGAAGCCTTTATGCCCAGCCAAATCGCTTTCTTCCGGTCGGGCTCCGTGACATATCCTCTTTTGTTAAAATCACGCGTAAGTTCGGACGGATCGTACCGGTCGATTTTTTTTCGTGTAACTCCGTCCGTTATGTCATTTATGATATCCGAAGGATTTTCCGTTCTGGGATTGTCGGATGTTATGACCGCTATATCTGAAAGGGTCGCGGCTATTTCACCCATCAGCGGCCGTTTTGTTTTATCCCTGTCTCCACCGCACCCGAAGATGCATATAAGCCTTCCGCTTGTAATGGGTCTCAAAGATATGAGGACATTTTTAAGAGCATCAGGCGTATGGGCATAATCGACATAGACCGATATTCCCAAAGAATTATCCACTCGTTCGAGCCGTCCCGGAACAACCCCGACCGTTTCAATTCCCCGCCTGATCCTTTCCGGTGAAATGGCGAGTCCTGAGCCGAGACCTGCCGCGCAAAGAATATTTTCAACATTATGTTTTCCGACAAGGCCTGATCTGAACTTGATATTTCCCTGAGGTGTGAAAATTTCAGCTTCTATTCCTTCGGGACTGAGGCTGTACTTTGCAGTGTGGACTTCATATGCGGGATTCGAGCCTGTTTTAATGCATTTTGCCGAAAGGACTTCAGAGAGTTCTTTTCCTCTTGCGTCGTCGCAGTTTACCACCGCGAAAGCCTTATCCCTTTTAGGTCCGGAAGAGAGCATATCGGTGAATAGCCTTTTCTTGCACAGCCAGTAGGTTTCAATATTTCCATGGTAGTCAAGATGGTCATGCGTAAGGTTTGTGAAAATGGCGGCGTCAAAAAAACAATCCTCCACTCTGAAGAGGTCGAGGGCGTGTGATGAAACCTCCATAACCACATGGGTTATGCCGTCTTTCGCCATTTCGGACAGAATTCTCTGGAGATCAAGAGATTCGGGAGTCGTTACCGGATTTGAAAAGGTTTTTCCCGAAAAACGGTAGTTGATGGTGCCTATCACACCGACTTTAAATCCTGCGGAAGAAAGAATGCTTTCTGTAATATATGAGATGGTGGTTTTGCCGTTTGTTCCGGTGATTCCTATTGTTACAAGTTTCATGGAAGGGTTGTCGTAGAATTTTGCGGCGACCTTCCCCAGAGCCTTTCTGGTATTTTCAACCTGAATTCTTATAAAATTCCCGCTTACCTGTTTTTGAACAACAACGGCGGAAGCTCCCCGCGCCATCGCTTCGTCGATAAAGTCGTGGCCGTCTGCCGTATGTCCGGGAATTGCCACAAAAAGGCCCGATGGCCTGACATCCTGAGCCCTGTAATGCACCGATCCGATTTCAGGATCATAAGAAGAGGACAAACCGTCCCTTCCGGCATCGGGGTTTCCGGCGCTATGCGTTACCCGGAGATCTTTTACGATTTCCGACAGCTTCACCCCAACAGCTCTCTTTCCCGGGAAACTCTCAGCTTGCCGGCGTCTCTGTTTTTAGGCTGGACATTCATGTATGTCAGGGTCTCCTGGGCTATTTTCTTGAAAGCCGGAGCGGATACAATTCCTCCATAATGATTCCTGGCCGGCTCATCCACCATGACGAGGATGGCAACCTGCGGGTTTTCAGCCGGAGTGAAGCCGACGAAAGATGAAATATATTTGCCTTTCGCGTATCTCCCGGTTTCATCGGTTTTTTGAGCGGTTCCTGTTTTACCGCATACCGTATAACCTTCAAGCGCCGCGTTGAAGCCTGTTCCATCCTTCTCTGTCACCGACATTAATATGTTTTTTATTTTGGCCGCGGTTGCCGGTGAAATTGCCTGGCGCACCTGAGCCGGATCAAACCGGTTTAATATAAAGCCATTCTGATCCATGATGGATTGGACTATGTAAGGCTTCATGAGTATCCCGTCATTTGCTATTGCCGAAACAGCGGATATGAGCTGAAGAGGAGAAGCTGAAATTCCCTGTCCGAACGCTATCGTTCCGATATCGATTGCGCGCCAGTTTTTGTAGGAAGAAACGATTCCGGATGTTTCACCCGGGCAGTTTATTCCTGTTTTTTCACCGAATCCGAAATCTTTCAGGGTTTTATAAAGGCGTTCAGGCCCTGTTTTGCTTGCCAGCTTGAATGCTCCGATATTGCTCGATAACTTTACAACCTCCTTAAGGGTCAGCCATCCGTAAGAGTGTGTGTCATGGATTATATGTTTACCGATTCTGTATTCACCGTTTTCACAGAAAAAAACCTCGTTTTCGGAGCAGTTGCCGTATTCAACTGCAGCGGCGGCGGTAAAAATCTTCATCGTTGAACCAGGCTCAAAAGGATCTGTTATCGCCCTGTTTCTCCACAAATCCCTGTCGAATTTTTCGTAGGCATTGGGATTTAATGAAGGATACTGAGCTATCGAAAGTATCGCGCCTGTTTTTGGCGACATTACCACTGCTATGCCGGATTTTGCGGAGTTTTCATCCACGGCCTCTTTCAACGCTTTTTCTGTTATGTACTGGATCGTCTGATCGACAGTAAGAACGATATTTTTCCCGCTGTAATCAGCCGCACTTTTTCCGGAATCAAAACCCTGCCCCAGAGCGTCCTTTAAAACGACATACTCGAAATCCGAACCCTTCAGCTGGTTGTCGTAGTAAAATTCGATCCCTTCGAGTCCTTTTCCGTCCATCCCGGTAAATCCTATCGTCTGCGCGGCAAGCGTTTTCTGCGGATAGAATCTGCTCGTTTCAGACATAAATTCTATGCCGTCAATTTTAAGATTTTTTACAGTGCCGACCTCCTTCGGCGTGGCCTGCCGTTTTACCCATATGAAGGGTTTCTTTGAAAGGAGTCTCTCCCGAAGAATTCCTGAATCCATGTTCAGTGAGGTCGCAAGCAGTCTTGCCGTTTCAGCCGGATTCTTTATTTTGCGCGTAAAGGCTGCAATGGATGTGGAATTGATTGAAACGGCCATTTCGCGAAGATTCGCATCATAAATAGTCCCGCGTTTTCCAAGTTCTTTAAACGGTCTTTCATACTCCGCCGAGGCTTTTTTGGAAAGCCATGAACTCTGGTATATCTGCAGATAACCGGCTTTGGCGCCTATAGCGGAAAGGAAGGCTGTAAAAAGAAAGCCGAGTATCGTGATCCTGAATTTGATATATTTGGTTTCGATAATTCTCATGGAATCATTATCATCTTCTCAGGGGTTGGAATTATGAGGCCGAGCTGCGTTCCAGCAATCCCGATAATTCTCTGCGGAGATTTAAGATGCGCGATTTCGACTTTGAGATCATTCTGCAGAGATGAAAGTCTTAACCGCTTATCGGTCTCTTTTGTTATCTCATATCCGGTTTTAACGCATTGAACTCTGCACCATGTGTATAAAAAAAGTTCGGTTACGAAGAGTATTGCAATGACAGACCATATTGCCCCCGGCCTGAACCCTGTTTTTTTATTCCGGAGAATTTTTTTTATATCAAGCATGATGCTCTCGTATTTTTTCAGCCGCCCGCAACTTTGTGCTTCTGGCCATTGGATTTAAAAGAATCTCTTCCCGACTTGGCCGGAGAGCTTTTCTGTTGAGAGTCCTAAATATTCTTGTTCTATCGCATACGCAGACGGGAAAATCCGGGGGACAAACACACCCCTTTTCAAACTCCCTGATCTTATGTTTTACTATTCTGTCTTCAAGGGAATGAAACGTCAGAATACAGATGCGCCCCCCCGGATTCAGAAGTTCCGGAATTTCATCCATGAACGCGGAGAGATTTTCAAGTTCACGGTTGACAGCAATTCTGAGAGCCATGAAGACGCGTGTCGCCGGATGGATTTTCAGCTTGCTCCGGGCTTTTACCGGTATTGAAGAGCAAACAATCTCAGAAAGGCGCTCGCTCGTTTCTATCCCCGCCGTTTTTCTTGCTTTTGCGATATTTCTTGCAATAATGCGAGACCAGCGCTCTTCCCCGTAATCCTTAAAAAGCTTTTCCAGACCCGCTTCATCCAATTCGTTTACCAGATCTTTGGCCGTCATATCCGACCGGGTGTCCATTCTCATGTCAAGAGGTTCCGCTCTTCTGAAGCTGAAGCCTCTTCCGCTCGATTCAATCTGATGGAGAGAAATACCCAGATCGAGCAATATGCCGTCAAGCCCTGAAATATTTGATTCTGAAAGGAACTCGGAGAGACGAACGAAATTGCCTTTGAACAGGCGGACGTTTTGCAGGTAAGGTATTAGGACATTCTTCGCGTTTTCAATGGCATCATTGTCCTGATCAATCCCTATCAGCAGGCCGCCGGGCATGATTTTTTCGCAAATAGCCCCCGCATGGCCGGAGCCTCCGAGAGTGCAGTCCGCAATAATTTTTCCGGGCTTGCAGTCAAGATAATGCAAAACCTCTTTTGTCATGACGGGGATATGGTAAATCTGCATTTATCAGATTCCTAATTTCGCAATTTCGTTTCTTACATCCTCCTTTTTGTTATCGTTTTCCATTTCTTCAAGCTCCTTATTCCATTTTTCAAGAGACCATATTTCAAAATGATCGAGGGCTCCGACAAGCACGATATCTTTTTCGAGCCCGGCATACTGTCTCAAGGCAGGCGGAACCAGAATTCTGTCCTGTTTGTCGCACGAGCATTCAAATGCCGCTCCGATGAATATTCGTCTGAAGCGTCGCATGCTGTCGCTTTTTTCGGCAAGAGAAAGAATCTTGTTTTCTATCTTTCTCCATTCTTCAAAAGGATATGCGTAAAGAGTTCCGTCCATTCTTGACACAACAACTCCGTCCTGATCCTCGTCTTTGATTATGTCGCGGAATCTCGCAGGAATTATTATGCGGCCTTTTGAATCTATCGTATGAAAGGATGTTCCTCTAAACATATTTCACCATTTTTATGCACGATTACCCATATAAAACCACTTTGAGCCACTTTTTTTATATAAATGATACAATTTAATGTAAGTGTCAAGAAAAAAATAAAATTCTTTTAATTATTTTTCTAATAAATTATAAGTGTTAAAACCAATGAAAAGCAATATAAAAAGGTGGATAAATGTGGATGTTTTTTGGATTTCAAATAACCAGCCGGCTTTTTCTGTTATGTTAAATGGTATGGGTACACATTAAAAATTATAACTCACATCTCGAACAATTATCATGAAGGAAAAGCAAAGCGCCCTATAAATATAAGTAATTAGTTAGAGACACTGTTAAATTTTTATACCGGCGAAAGCTTGAACTTAAATTGATAAAAATCCTTGACAATATTTAAGAACTTCTGATATTTGTCATTTCGGTATCAGAAGATCGAAGGATTTAAATGGTTGTAGCATCGGCCACATATTAATGATTGCAGGATCAACATTATAAAAAAAGGGGTTCTGAAGTGGCTCAACTCGGCGACATTACATCGACGGAAAAGCTTCTTAAAGTCATTCGCAGCAAGGAAGAGTTAGGGTCGGCTCCCGCCGAACCCCCACCCAAACAATCCGGAACCGTCAAGCCTCCCAAAAAGGATTCGATTCCATCCGGAAAATCATCCACTGTGGGTATTGATATCGGCCATGAGTATCTGCGAATTGTCAGGACCGAGACAGGCTTGCTGGGTTCAAGGCAGATTATAGACAGACGGCGTTTCGCCATACCGCCTGAAACTCAGGTTGACTCACCGCAATTCGCGGCATTTCTTAAATCATCCCTCTTATCGGCCTGCGGATCCCCGAAGCAGTCGGATCTCTGGGCCATCATGTCGTCCGCCAATGTCGAACTGCGCAGCATACGCATACCCAAGGTCGCCAGGAAGCAGGTCCGTAACGCTGTTTACTGGACAGCCAAAAAAGAAGTCCCGTTCGATGAAAAAGAGATGGTCTTTGATTTCGAAGTGCAGGGAGAGGTCGTGGAGCAGGGTGTCCCCAAGCTGGCAGTCATGTTCTACACGGCTCCGATCCGGGATGTGGAGAATCTCCGAAAACTCTTTTTAAGTATCGGCTGGCCGCTTACAGGCATATCGATAGTTCCGTTTGCCGGTCAGAACCTTTTCAGGAGCGGCTGGATGTCGGTGGAGGAAGGCACTCACACAAGCCTCTTTATTGGAAATGATTTTTCCCGTATTGATGTCTATTCCGGCGGCAACCTCATAATGACGCGGGGAATCAAGGCCGGCATAAGCAGCATGGCAGAATCTCTGATAGGACAATACAGCTATTCGAAATACATGGAATCGGTTCCCCTTACGCCGGAAGATGCCCGTAAAATACTTCTTTCCATAAGCCCCGATACCCCTGATTCTCAAAAAACCTATGCCGATTTCGGCCTCACTGAAGATAAGGTTTTCGAGATGATTCAGCCCGCTCTTGACCGGCTGGCCCGTCAGGTCGAAAGAACTTTCGAGAACTTTGCCACAATCCATGGCGATCAAAAGATCGAGAGAATCTTTATCTCCTGCTCCATTAATATATATCCGCCCATGGTCGAATATGTCGGCGCTCAGCTTGGAATTGCCACCGAAGTCCTGGATCCGCTGAGCGCGAAGGATTCGATTGCTGTTTGCCGGGATGTGGATGACACCGGATGCCTCTCGGAGCGCATAGCCTTCGCGCCCGCGCTTGGTATAGCCCTTTCGGACAATGCCAACACTCCCAACCTCATGTTTACCAGCAGGGAGAAGGAGAGCGAAGAAAAAGTAAAGCTGATAAACAGGGCTGTTTTTGCCGGCATTGCAGTCGTTTTCATTATATGCGCCGGATTTTTCTTTACCCGGGTACAAGCAATTGAACAGAAGAAAAAGGTAATAACCGGCTTGGAAACGGAGCTTGCGAAGATCGGCAAGCCCGTCGATCGCAGCGAACTTAAGAAAATGACTGATGAGATCAACAAGCGCAAGGAACTCTCAAAAGTATATGCCGACAGATATCTCGGTATGGTGCTGATCGGAGAAATTACGGCCCTGACTCCTGAGAATATCCGCCTTCTTGATATGAAATCGAATATAAGTTTCACAAAGGCAGGCGCTCCTGCCAAACCGGCCGGACAGGATTCAAAAACAGCGCGGGTTGAGGAGATGATACTGGAGGGGATAATCCTGAGCGAGCGGCAGAAGCTGGAAGCCACCCTCGCAAGCTATATCATGACACTTGAGGCTTCACCCATTTTCAGTCAGGTGACCTTAAGCAAAAACTCTGTGATATACTATGTAAAGGGTGAAGTGCTCCATTTTATCCTGAATCTTAAGGTGGAGGAGAGTATCCATGGCTAAGATCAAGCTGGATTTTAAGATTCCGCTGCAGAGCCTCACATATGTAGGGGTCTGCCTGCTTGTCGTTATCCTTTTTATATTTTTATGGTACATTCCGTCAGGAAAAACGATGGATGAACTTGCCGTAAAAACGAATGATATAAAATTCCGGATCGAAGAGCAGCGAACGCTTGCGCCGTTATATCAGTCTCTTAAAACCAGGATGGAGAAGAAAGCCTCCGAGGTGCTGCCGCTTCCGGAAAAAGGTGTTCTGTCGCATAAAGATATTGCCACACTTCCCATGGTTTTCAGAACAGAGGCCAAAAAGAGCGGAATGTCCCTCACTTCGGCTGTCCCGAATCCTGAAACCGTGACAAGCGGAGGCAAATTCCTGTTGGTGAACGCCATAATCAGGGGGAATTTTTTTGACTATCGAAAATTTCTCATAAATCTCGGGGCCATTCCCTATGTACAGCATATCGAAGAGATTTCGATTCAGCAGAAACCGGACGCCATGGAATTTAATATGAAGATATGGGTGGCCGTAGGATGAGGAGGCAGGTTTTTTATGGCTAAACTGGCTAATCGGGAGAAGATCATTCTGGGTGTTATGGCGATAGCAATAATTTGCGCCGCCTTTATTTACCTGTCGCCCAAAAAGAAAAGTGTGGAGCAGGTTGATATGGCTCAGAAAACCGCTGAGCTCAACACGTTTGTAGCCACTATGGCCGGAAGTCTCAAAGAGGACACGAATAATCCCGGCACAGTGATCCTTGCGCGCGCTGAAAAAGAATGGGCACAGGATCCTTTCCTGAGCAGGAAAGATCTTATCAGGTGGAATGAGGCCAAAGCCATAAAAGCTAAAGAAGGCGCCGCTGTAAAGATAGAGTTCGTTTATAGCGGCTACTTTGAAGTGGGGAAAAAGAAGATGGCTATCATAAATGGCCTGGAATATACGGAAGGCGAAGCTCTCGACGTTAAAGGGTATGTACTGAAAAGTATTTCCCCTGCAAAAGTCGTGATTGAAAACCGCGGAATCGGGGCAACGATAAGTGTGCCCATGCAGGAGTAAAAGGGAGGCACCGATGGCTTATATCAACTCTAAATATCCGTGCAGAGGACTGGCGGGCATACTTCTGTCGGCATTGCTGATTTTTGGCTGCGCCGGGAATGAGACCGTTATAAAGGATCCCCTCTTCGACAAATGGTCAACGATGGGGGAAACAGCCACAGGCCATTCCCCTGCCCCACGTGACAGGAGCGCTGCATTGGCGCAACAGCTCGCCGGAAAAGACCTTGCGGTAGAGCCTGCCAGGGATCTCCCGGTACAGCCGAT
>Ga0105102_10000533_pt1 | contig 11493 bp, 8 predicted proteins | sample PPLLaktember2015_FD_87032 | JGI IMG/M metagenome (GOLD analysis project Ga0105102, IMG submission 87032) | Freshwater sediment microbial communities from Prairie Pothole Lake near Jamestown, North Dakota, USA - PPLs Lake P7 Core (6) Depth... | ecosystem: Environmental > Aquatic > Freshwater >...
AACACCCCTTCTTTCAAAAGAGATTAATTACTTTTACTTTATTCACTAACGATTTTATCCTTAAATTCTTTCCAGTTAGTAGCATTCTTATAATTATCTACTGAATTTGCCGGAACTTTAATTGTAGTTAGAGAAGAACATAGATCAAAAACGGTAACTGTTGCTAAGGTTGTTATCCCTGCAGAAGCGTCACGTTTTACTATTACAGTGTTTAAACTGACACAGTACCTAAAAGCAAAATCCTGGATTTCTGTAATACTGGATGGAAGTGTAATTTTTTCGAGACCAGTGCATCCATTAAACAGATAGGTGTAAATTTTTGTCAATGAAGATGGCAGATTTAATTCTTTAAGGCTGCTGCAATATAAAAACACGTTATATCCTATGTCTGTAAGACTTGAATTCGGTTTAAAATCCATGGTTGCTAAACTAGTGCATGATTCAAATGCAGAAACTCCAATTTGTTTTACAGTCGAAGGAATTACAATACCTTTCAAATTTTTGCAACCAGCAAAAGTACTCGCAGCAGTATACCAATTTTTCCCTATTGATTGCAAACCCTCAGGAAGATTAATGCTCACCATAAAAGAATCGTTTTTAAATGCTTCTGGTGCTAATCCTGTAACAAATTCAGCACCAATCTTTTGAGGGATAGTAACATGAGCAGCTGTTAAGCACGCAGGAATCAGCCCTGTAATCTCGATACCGGTAGTTATAGCCGCTCCATCTCCTGCTTCACTTGCAGGTCTGAAAGTAAATGCTGTTGGACCAGTTTCCCATTGTGCATAAAGTGTTATGTCGGCAGTAACGGGGGTTGAAAAATCGTAAACTTGTGTACCAGCCGCATCTTTACTCCAATTCATAATCTGATAGTGTTCCTTAGCAATATTAACAGGTTGAGTTGCGGTTTGTAATGAATCCACTAATTGAGCTTCTGAAGTGGGAGTACCTCCATTGGGAACAAAAGTTACCAGAAAGGATTTAACCAATTTATCATTTTTTTGAAAATTAACACTGTCGATTTCGTTAACAGCCTGTTTAAAAACAACAGTGCCTGATTTATAAACATACATTGTATCCTGTGCATTGGCAAAATAACCAAACAGAAATACAGCTATAACTAAAGTAAATACTGTTCTCATTTTAATTTCCTCCTTTATTTAATTTTTTAAAAATTTTATTGTTTCATATTTATAATCGTTTCGTAAACGACAGATATACAGTCCCTTCTGTAATTGCGAAACGGATATCCGATTATGATTCGTTCCATATTGACTGTTAATTGTTTGCCTTAGCAAAACCCTTCCTTGCAAATCTATGATTTCAACATTCAAAGTTCTTGCTTCAATTGATTCATAGCTAAGTTGAAATTCATTTGTAACCGGATTTGGATACAATGAAAAAGTACTTTCCCTTTTACTTTCCAATGTCTTTACATCAGTTGTGACGGGACTAAACGTCAGGTAACGAATGCTGCTTAGCAAGAAAGAAGCAGAACTTCCATCAGTTTTTTTCACTTCCATATTACCTGAAGGAAAAGTTAACTTTTGGATACCGCTTAAAACAAAAGATGTTACCGTGCCAGCCTTCTCCTTTACGTTAAGCTGGTTTTGTGCCTTTAGTCCTGTCAGGCCGAGACCAAACAGGAGTACAGCACAAAGAATTAATTTTTTACGTTTCATTTTTGACCTCCTTTTTTTAACAATATAAATTATATAAACTACCTTTTAATCGCCTGAGACAATTAAGTCCTTGAATTTAACCCAATTACTTGCTGTCTTATAATCATTAACCGAATTAGCCGGAACTTTAATCGTAGTTAAAGAATCACATAGGTCAAATACTGTACCGGTAGCCAGCTTTGTTATCCCTGCAGAAGCTTCACGTTTTATAAGAACAGTATTTAGGCTTGTACAGAATCGAAAAGCCTGATCCTGTATCTCTGTAATGCTGGATGGAAGTGTGATTTTTTCAAGACCAGTGCACCCATTAAACAGGTATGTGAAAACCTTGGTTAAAGACGATGGCAATTGGAGTTCTTTGAGGCTGCTGCAGTATAAGAATACGTTATAACCAAAGTCCGTAAAACTTGAAGGTTGTGTGAACTCAAATGTTTCCATTGCGGTACATGATTCAAAAGCAGATACACCGATTTGAGTAACCGTAGATGGTATTATTACGCTTTTTAAATTAGTGCAACCTTTAAATGCTGATGAGTTAGTGTACCAGTTTTTCCCAATAGAAATCAGACCCTCCGGTAATTTAAGACTCACCATGTAAGTATTATTTTTGAACGCTTCCGAAGCAATCCCGGTAACAGGTTGTCCACCAATCAATACTGGAATAGCAACATGCTGAGCCCCCTTGCATGCATCAATCAGTCCCGTTATTTCAATTCCGGAAGTAATGGCAGCGCCATCTCCAGCTTCACTGGCAGGTCTAAAAGTAAATGCTGTTTCATCTGTTTCCCACTGTGCATATAAATTAATATCATCGGTAATTGGTGTTGAAAAATCGAACATTTCGGTGCCATTAGCATCTTTACTCCATCCTAATATTTTATAGTGTTCTAAATAAATATTTTCAGGTGGTGTAGCTGTTTTTGCCGAATCAATAACTTGTACATCCGGACTTGGTTTACCTCCATTGGGATTAAAGACCACTAAGTAAGTCGGAATTGGTTCGGGTTGCTCGTCTTTTTCACATGAAGTTGATAATATAATCAACATTACCATTGAACATGTGATAATTAGTAATTGGTTAATTTTTTTAATTCTCATAATTTTTAACTTCTGAAATTATTAAAGTAACACTTAGTTTAAATACAGCTTTAGTGTATATGCAGGTTATTAACCAGCAATTATTGATACCCTGGATTTTCAGGAAGCAAATTTGGATTTGAACTTGTCCGGCTTAAAGTAATTGGCCAGTAATAATACATTTCGGCGAATACTTCATTGGGTACTCCCATTACATTCTCAATTATATCAAGTGCATACTTTCTTGGTCCACCTGTATAAGTACTTTTGTAGTCAAGAACGTACTTCAATCCACTTCTTGACTGAGATAAATCCTTCATTGCTGATCTCCACCGTATAACATCAAAGTAGCGTGTACCTTCAAAGGCCAGTTCAATTTTGCGTTCATGACGAACCTCCTCTAATGTTGGAACATTTGTGAATGGTTTCATTCCTGCTCGCTCCCGAATAACATTCACCGCATTTTTGGCATCATCACCCTTGCCTAATTGCAAAGCTGCCTCAGCAAGATTTAGGTAAATTTCTCCCAAACGGAAAACAATCCAATCTGTTTTGGAATAGCCTCTGCCGGGTGAAATGGCCATCGACTCTTCCAAATACTTTAGAGGTCCAAATGGAGTAGGCCAACCCTTGCTTAACTCAAAGCTGATAACTGGAACACTTTTATGTCCTGCATCATCCTGATAATCACCTGCATCAAGCAACAATGTACCTTTGTCAGTAAGTAATCCTTTATGATAATCCAAGGTTATTTTTTGTTTGCCATCTGACCATGGAGTTTCACAAGTGTAAACACTTGCTTTAAAACGTGGATCTCTGTTTCCCCAAAGTTCCTCCATGGTCCAGAATTTCCATTTTTCCGGATTTTTTGGCGCATTAAAAATCATTCCTTCGCGGGGTATTACCGAAGGATGCCCTGGAGGGTCATTTAAATTTTCGAACGATTCTACCATCTCAAGCGTTATGTTACTACATTGTCCTCCACCCCAAATCTGGTAACCACACGGAGCTTGCCAGTGATCCCACGAATGCCCCCTACCTGAAAATCCATCGAATACTTCTGAAAAAATAACTTCGCTATTATTCTCTACTAAAAACAAATTACGAAAATTCCTTGCGTACCCGTCGTGAGTACCATCATTATCAGCGGTATATAACTGAAAATGTCCGGAATTAATAATTTCCTGGGATGCATTATAGCTTTGAGTCCAGAAGTAATCCTTTTTACCCGGATCAACCCCCACAATTCCATCCAACTGAACTGTACCCCAAGTGGCAATACTTGCCGCATACATTGCAGCCCGGCTCTTAAGCGCTAAGGCGGCATACTTTGAGGCGTGGCCAACATTTCCACCTGAATTTACTTCTAACAAAGAGTTTGAAGAAATGATATCATTCAACTCATCAATAATGAATTGCCAAATTTCCGTCTCTTTTGCACGTTTTGGGTAAAGTTCCTCTTTTGGGTCATCCAGTTTCTGTGATTTTGTAATCAGTGGTACACCTCCATACCTTTTCACCATATTAAAATAAGCGAAAGCACGTAAGAATCTTGCCTCAGCCAAACGCATCTTTTGTTCAGCTTCAGGAAGCGGTGATGTAGAAATTTGTTCAATAAAAACATTCAGTGAGCGAACTAAACTATATCCCCACCAATCCCAGGATGAACTATTTATGTTTCGATATGATGGTCGAAAAGTCACATGCTGGTAGAAAACCGATTCGTCGCTGGCATTGCTTGCCACATCCTCAAGTTTATCTGCCTCACTGAGAGGGGAAGGAATATAGGCAAAATGGTCTCCATTAAAGGACATTTCATTAAAAAACTTCATGCTTTCGTAGCAGTTTGCCAGATATTTGTTGACGTATGACGCATCGCTCCATAGGGTAGCATCTGTAATCAAATTCAATGGTTTGGTATCCAAAATATCCTCCTGGCATGAACTTATCGTTATAACTGAAAGTATAATGACAAATAATTTTTTCATCTTGATAAGTATTATTTAATTAAAAACTGATATTTAATCCAAAACTATAAGTCTTCATCTGTGGATAGTAGTAACCACTCATTCCGCTAGGTGCTTCAGGGTCTAACCCAAACTTACTAAGTTGACTAAGGGTAAATAGGTTTGTTCCTGCCAAGTAAACTCTTAGATTTCCAAGTTTTATCTTATTTGTCAGGCTGTTTGGTAATGTATAACCAACTGATAGAGTTTTTAATCTCATGTAGTCTGCCTGAATATAATAATAATCAGATGGGGCAGTATTGGGTGCATTGCTTCCTAATCGTGGTACAATGGCTTGTGGATCGTTGTTTCTATAAGTCCAGCGTTCATTGTACATTACTTCCGGATAACCCGACATTTGCCTTAACTTAACTTCCTGAACAAATCCAACTCCACTATTTACCAGTGCATTAAGATCAAATCCTTTGTATGATAATGCAACATTCAATCCAAGCATCCAATGTGGATATGGACCTTGTCCTATCAATACCTGGTCTCGCCAGTCTAACCTGTCGTCGCCATTGATATTTAGAAAGTGCACATCTCCGGGCATTATTTTTGTGTTTCCTGTATTTATGTCATATACATAATTTAAATCATCTATCTCCTTTTGCTTTGTAAAAAGTCCTGCGGAAATCCAACCATATGTTTCATCCACCCAATGGCCGGTTTTTTGTTTAATTCGCAATTCATCGGGGTCAGTATAAGCGGGTTCATCGTATTTTCCCCATTTCGACCTCGCCCAGGAGACATTCGCAGAAATGTTGTAGTTAAACTCTTTAACTGAATTTTTGTAACCAATCATAAACTCAAAACCCCGGGTGTTCATTTCATTGAGGTTCTCAAGTGGAAGGTCAGCACCAAAAGTATCAGGTAAAGTTGCTGTTCGCTGTCCGGGAATACCCCTTCTGTTACGGTAAAAAACATCAGCTTCACCAAATAATGTGCCTTTGAACAGGCCAAAGTCTAACCCAAAATTATAGATATCCATAGTTTCCCAGGTGAGATTTTCATTGGGTATTCCAGTTGCAGTATAGCCTTGCAGAACTGTTGTACCAAAAATATAGGACCCTTCCATGGTATATCCACCGATATAAGGATACATTATTGGAATTGCATCATTACCGGTTTCGCTTATTCCACCACGAATTTTAAGATTGCTAATTACGGAACTGCTATTCAGAAATCCCTCTTCAGAAATTCTCCATCCTAATGATAGGCTGGGAAATAATCCCCAACGCTTTTCAGGGCTGAATTGTGCAGAACCATCATAACGGACAGTTGCTTCTAACAAATATTTTGATTTATAATTATAATTAAAACGATTCACCCAGCTTACCCTTCCACTTTCATCTGCAGACCCGTCTGATTTTTGATTTTTTAGCGCTCCTGCAAAAAGGTAAGGAGTAGTAAAACTTTCGTATCCCTCCCGGCTAGCACTTATCCAGTCTGAGTTATAGGTAATAAACTCATATAGACTTAATGCTGAAACATGATGGTCATTAGCAATAACATTGTCGTAGTTTAAAGAAAATTGACCTGTTATAATACTTGAATTCGAATCGTTGTGATACAGAGATATTGGGATGCCTGCGTACTGTGTGTATTCAGAAGTAGTGTAATTGTATTTATAAGTCTCGGGTGCACCAACAAAAGTTTTACTTCTTGAATAACCATTCTCTGCTGTCATAGTCGCTTTGGCAAAAAGTCCTTTTACAAAGGTAAAATCGTATTTTAAACCTCCTTGTAATTTAATACTCTGATAGTTAATGTCAGTTCCACCCCCTAAATTTCTATTTGTTGTAATATGAGCTCCGCCTGTTCCACCTCCGTCAGCATAAGATATTTTAGAAGTGTCAGGAAGGTATCTGGGATATATTGGTTCTGTTCCCCATAGATCTTGCCAAAAATTGTCATCCCTCCATGGAGCAGTTCTGGAGGAGATAAGAGTGGAGAGATCAACGGTGAAAGTCAGATTGTCAGTAATTTTGGCATCAGCATTTGCTCGAATATTGTAACGATTGAAGCCTCCTCCGCCTTCTTTTATAATCGATTTCTGATTGAGTAATCCAAAGTAGGCATAAAACTTTAATTTATCTGTTCCTCCCCGTAATGAAACATTGTTATCCAATTGCTTGGCAAAATCGCCTATAAGCTCATTTGTCCAGTTTGTGCTGGGGTAATTTGGATCTGTCCCTGCTTTATATTTGGCAACGTCGGCTTTACTGAATCGCATATTTGCTTCCGAGATACCCAATTCCCATTGAGTTTCTCTCCACATCTCTGAGAAAGGACCTGATCCAACCATTCTTAACATGTCAACAGGGGATTGCAAAGAATAAGTACTATTAACAGTTATAGTTGGTTTGCCATTAATACCTCGCTTTGTAATAATTAAAACAACTCCATTTCCTGCTCTTGCACCGTAGATTGCTGCAGATGCATCCTTAAGAATTGTAATGTTTTCAATTTCATTTGGTGCGAGATTGTCCATTGAGCCTTCAACTCCATCAACAATAATCAATGGCGTTCCAAAACCACGAATACTAATCATTGCTGCATCCTTTCCTGGCGCCCCATTTTCCTGCTTTGCAATCAATCCAGGCAAACGACCCGGTAAAGCATTAGAAACACTTGCTACGGGTGCAATTGTTATATCCTTGCTTTTAACGGAAGATACAGCACCTGTAAGATTTCCTTTTTTCTGTGTACCGTATCCAACTGCCACAATTTCATCGAGTCCGACTGTTCCTTCAACAAGTGTCACATTAATTGTAGATTTAGTCCCTAACTTAATTTCCTGGGTTTTCATCCCCACAAATGAAAACTGTAAAATTCCATTTTTTGTGACGTTTGAAAGAGAATAATCTCCATTATTATCAGTAACAGTGCCTGTACCAGTACCTTTCAATAATACGGTAACACCGGGCAAAGGAATTCCTGAAGAATCAATTACTTTTCCATTTATCAGTACCTGATTTGTTTCTTGTGAAAACAGGAAATAAGAAAAAAAGGATAAGAAAATCACAAATAATTTAATTTTCTTTTTCATAGTTTTGGTCTGTTTAATATTACGAATATTTATTTTGTCTATTTTTTATGATATATTTGATTTACTTCAGGTTTTTTGTTAAGCTCAAATTTATAGACAATAACAATGGGTATAAAATATTTTTTGACATAAAAAGGGTAATTTTTGATATAAATGACAGATAAGCTGAACAATTTTTCAAAGTACTTTATCGATGATCCTACGGATAGTTTCATGGGACTAATTGTAAATGATATAGGCTATACTGCAGTCAAACCAAATCAGGAATATCCATCTTCCAAAGAAGATCATAGAGGGTACTATTTCAAATGGGAAACTGGCCGGCGATTAAAAGATTATCAAATAGTATATATTTCAAATGGTACTGGAACTTTTGAAACAGAAAATAATCTAAAATTTGACGTTACTCCGGGCACCGTTTTTTTCTTATTTCCTGAAGTGTGGCACCGATATCAACCTTTACCTGATACGGGATGGACCGAGTACTGGATAGGGTGTTCTCTGCCGGAAGATAATTCACTATTTATAAACAACATTATTAATCCTCAAAATCCAATTTTCACAATTGGACTCAATACCAGAATAATCAAGGCATTTAATGAAGTTTTTGAGATTGGCCTTGAATTTTCGAGCGGAGCAATGGCCTCGATGAGTGGAGCAACCTTCTTTCTTATGGGATTGATAATTGATGCTATCAAAAACAAGAATTTTAGTGGTACTTCAAATGAAAAAATGGTACAAAAGGCAATTTGTATTTTATACGACAGCGTTGATAAAAATACAAAAATCGAACAAGTTGCAGAAATACTTAATATCAGCTATTCTTTATTTCGAAAAATTTTTACTGAATATACCGGAATACCCCCCAAACAATATCTTTTAAAGCTTAAACTGTCAAAAGCTGAAGATTTATTGCGGTTTAGTACTCTATCAATAAAGGAGATTAGTGATCTGCTGGGCTTTGAAAATCAGAATTATTTTTCGAAATACATTAAGCAAAAAACCGGTATAATACCAAACGAACATAGAAATAGCAGAAAATAATTGATTAGTAGGCTGAGACATCAATCATTGTTGTAGTTTTTATCTTTTGTATTCTTGAAAATATTGACCTAAATTTTGCAGGATTAATGATGAAAAATGAAGGCTAAAAGCGCAGCAATTGTAAAATAAACGTTATAATAGTGTTTATTCCATATCTTTCTGCATCAAATATAACTGTTTTCATCTTTATGATTATTTTTTAAGGACATTTGAATTCAGGCTATTGAAGTCAGTCAGTAGTTTCACCAATTTTGCCGCAATTGCCATTACACCACCTTTTACATCCGATTCAATATTTAATGGCATTACCGGATCGTGCAACGACATCCGAAGTAAAAACCATCCCTGTTCATGAAGCGATGTGCAACGTACCTTTATTCCTTCAAAATTGGGCGAAACCAATTCCCACCCATTAATATGTGATACTTTATTCTCCATTTCGGACAATACATGTTCAGCATATTTGCTAAAATTTTCTTCAGTGATGATAATGCGGAACTCCTTGCTTTCCATTGGTTGTTCCAGTTTAGCAATAAGATCAGTTAGGATTTTACCCCGAACATTAAGCTTTGCCATTTCTACAAGTAATTTTGCAACCAGGTAGGCACCGTCATCCAAAAAATAATTTTCTTTTAGCGCAGCATGTCCTGAGGTTTCAATGGCAAGCCAGCTCTCTTCTTCCTTTTCGTTGAGTCGAATTGATTCGTCGATCACATTTTTATATCCACGTTTGAACCTATGATGTTTCCCCTTAAGTTCTCCTTCAATAAACCGGGTTAATCCCTCTGAAGTTATTGAATCGGTGACAACAGTACTGCCTGGATGCTCTTTAATTACAATTGATGCAATGAGTGCTACAAGCGCATTTCTGTTCACCGGATTTCCTTTGGCATCAACAATTGCAGAACGATCAACGTCGGTATCAAAGATTACACCAAGGTCTGCCTTTTCCCTAATTACGCTCTGGCAAATCGATTGCATTGCATCTTTGTCCTCGGGATTGGGCACGTGATTTGGAAAGTTGCCATCGGGATCGAGAAACTGACTTCCTGTTGTATCAGCTCCAAGCTGATGCAACACTTTTGAAGAAAAAAATCCTCCTGCACCATTACCGGCATCAACAATTATTTTAAGGCCAAGTAGAGGTTTTTCAAAATTTGTCTGAATGTTCGCTCCTTTCCGGATATAATCCACCAGAAATTTAGCATATTCATCAATAAAATTCCATTTAGTTACTATGGAAGGAGTATCGGAAATTGTATAATCCTTTTCCTTAGCAATTCGCAATATCTCGGTAATATCCTTTTTATTCAATCCTCCCAGATTGGTAAAAAATTTCAGCCCGTTCCGGTTAAATGGCAGATGACTGGCTGTGATCATTACTCCACCGGTTACTGGATTTTCAACTGATACAGTTGTCATGAACATGGCAGGAGTAGATGCCAATCCACAATCAAACACATTTGCCCCCATTTCTGTAACTCCCTTCATAAATGCTTCTTTTAAGACAGGGCCTGTAATACGTGAATCGGTACCAACTGCAACAGATACATCGGATTGATTGCTGAAATCTTTAAGCCACTTAACAAACGCTTTCCCCAACTCGTTAACAATGCAGGGTGTTAAATTTACTGTTTCTCCTTCTACTCCTTCCATTGCAACTCCCCGGATGTCTGAGCCGTTCTGTAATTTTTCCCAATTCATATAACAAATCTAATTTTTAAATACTTAATAAACCTGAGGATTAACTTCCTTTGCTCAAATGTAATTACTTTTGAAAATAGTCATATAATTTTTTAAGTAAAACAAACCTTAAACCTGGTGTAAGGTCATTTTCTCAATACGCTTTTTATGCCGGCCTCCTTCAAATTTGGTTTGCAGAAATATCAAAACAATTGTATTAGCTGTTTTTTCTGATACGTACCGGGCAGGCAGACACAGAATATTTGCATCATTGTGCTTTCTTGCCAATGTTGCAATTTCAGGTTCCCAGCAAACCGCAGCCCTTATTTTTTGATATTTATTTGCGGTCATTGAAACTCCCTGGGCACTGCCGCAAATCAAGATTCCAAATCTTGACTCATTTTTTAAAACAAATTCTACAACCGGATGGACACAATCAGGATAGTCAACTGATTCAGTGGAATCTGTGCCAAAGTTTACAATTTCATGCCCGACATCTTCTAAAAATGTTTTAATTACTTTTTTTAATTCGGTTCCGGCATGATCATTTCCTATTGCAATCTTCATTTAATTATTTGTTTTATTCAATTCTTTACCTACTGCAATTTACGGTTTCAATAAACCTTTTTTCATCCGGTAGTATCTGTTCCGGTGATAAGTTAAAAATCATTTGAAAATAAATTTAGAAAATCGATTGGATCGAAATGCTTAATCCGTATTACAACAAAGCTAGTCTGTGGTAAAACAAAAGATACTTTTTTTGTAGCAAGGAAAATAGGATAATTGGAATTGTCAATCCGGTAATCCAGAATATCAACTTCCCCTGAGTTCAGTTATAAAACTCTCTTATGATTTTTAATCCGGTGGACGAATTTTCCTTAAAAGATTATTTGTGAACTTGCATCAAAAAAATGGACAATCAGTTAAGTCATGCTGCAGTTTTTTGTTG
>Ga0105102_10000534_pt1 | contig 11478 bp, 7 predicted proteins | sample PPLLaktember2015_FD_87032 | JGI IMG/M metagenome (GOLD analysis project Ga0105102, IMG submission 87032) | Freshwater sediment microbial communities from Prairie Pothole Lake near Jamestown, North Dakota, USA - PPLs Lake P7 Core (6) Depth... | ecosystem: Environmental > Aquatic > Freshwater >...
CCCGTGGCCAAGCCAGCACACAAGCCTGCAAGCAAGCACGCAGCGAAGCCCGCACCCAAGTCCCTGACGCCGGTGTCCATCAAGCGCAAGAGAGCACCGGAAGTCAAAGTGGGCCAGAAATACGCAGCACCAGCAGCCAAGCACGTGCCCGCGAAGGCGGCCGCGCCTGCGGCGAAGTCCGACGTAGCTGCCAAGCACGTTGCGCCGGTTGCTCCGTCCGCCAAAGGCAAGGCTGCAGCCGCACACGTCGTTGCACCTGCCGCCGCCAAGGCCGTCGCTGCCAAGGCCGTCGCTGCGAAGACCGCCGCTGCCGTGCCGGGCAAGCCCGCCGTGGCCGTGCAGGCCGTCGCGGCAGCGAAGCCCGAGAAGGCCGGTCGCAAGGCGGCCAAGGAAAAGGCCGAGAAAATCGAGATCAAGCTTCCGGCCAGCACGCCGGAAGACCGCCAGTCGCAGCTCAAGCTGCTGATCGCGCGTGGCAAGGAACAGAGCTTCCTGACCTACGCTGAAGTCAACGACCACCTGCCCTCCGAGATCGTCGATCCGGAGCAGATCGAAGACATCGTGCAGATGATCAACGACATGGGCATTCCGGTGTACGAAAAGGCACCGGACGCCGAGGCGCTGCTGATGCGCGAGCCGGTCGTCGCCGACGACGAGGCCGCGGAAGAAGCTGCACAGGCGCTGGCCACCACCGTCGACGCCGAGTTCGGTCGCACCACCGACCCGGTCCGCATGTACATGCGCGAGATGGGCACCGTCGAACTGCTGACGCGCGAAGGCGAAATCGCCATTGCGAAGCGCATCGAGGAAGGCCTCGATTCCGTGCGCCGCGCGCTGTCGCACTATCCGCCCACGTTCGAATACATCCTGCGCGCCTACGAGCCGCTCAAGTCGGGCCAGGGCCGCCTCGTCGACATCATCGTCGGCTTCGTCGACCCGAACGCGCCCGACGTCATCGCCGAGCCCATCAATCCGAAGCTGGCCGCGAAGGAAGCGCCGGAAGCCGAGGGCGACGACGACGCCGCTGAAGGCGCCGAGGGCGAAGAGGAAGAAGCACTAGAGACCGGCCCGGATCCGGAAGAAGCCGCGCGCCGCTTTGCCTCGCTGGGCAAGGTGTATGCGCAGGTCATGAAGTCGCTCGAGGAAAAGGGCAGCAAGGACCCGAAGACGATCAAGCTGCGCAAGAAGCTCGGCGAAGAGTTCATGGAGCTCAAGCTGTCGCCCAAGATGTTCGAGCAGCTGATCACGCACCTGCGCGGCCACCTGAACGAGATCCGCTCGATCGAGAAGGCGATCATGCAGCGCTGCGTCCGCGACGCCGGCATGCCGCGCTCCGATTTCATCGAGACCTTCCCGCGCAACGAGACCAACCTGACCTGGCTCGACAAGCACATCCGCGCCAAGCGCAAGCACTCGGCCAAGCTCGGCGGTTTCCGCGAGGAAATCGAGCGCGAGCAGACGCGCCTGGCGCTGAGCGAGAAGCGCGCGTGCCTGTCGATCGTCGAGATCAAGGAAATCAACCGCGAGATCGCCGTGGGCGAGGCCCAGGCCCGCCGCGCGAAGAAAGAGATGGTCGAGGCCAACCTGCGCCTCGTGATCTCGATCGCCAAGAAGTACACGAACCGCGGCCTGCAGTTCCTCGACCTCATCCAGGAAGGCAACATCGGCCTGATGAAGGCCGTGGACAAGTTCGAGTACCGTCGCGGCTACAAGTTCTCGACGTACGCCACCTGGTGGATCCGCCAGGCGATCACGCGTTCGATCGCCGACCAGGCGCGCACGATCCGCATCCCGGTGCACATGATCGAGACCATCAACAAGCTGAACCGCATCTCGCGGCAGATGCTGCAGGAGATGGGCCGCGAGCCGACGCCGGAAGAGCTCGCCGTGCGCATGGAAATGCCCGAAGACAAGGTGCGTAAGGTCCTCAAGATCGCCAAGGAGCCCATCTCGATGGAGACTCCGATCGGCGACGACGAGGATTCGCACCTGGGCGACTTCATCGAGGACACGTCGGTCGAATCGCCGATCGACTCAGCCACGACCGAGTCGCTGCGCGAAACGACGCATTCGGTGCTCGCCGGCCTCACGCCGCGCGAAGCCAAGGTGCTGCGCATGCGCTTCGGCATCGACATGACGACGGATCACACGCTCGAAGAAGTGGGCAAGCAGTTCGACGTTACCCGCGAGCGCATCCGCCAGATCGAGGCGAAGGCACTGCGCAAGCTGCGTCATCCCTCGCGCTCCGAGCAGTTGCGCAGCTTCCTCGAGGACTGAGCCCGCCTGAAACGAAAAGGCCCTCTTCGCAAGAAGGGGGCCTTTTTCATTGGTGTTCTGGCGCGCCAGCGGGCGCGGCGTACCTAGTGCAGGACTTCGTCGATCTGCTGCAGCATGTACAGCACCACCGACGCGATGATCACGATGCCTGAGATTTCCATGGGTCACTCCGTTCGACGATGATCGCCCGTTTGGCGTACGAGCAGGATCACCGAAACGTGTTGCTGCGGCGCGTCAATGCGTCTAAGTTTTTGTGACAGGCACGCCGGCTTGCGCGGAGTGTGACGCGCGTCTCGTTCTGCGTACGGAGCGGTGGCCAGACGTTCAAGGGTGCGTCAGGCGGAACTCGCGTGCTCGTCGTGAATGAGGCTGTGATCGCGCGTTTCGCGCAGGCGCAGCGTCGTCACGAGTCCGATCACCATCATGCCCGCCACGATCCAGAAGAACACCGGTTCATGGCCGATCTTCTTGAGATACAGCGCTGCGGTTTCCGCGTTGCCGCCGAAGATCGCCTGTGCGATCGCATAAGGCACGGCGACTCCGAGCGCACGGACATGCGCGGGATACAGCTCGGCCTTGAACACAGCGCTGAGCCCGCAGTAACCCGAGAGCAGCAGCAACGGCACCAGACCCAGGAAAAACGCGGCGACTGGACTCGTGACCGTGGAGAGGGCCGAGAGCACCGGCACGCTCACCACGGCGAGGCCGCCAAAGGACGCAAGCAGGGTTCGCCTGTGGCCGACCCGATCTGCAAGCCATCCGGCCAGCGGCGGCAGGAACATGAACGTGGCGAGCAACAGCGTCACCACCCCTGACGCCGTCGCCTTGTCGAAGCCCGCGCTGTTCACCAGCAGCTTCTGCATGTAGGCGGTGTACGTGTAGAAACCCAGGCCTCCCGCCGCGGTCAGCGCCATCACGGTGAACGTTTCCCGTGGGTAGTGCACGAACAGCGCCCAGGCCCGCCCACGCTCCCGCACCGAGGTCGAAGCCCGCGTGAAAGCGTGGGTCTCGTGGATGCCGCGACGCATCCACCAGACGACGATCGCCAGCATCGCCCCGACGACGAAAGGGACGCGCCAGCCCCAGGCGTAGAGTTCGGCTTCGGTGAGCACGTTCTGCAACAGCACCAGCAGCAGCAATGCAGCGAGTTGTCCGCCCGTGAGCGTGACGTAGAGAAAGCCCGACCAGAACCCCCGTTGCGTGCGCTCCGCCATTTCGGTGATGTACGTCGCCGAGGCGCCGTACTCGCCGCCGACCGACAGGCCCTGCAGGACGCGAGCCAGCAGCAGCAGCGCCGGCGACAACAGCCCGAGCCCCGTCGGGATCAACGCGATCAACAGCGAACCGACGCACATCATCGCGACGGACAGCGTCAGCGCGGCGCGGCGACCCGCGCGATCGGCATACATGCCGAGGGCCAATGCGCCCACGGGCCGCGCAATGAAACCGACGGCAAAGATCGCCGCGGCACCCAGCAACTGCGCGGTCTGGTCGCCCGCGGGAAAGAATGCACGCGAGAAGTAGAGCGCGAACGCGGAGTACGCGAACCAGTCGAACCATTCGACGAAGTTACCCGCCGAGCCGCCGAGGATGTTCTTCAGCCGCTGCGCCGGCGACAGCGTCACTGCGTGCCCTGCTTTTCGGCCGCGAAAAACGCGGCCGCCCCATCGTGCAATGGAATCGTCACCCCAACGAGCGCGCGCTCGCGCGACAGGCGCGATGCGCTGACGCCCCGCTCCAACTCAGGGTCGCTCGCGTAGAGGAACTCGAGTACACGCCGGATCGACGCATCAGGCACAGCGGCGCTCGCGACCAGCAGCGCCGTCGCCGCGAGCGTCGGCACGCCGCCGCGCTGCCACGCGTAGGTGCGCTCGGGGATGGAGAGCGGCACCAGCCCGGGGACGGTCTCGGCCAGGATAGACATCGCTGCGGAGTCGAGCGGCAGCAACTGCAACGGGGCCTGCGCTGCAGCGGTGTTGAGTTGCGCCCACGGGGCCGAGACGACCTCGATGACCGCGTCGATGTCTCCGGCAGCCAACAACTGCAATGCTGCGGCGGGCTGGTCCGAGTCCACCAGCACGTAATCGCCCGGACTGAGCCCGTGCGCGCGCAACACCTGCAGTGCCGTGTGGCGCGTGCCCGAGCCGCGGTTGCCGGCTGCGACCCGCGCGCCACGCAGCGCCGCGATCGAATCGAAGTCGTCGGCCGCGCGCACGACGACGTGAACGGGCTCGGGAAACAGCGCGGTCACGGCACGCAGGTGCCGCAGGGGGCCGTGCGCGGCGAATGCGCCCTGGCCCGTGACGGCTGCAGCGGCAACGTCGCTCTGCACCAGGCCGAAGCGCGCCTCACCTGTATCGAGCATCAGGGCGTTGGTTACGCTGCCATCTGTGTTGACCTGCGCAACAGACCACTTCTCGCTGCGCGGACGCAGCGACTCGATGAAACGCATGTATTCGCCGCCGGCGGGGCCGCTGGCGATGAGCCAGCCCTCGTCGCCGCGGTTCAACCGCAGCTTGATGTCCCGCAAGGCCTCGCCCAGTTCCTGCGCAACGATCTCGTCGTCAGCCTCGTGCAGGCCGGGCGTCGTGTTGACGATACTGGCCAGGCGCTCGATCAACTCCGTCGCCTTCACTGCGGAACCAGCGCCTGTCGCAACCTGCGCGGCGCCGCGAGGCAGCAGCGACGCCTGCCACGTCTTTCCATCCCTGGCATAGATCATCGACCCATACGCGCGCAGCTCCGTGCCCTTGCCGATGCGCCCGCCGGCCAGGCCGATTACGCCTTCGTCCGTCGCGCCGAGCGCATTCGCAATGAGTTCCGGGCTCAGGCCGCTCCAGTCCGAGGGGTCGTAGGGCGCCGTGAATGCCAGCACGGCGTTGTAATAGACGACGGCCTGCGGGCGGCCGTCCGCCTTTGCCGCGAGCGGCGCGCTGCCCTGCCGCTTGATGGACTGCACCTCGAGCATGCGACTGCCGAACAGCTCGTCGAGCTGCTGCTGCACGTCTTGCTGCAGGCCGGCCGGGTCAGGCCCCCGCGTGCAGCCGGTCAGCGCCACCGCCAGCGCGACCAGCAGCCAGCCCAGGCAGCAGCGCGGTGCAGTCGTCACGTCAGAACCCCAGCGCGGGCAAGGCGAAGTAAGCCTGCAGCACCAGGGCATTGGCGATGTCTGCAAAGAACGCCCCGACGATTGGAATCAGCAGGAACGCGAGCGGCGCAGCTCCGTGGCGTTGGGTGAGCGTCTGCATGACCGACATCGCGACTGCTGTGGTCGCCAGGCCTGCCGCCACCTGCCCTCCCGCGACCACGGCAGCGTCGTAATCGTTGCCCAGCGCACGGCTCGTGATGAAATAGGCGAAGGCTGCCGTCAGCAGCGCGTTGACGACGACGATCAGCAGCAGCGGCCCGGCCAGCGTCGCGAGATCCAGGATGCGCATCGACATCAGCGCCATGATCAGGAACAGCGAGAGCGATACCCCGCCCACCGCCTGCGCCGCGCGATCGTTGATGCCTTCGATGCGGAACAACGTAGCGACGTTGCGCACGACCATGCCGACCAGCAATGCCCACAGGAAATCGGGCAGCAGGATGCCCGTGCCCTGCATGAGCCCGTGCACCTGGGAAGCCACGCCGATGCAGAGCAGGCACACGAGCAGCACGAACAGCAACTGCTCGATGGTGATAGGCATGAACAAGGGGTTCTCCAGCGGAGTCGCGCTGGCGGGCGCCTGGCCTGTCGCCTGCTGCGTGCGCGCCCGCGCGCGCCGCATCAACCGCTCGGCCACGGGTCCGGACAGCAGGCTGCCGAGGATCAGGCCCGCGGTTGCGGCCGCCATGCCGAGCTCCATGGCGCCCTGCAGGTTGCGGGTGTCGCCGAAACTGGCGGCATAGGCCGCTGCCGTGCCGTGGCCACCCGTCAATGCGATGGAGCCACCCAGCAGCCCTACCAGCGGGTGCAGGTCGAGCATGCGTGCCATGACGAGCCCCACGGCGTTCTGCAGCGTCATCAGCAGCACGAACAGCAGCAGCAGGATGACCAGCTTGCGGCCGCCGCGCGCCAGCGACCGCACGTCTGCGCCGAGGCCGAGCGTCGCGAAGAACGCGAGCAACAACGGATCCTTGAGCGTGCCGTCCATGGTGAGCTCGACGGGCACGACGAGACCCACGAGGGCCACGGTGAGCGCGAACAGGAAGCCGCCGACGACCGGCACCGGGATGCTGTAGCGCTGCAGCAGCGCCGACTGCCGCACGATCAACTGGCCGACGAAGAACAACGCCGTCGACAACGTGAGCGTGGCAAACAGGTTGAGGTTGAGCGTCACGGGGGATCGAGCGCCTGGAGCGGGTTCAGCGTGCGATCGTACCGACTGCCGCCGCTCGCTCAAAGTCCGCATCGGCGCTCGCCAGGTCGCCCGCGCAGAAGCCAAGGTCGCGCAAAACGCCGTCGTTGAGCCGGTAGACCCAGGCGTGGACGGTCAGCGAGCGGCCGCGCTCCCAGGCCTGCTGGACGATCGTCGTGCGGCACACGCGACGCGCCTGGTGCAGCACGTTCAGCTCGCACAGGCGGTCAGCGCGCTCGGCGTCTGTCGGCAGTTCGGCAAGCTGTGCCGCGGACGTGCGCGCGATGTCGCGGATGGGCAGCAGCCAATTGTCGACCAGGCCGAGCGGCCGCTGTTCGAAGGCCGCGATCACGCCACCGCAGCCGTAGTGCCCGCATACGATCACGTGCTCGATGCCGAGCACGTCGATGGCGTACTGCAGCACCGAGAGACAGCTGAAATCGTTATGAAACACGAGGTTTGCGACGTTGCGATGCACGAACAGCTCGCCCGGCGCGAGGCCGACGATCTCGTTCGCGGGCACGCGGCTGTCGGAGCAGCCGATCCAGAGATAGCGCGGCGATTGTTGCGCGGAGAGTTCGCCGAAGAAGCCGGGATGCCGCTCCTCGGTGCGTGCGGCCCAACGTCGGTTGTTGACGAACAGTTCGGGCAACTTATTCACTGGCACACACCCTCGACGATCGATGCGCGGAGTCTAGCAAGGGGCACTCGAGCGCGCTGACGACGACTGGATCGAGCAGCGCAGGGACGCTCGACGCGATGGAGTCGGCGCACGCAGACATTGACCTCCAAGCGAGTTGCGGTTAGCGTGCGCGCCGACTGACCCGACTGACTGTTCATCTATAAAGGAAATTTAAGACCATGGCAGCAAAGAAGAAGGCCGCTAAGAAGAAGTCCGTCGCCGCGAAGGCCGCACCGAAGAAGAAGTCGGTTGCAAAGAAGGCCCCGGCGAAGAAGAAGGCCGCTAAGAAGAAGTAAACGAGAGGGCGCCGGGAAACCGGCGCCCTTTCCACATCAGGGGTACGCTTCTCCCCGCTCCACCGCTTCACGCCGTCTCATCTGCTAATCTGCACCGCGTGCTTCTCCTCCGCCACGCCGACGTTCATGCGCCGCGCCCGCTGGGCCTGCAGTCCCTCCTACTCGGTGGCGGCCGGATTCTCTGGATGGGTCCGGACAATCACTTGCCGGCTTTGCCTGCCGCACTGGCCGACTGCACGACTGAAATCGACCTCGCCGGCCTGCGGCTGATTCCCGGCCTCATCGATGGCCACGTGCACGTCACGGGCGGCGGTGGCGAAGCCGGATTCAGCACGCGCGTGCCCGCCGTGCCGCTCAGCCGCTACACGCTTGCAGGCGTGACGACCGTCGTCGGCCTGCTCGGCACCGACGACGTGACCCGCGGCCCGCGCGACCTGCTCGCCCAGGTCTACGCGCTGCGCGAGGAAGGCCTCAACGCCTACGGCTATGCCGGCGGCTACCACGTGCCGCTGGCCACGCTCACTGCCAACGTCCGCACCGACCTGGCCCTGCTCGAACCCTTGCTCGGTATCGGTGAAGTCGCCATCAGCGATCACCGCTCGAGCCAGCCCACCTTCGACGAGATCCTGCGCCTCGCGGCGGACGCCCACGTCGCGGGCCTCATGACGGGCAAGGCCGGCATCCTGCATCTGCACCTCGGCGATGGCCCGCGCGGGCTCGAATTGGTGCGGCGCGCCCTGCGCGAGTGCGAGATTCCCGCGCGCGTGTTCAATCCCACGCATGTGAACCGGCGCAAGGCGCTGTTCGAGGAGGCCGTCGACCTGGCTCGCGCCGGTTGCACGATCGACCTGACCGCCTTTCCGGTCGATGATGACGAGGACGCATACACGGCCGCGGCAGCCCTGCAGCGCTACCTTGCCAGCGACGCGCCGGCGGATCGCATCACGGTCAGCTCGGATGCCGGCGGCTGCCTGCCCTGTTTCGACGGCGAGGGCCGCGTCTGCAGCATGGACGTGGGCTCGTCGGGCGCCCTGCTGGAAACGCTGCAGGCACTGGTGGCCGGCGGCATGCCGCTGGCGGTGGCGCTGCCCGCCTTCACGTCCAACCCGGCCCGCTTGCTGCGCCTGGCCGGCAAAGGGCGGGTCGAGGCCGGGGCCGACGCCGATCTAGTCGCATTGGACGCGACAGGCGCCGCGCATACAGTCATTATTCGCGGAGAAATCCACGTCCGCGACGGCGAGGCCGTCCGGCGAGGCACGTTCGAGACTCGTTAGGAGCAGCAAGTTGCCGAGCATCGTCCCCGAAGGTGGCACGCGCGGTTGGATCATCCCAATCGGCGGCGCCGAGAACAAAGAGAACGATCGCCACATCCTCGAGCGCTTCGTGCGGGTCTCGGGCGGCGAGGACGCCGACATTGTCGTGATCCCGACCGCGAGCCGGCTCACTGAAACCGGCCCGCGCTACGAGAAACTGTTCCGCGACATCGGCGCGGCCCGCGTCACGGCCATGGACTTCGACACGCGGCGCGACTGCCAGGAATCCGGACGGTTGCAGCGCCTCGAGCAGGCCACCGGCATCTTCTTCACCGGCGGCAACCAGCTGCGCATCTCGACGCTGCTCGGCGGCACGCCGGTCGCCAAGATGATCCGCTTGCGCAATGCCAACGGCGTCACCGTGGGCGGCACCAGCGCCGGCGCCAGCATCCTCAGCGAGCACATGATCGCCTTCGGCGACGAGGGCTCGTCCGTGATTTCCGGCAGCGTGCGCCTCGCGCCGGGCCTGGGGCTCACCAACCGCTTCATCATCGACCAGCACTTCCGCCAGCGCGACCGCCTCGGTCGCCTGCTCACCGCGCTGGCCTACAATCCGTTCGCGGTCGGCATCGGTCTCGACGAGGACACGGCTGCGTTCATCGGTCCCGACGAAACGGTCGAGGTCGAGGGCAGCGGCGGCGTGATGATCGTCGATGCCAGCGACGTGTCTTTCACGTCGATGGACACCGTGAGCGAGGGCCAGCCGGTTTGCCTGCTGGGCCTCAAGCTGCACATGCTCGTCGCTGGCGCGACGTTCAACCTGCACACGCGGTTGGCCCAGGCCGGGTCGCTGTCGGTTCCGAAAGAATAAGAATCCATAGTCAGGGGAGGAAGCCGGGGATGCGCATCCTGGATCGGTCCGTTTACGTCGGACCTTCGCTCTACGCCCATTTCCCCGTCATCCGCCTCGAACTCGATCTGGGCGAACTCGAGCATTGGCCAACCGGCCGTCTCGGCGCCGCCTTCGTTGACGGGCTGGGGGCCGCGCTGCCCGGCCTCGCCGAACACGGCTGCTCGTACCGCGAACCGGGCGGTTTCTTCCGCCGCATGCGCGAGGACGAAGGCACCTGGCTCGGTCACGTGCTCGAGCACGTCGCGATCGAACTGCAGAACATCGCCGGCGAAAGCGTCACCTTCGGCAAGACCCGCGGCACCGACACGCCCGGCGTCTACACCGTGGTCTACGAGTACGTGCAGCGCGACGAAGGCATCGCGGCGGGCGAACTCGCGTTGCGCCTGCTGTGTTCGCTGCTGCCGGAGGCACTGCGCCCCGCCGACACCGTACCCGAGGGCTGGAACTGGCCCGAGGCGCGCGACGAGTTCATTCGCTTCGCGCAACGGCGCGCGCTGGGGCCGTCCACCGCGTCGATCGTGCGTGCGGCCGAAGCGCGGGGCATCCCGTGGCTGCGGCTCAACGACCAGTCGCTGGTGCAGCTCGGTCATGGCCGCTACCAGCAGCGCATCCAGGCAACCGTCACGGGCCGCACTTCGCACATCGCCGTCGAACTCGCGAGCGACAAGGAAGAAACGAACAAGATCCTCTCGACGCTGGGCTTGCCCGTCCCGCTGCAAGAGCTCGTGCAGTCTGAAACGCAGGCCGCCCGAGCTGCGCGCCGCATCGGTTTTCCGGTCGTCACCAAGCCATATAACGGCAATCACGGCCGCGGCATCTCGATCAAGCTCGCGAGCGAGGAAGAGGTCGTGCAGGGCTACCGAGTCGCGCGGGAGCATTCACGTTCGGTCATCGTCGAGACGTACCTCGAGGGCGACGACCATCGCCTGCTGGTCGTCAACGGCCAGCTCGTCGCGGCAACCCGGCGCACGCCGGGCCACGTCGTGGGCGACGGCACCAAGAACATCGTCGAACTCATCGAAGTCGTGAACCAGGATCCGCGCCGCGGCGTCGGCCACGAGAAAGTCCTCACGCGGCTCGAGCTCGACGCGCAGGCACAGAAGATGCTCGAGAAAGCCGGGATGACGGCCGAGTCGGTGCCGGCGCCGGGCCAGATCGTCTACCTGCGCTCGACCGCGAACCTGTCGACGGGCGGCACTGCGACGGACGTGACCGACGTGATCCACCCCGACAACCGCGAGATGGCCGTGCGGGCCGTGCAGGCGGTGGGGCTCGACGTCGGCGGCGTCGATTTCCTGTCCACCGACATCACCGAGAGCTATCGCAAGATCGGCGGCGGCATCTGCGAGGTGAACGCCGCGCCGGGCTTCCGCATGCACGTGGCGCCGAGTGAAGGCACCCCGCGCGACGTCGCGGGCCCCGTGATCGACATGCTGTTCCCGGCGGGTTCGCCCACCCGCGTGCCGATCGCCGCGCTGACCGGCACCAACGGCAAGACCACGACGGCGCGCATGCTGGCGCACATCACCAAGATGGCTGGCTTTACGCCGGGCCTGACCACGACCGACGGCGTCTATATCGACGGCCAGCGCACCGTGCAGGGCGACATGACCGGGCCCGTGTCCGCGCGCATGGTGCTCGCCGACCCGCAGATCGACATCGCCGTGCTCGAGACCGCGCGCGGCGGCCTGGTGCGTGCCGGCATGGGCGTGCCCGA
>Ga0105102_10000537_pt1 | contig 11469 bp, 5 predicted proteins | sample PPLLaktember2015_FD_87032 | JGI IMG/M metagenome (GOLD analysis project Ga0105102, IMG submission 87032) | Freshwater sediment microbial communities from Prairie Pothole Lake near Jamestown, North Dakota, USA - PPLs Lake P7 Core (6) Depth... | ecosystem: Environmental > Aquatic > Freshwater >...
TCGGAATAAACAATACCTGCGTTCATGTCTTCGCAAACCTGCATCATCCTTTCAAGAGCAAATTTCCCAATGTCGAGAGGCGATGATTTTGAATATACGATCAGAAAATCGGTCGCTGCAACCTCCGCCATTCTCTTCACCGATGCAGATGAAGCAAAACCACCCGATTTCAGATAACTGACTTCGGTGTCTTTAATAGCTGGTTCAGAAGCATTTCCCGTTATGATGAAAGTCCCCGCCACAACCCCGGAGTCTTTAAGCGATTTTACTGTGCAGGCAAGTGACTCAGAATCTGAATCCGGCAAAAATGCGGTGATTTTCTTTCCCATTGTTTATTATTTTTTCCTTAAGAATCTCAGAACCTGACCCATCAGCTGGTCCCTCTGTTTCTCATCAATGATTGTTTCAAACGGAAATCCCAGTATTACAATTTTGTTGGCGCCATTGTAGGCAACACCTGCCGATGCATTGTTTTCGGCGTACCTGAATGAGCAAAGAGCTCCCTTGCCGGCAGCTTCAATCGCATCAGGAGCCTCCACTGTATAAATTGAAGAAGAGTATCCGGTATTGAAACTGAACTTACCTGTAAAGGATGGCTTCGCATAATCGGTCGCATAAACATTACCGCCTTTCACAGCATGTCCTGTCCGGGGAAGAAAATGAAGTGTTCTTTCAGCGAACTTTATTGCAGTCGAATCATCGGGGGTCAAAAGGTCGGAACCCACAAATGCCCCAGATATAAAGAGAGCGGTTCCTGCCTGTGTTACCTGTTCTATTTTTTTCATGAATTCAGGAGTGTAGATGCGGAAATCGATCCGGGATGTGTCTCTGAAGTATTGAGTAGACTTCTCTTCGCCGAAAATCAGGTCGATAACCATATAGTCCGGGGTTTCAATTGACGATGAAGTGAAGTATTCATCGGATACCGAAAAAAACGAATGTCCTGCTGACATTATGGCTTTTCCATGTATGCGGGGAAAATTGAAGGTATTTCCCGGAATCACCCTTCCTGCCCTGTCGGTATATGTTGCTCCCCATCCGGGTGAATCATCATCGAGCCACTCATTATTCCTGTTGAAATCATACTGGTCTCCAATGGTTATAATGTCATTATGGTAAGGAACTCCGTTATCGTCCCACCAGGAAACCCCGGCCATATCACCTTTATCGATCCATGAAGGACCTGAGATACGGTTAAAACCATTCACAACCATGACATTTCCCTGGTTGCCTGATTTAATCCCTGCGGAGAGCTCCTCGGAATCAAAGCTCTCGCCTCCCTTGTTAATTGCAGTGACCTTAAAACTATAGATGGAATCATACGCCGGGAGAGCAATTTCAGCAAATTTATTCTCAACAACGAATCCATTATCAAATCCATTATCACCCGATTTTGTATAGATTTTATATTTATCGGGCATTGAAGTGGGTTCTTCCGGATCAACTGATGGCTCCCAGGAGAGCCTGACCGTTTTGCCGGAGACCGGGGTAACTGCGAAAAATTTAACGGGTAAAGGCTGGATTATATAATCCCTGTTTTCAACATATGCGAGATATTTTAATATGCCCTTGTAAACCGATCTTGAAACTGAGAACCTGAACCTTGGATCGAGGTTAAAGCGCATATCTGCAATGTTCTGATGCGAAAGAAGCTCCAGAAGCATCCCGGGAACATTTGGCCTGCGGGCTTCGGAATAAGGCCTGTCCCATAATCCCCTCCTTGTCCACTGTGGCTCAAATTCCTTCCTAATATCTTCCACTAACTGGGTCTGAATAATATCTGACATGTCCCTGCTGGCCATCCTGGATGTGCCGTCAGGAAATTTTCCGTTATCGGCGGCAGTATAAAATATTGCAAGCGTCCCGATAACGGAATCACCCGGTGTGATGCCTGCATCGCTGTGGAAAGCAAGCGACAGGTCAACCGGAAGCCCAAGCCCTTCATTCAGGTAATTGACCCAGAAGCCCCTCGACTGATAGTCGTCGTTGTAATCGTTCCTGTAATTTGAAGGGGTATAAACAAGAGTATCAGGCATGCCTGCATATTGAAGCCAATACCTGGAGGCCTCAAGGAACCGGGGCATTCCGCTTGTTTTCCACGAGAATCCCGGGGAATCCTCTTTCCCGGCTGTAGTAACTTCAGGGATATTCTCATTAAGGGACTGCTGGTTCTTAATTATATCAGCAGAAGGTCGCCTGGCAACATTCCCCATTCCTCCCCCGAATCTTACTGCATCAAGTGCCAAAAAACCACCTTTACCGGGATTTACTTTTACAATAACTGAACCGGATTTTGCATTCTTTCCGGAATTGAAATTAAATGTCCCCAGGTAGATCCATGTTTCTCCTCCCATAGTCTGATCGACAATGAATTCAGTTTTACCTCCGGTATGGGATACAATGTAGGAGGCTTCGATTGTGTTATCATTAAACCGCGGATAGGAGATATAGACGGCATAATCTCCTTTCTGCGGAAATTCAGGAATATAGGTGGCCGAGTCACCCTGGATACGAAGTGAGGTTCCTCTTTTAAACGGGTTCTGATCCGGGAAAAGGGTGTCGGTAACACGGAAGCCCTTTTGCACTGTCTGCAAATCTCCGGTGTTGAATAAGACAAATTCAGATCCCCGGGATGAAGTGTCATTATCAACAATTACTTCGTGAGTCTGGATATCTCTTTCGCGTGGAAGAAAAACGGTCGCTCCGGCATTTTCGAGCATCCTTGTGAGATATGGAACAACATATCCCATGATTGATATATCTTCTACTGTTCCGAATAGTTTTGCCCTTTGCCATTCCCATCTGTCGAGCGACATTTCATAGTAATATCCATGGCTGTGCCAGAGTGCCACAGAATTACCTGAAAGTCCATGGGAAGGGTAATCCATCGCTGCCCTTCTGACAGGCATTTTATTATTTTTCCCCAGGACCGGAAATCGTGATGAATCGACAGGGACTCCTTTTCTGAAATAATTCGGGATAAGCTGATCGATCGGATAATTGTTTGTCATTACCTCAATTCTGTAATTCCTGAATTTTCTCCCGAGCGAATTTTTAATTGATTGCATGAAGGTTTCGTAAGCATCCTCCCGGAAAGGATAGTACGATAAACCAGGCGCAAACCAGAGGGTTGCGGTTCCGGGATCTTTTCTGATAAGAACGGAGTCGAGCCTGGGTTTTGCAATATGCTCCCATTGCGTAAGTGGATTCTTCCAGTTATCAAGCCTTTTAACTAAGACCTTGGTAAGTTTATCGGAATCCTGGGAATACAAAGACTGAAAACAGGTCAGGATCAAACTGTTAGAAAATATTAAACTGAAAAGGAGAAATTTTTTCATCCATAGGTTAATCAGGTCAGAAATATAGTAATATTGATTGAATTTATCCTGTCATAAGGCTGATCATAAATCCAACAATTTTTTAATTGATTTTCTGTAGAGTCCTATTTTAATTAATTAAGTTTGAGTTAAAAAGCTGATTTTATCTACATTTACAAACAGGTCGCCCCGATGGGGCTAATCTTTCTTTTTATGAATAATTTCTACAAACAGGTCGTCCCTAACGGGACTTTCAAAAAACCAAGCTCCGTAGGAGTGAGCTGTTTGTAGAAATCACTACCATTTTGATTTTAGCTCCATAGGTGCGACCTGTAGTTAAGAGGAAATTAATAAAATTATTATTGATTTATCACAAAATCCCGTATTATCTTATTATGGTAAAAGTGACTTATGTCCACCACATAATTCTGAGATGCATATTAAGTGTTGTTTTACTGACATCTGCTTCATTATCGGGTGCCGCGATAAATGATCCGTATTTACAAGAGTTTTTGTATCAGGACCGGATGGATTCAGTATACAATTCACTACCTCTCGGAGAAAAGACCGATAATCCCGGATTTGGTGATGATGATCCTTCAACTAAAGCACTTCTGAGGGAACAATTTGCAAAATCCCTAACTGTTCTGATAAATAAAGACAATATAATTCCGGTAAGGAGCCTGGAGGATATAAGAATAGCCTTAGTTGAATTAAATGGGGAAAAATTCCCTGTGTACCAGGATCGTTTGCTTGATTATCATCCTGCGGATACATTCCGTGTCTTTACGGACGACGAAGAGCAGATCAGTGAAATAACCTCCTCTTTATCTGCATATGACCTGGTTATTACCGGAATATCTGGTTCCTTTCAGGATAAGGAGATATATGACAGGATGTTAACCCGGCTATGGTGCATCCTCCATAATCTTCCGGAATCTGTAAAAACCATTATCACATATTTCGGAAATCCTGATGGCCTCAACAATGCAGATGCCTTCTTTAAAGCAGATGGCCTTGTGTTTGCATACGAGGATAATGAATATACCCAGGACCTTTCGGCTCAGCTTGTATTCGGAGGCATCGGAGCATGCGGGACCCTTCCGGCAAGAATCAATAACCAATGGCCAGAAGGTTTTGGAATTTTCACTGCGGGTAATCTAAGGGTTCAGTATGGGTTGCCTGAAAATGCCGGTTTATCATCAGAGATACTGAACAGGAAGATAGATTCCATTGCAACCATCGGATTGGAGGCCAAAGCTTATCCGGGCTGCGAGGTTATGGTTGCCAGGAAAGGGATCGTTGTATTCCATAAGACATATGGCTTCCATACCTATGAGGAAAGAATACCTGTAAGGAAGGACGATCTTTACGATCTTGCTTCGGTGACAAAAGTATCTTCTACCCTTGCGGGATTGATGCTGCTCGATTCCGAAGGAAAATTCTCCGTCGACAAAAAGCTGGGTGAGTACCTGCCCGATTTCAGAAGAACAAACAAGGGTAACCTTCTAATGAAGGATCTCCTGACGCATCAGGCAGGCCTGACAGCCTGGATTCCTTTCTGGAAGAAAACGGTTAAGCCTGATTCTTCGTTCAAAAGGAGAATATTCAGTTATGAATATTCTGAAAAATATCCCATTAAGGCGGCAAATGACCTGTTTATAAATAAAAATTACAGAAAGAAAATCTTCCGCGAAATCAAAAAGAGTCCGCTTGGCGAGAAAAAATATGTCTATTCAGATCTCACCTTTATTATTTCAACCGGTATAATTGATAATCTGACAGGAGAAAAATGGTATGATTATGTAACAAGGAATGTCTATCACAAACTGGGAGCGTATGATATATGCTTTAATCCTTACCTGAAATACCCTCTACTGAGGATAGTGCCTACCGAGCATGATTCGCTTTTCAGACGACAGCTGCTGTATGGAACGGTTCATGATGAAGGAGCGGCAATGCTTGGCGGAATTTCGGGACATGCAGGTTTGTTTGCCACTGCAAACGATCTTATGAAGCTAATGGAATTATACCGCAGAATGGGGAAATACGGGGGGGAACAGATCATCTCAGGTAAGGTTCTTGAAGAGTACACCAGGGTTCAATTCCCTGAAAATGATAACAGAAGAGCTCTGGGATTTGACAAGCCATACCTCGATAATCAGGAGCTTGGCCCGGATGAGGCCTATCCTGCAAAAAGCGCCCCTCCCCAGAGCTTTGGCCATTCAGGTTATACGGGCACCTTTGTCTGGATAGATCCCCTTAATGAGATCAGCTATATTTTCCTTTCAAACAGGGTATATCCTACACGAAACAACAATCTGCTGTCGGATCTGAGAATAAGGTCATATATACTTCAGGCAGTATATGACTCGGTCAACGACTCACGACAAACGGCAAACGACACAGGGCAAAAACAATAACTTACCGCAAGTCGTGTGTTGTGTGTCGTGCATCTTTCGTTGCGGAGCTATACCTGAGCTTATCCCGGCCGACAGAGAATTCAAGGGGGTTTAAAAGAGAAGCCAATACCCCTGCTGACAATATAAATGTGCGGCCAGCACCAGATTGAGAGCTTGATGGGGTATTGGCTCTATCAAATATATAGTCTTTAAAGCTAAACTAATATATTAATTATCAGGATTTTGACAAACACTCAAAATAAGGAAGCAAACTGCATGAATTTGAATGTCATTACCCTCCTGGATTGTACGTACCCGTAAGCCTCAAGCCGGACGAGGAGTGAATCCCAGGTTTGACTTCGCTATTTTTTTATTTGGGTTTTAAGGTACCAGTCATTATATTCCCTGATGATCGCTTCTATATTGATATTCTTGTAGCCTTCATTTTTACTGGCAATTTTTTGCGCAAGCTCCACATCATCGCCGACAAATTCTGACATGTTTTTGGCGAACTTCATCAGAAATTTAAGACCAAATTCTGTAAGTGTCACTTCATTACCTTTTCGTGCATACTCATTTTTCCACAGTTCGCTTTCATCAAAGAGAAATGCCTTTCCTAATTCAGCCAGGGAGATATTATCTGAGTACATAAGTTTGGTTTTATCTTCATCAAAGTACCAGACATAATATTTTATCTGACCATCCACCTTCCGTAAAAGGAAATTATCCGAACGCATACTGTTTGTAAAAGGATGATCAACACTCTCATAATACCTGGGGCCTACCTGGTAGGCCTTGATTTCTTTTGGTTTATACCTGACCCTTCCTTCCCTATCCTCAGGATCTTTGTATAAAAAAGTCATTTTCTGATTCAACCAAAGATTTATGTTCAACAAATATCCTTTTATGGTATCTCCCTGAAGAGTAATAATATAACCTGGCAAAATACTGCCACGCTCTGGTTCTGGCTGGTTTACCTGAGCATATCCCAGGGAAGGCAACAAGATTATGAATATGACAAACAAGTTTACACATAAACATTTCATAGTCATTTATTTAAAGGGTTATTTAACATCTTGGTAACTCAATAAGCAAGTTACTGATAAAATATGAATAATGACTTAATAAAATGCTTTTAATAGGAAGCTTAAAGGCACCATTATTTCAGTTAATATTTGGTTAAGAAATAAGAAAGCCCTGTAATTTTCAAAATTACAAGGCTTTACTTATATAAGATTGTGCCCAGAACAAGACTCGAACTTGCACACCGTAACCGGCACCAGCCCCTCAAGCTGGAGTGCTTACAAGTTTATTCCGCTTACTTTTAATTTCAGAGATTTATTTTCTAAATCGTCAAAGTAAAAGTATCCCTCAATTTTTCTCTTTTCTCCGGGTAAAAGTGAAAAGTAGTTGTCGTCAAGATAAACGGGAGCGATAAAATGTCCTGATTCAGCATCAAGAATCATTAGTTCCACTGAAAGAGCAAGATGGTCCGTTGGATTCTCCACCTCTATTGTAAGATTCATTTTATTATTGACGGGTGTATATATCAAATCCGATACAAGCCGGATTTCAGGCAGGTCATTGATCTGACGGAGATTCTGGTGCTTTTTTGTCGGAGTATGTACAAAGTAAGTATTGTCCCAATCAAATTCGTGTTTGGTCTTAGTAAGGAGATATTGATTGATTGCAAGATTCTCATTACTGCTAGTGGAGATTCTCATATCAAGGAAATATGTTAAATCAAGCCCGTCAATGAAATCAGGAAGCTTAAAAACAACCCTACTTTCATCGTTACCGATATCAAGAGAAATATGTTTTTTGAGCAACTCCTTCATATTCAGATTAAATATCCTTATGTCAAGGTTCAAATCGTGAAAGTTGGTTAATGAAGAATTCGATATGACAATTTCATTTTTACCATAATCATATATTGCCTGTAAAGGTTCAAGTGCTTTTTTAGTTCCGTAAAATGCCCCGTTTGGCAACAAATCGAAACCGTAAAGCTGCCAGATCAGCTTTGGCCAAGAAGAATTAAGCATCCACTGAATTATTCCGGTCGCATCATAGCGGTTCACCTGGAATGCTTCGAACATTGGCCGTATAGATTCATAGTTCAGCAATTGTGCTTTGGTGCAATATTCATCCAGACCGACCGGTTTTCCAAACCTTTCATTCATTGCGGTGTTGTAACGTTCAAGTGTCTGGAACTCATTCCTTCCGCAATGGTATTCCCAGGTATCTTTTATTGGCCAGAGAGACACTGAAGGAATCATTTCAAGAATTGATTCAACAGGCGGCACCTGTGCACCGGGGCCGGTCTCGGTATTAAAACCATAAGCTCCGCCATAAACTGTATCTGTATACCAGTAAACCGGGGGCACATATTCGTAAGGACCTTCCATTTTCATTCCCGACCATCCTGAAAGAGTGCTCTTCCTCATGGCAGCAGATGTTACCATCGGCCGCGCAGGATCGTCTTCGCGAAGTATTTCATTATATCTCTTTTCAAGTTCAGGTAATGGCAGCATATCGCTGCCGGTCATCCACATAAAGATGCTCGGATGATTCCGGAGCCATTTTACCATATCTTTCCATGAACTTGCAACGAGTTCAATTTCTTCAGGAGTCTGAATGCAGCCATAAAGATCGTCACATTCCATTTTCCCGCAATATTCCGGCCATTCCCACTGGCAACTCCAACCTGTCATAACAAGCACTCCTTCTCTGTCGCAAATATCATAAAGGTCGTGATTGTTACCCCAGAATCCTTCAGGTCTTATTGTGTTTAAATTCATATGTCGGACATACTCGATCTGGCGCTCAAGTTTTACTGAATCAGGCATCAGAAAAAGCTGGTCGACCCAACCTCCTCCCTTTATGAGGATCTTTCTGCCATTAAGCATGAAGCCTTTATGTTCCCTTCCGTATTTCGGATATGTAAAGCTTGAAATATCACGTATCCCAAACCTGGTTTTAAGCTCATCGCTTACTCCATTGGCATGAACAAACTCGATTTTTATGTCATACAATTCAGGTTTACCCAGATCGTGAGTCCACCATACCCTTGGGTTTTCGATCCGCAGTCCAGAGTAATCTTCAGGTGTGAATGTAATAAGTTTTTTTTCACCAGGTAAAAATTGCACTTTTTGTTTCAGGATTATCTCATTGTCAATTGTAACTTTCACAAATCCTGACAGCTTCTTCATTCTATTGTTGGTTGCCTGGCAGGTAACTGTAAGATCAGCATGGCTCAGAGAAGCTGTATCGAGCTTTGTCAGTACGAAAGGATATCTGAGTGAAACATCCCCTCCCGAACGGAGCCTTACTTCCCGCCATATTCCCATTCCGCGGTCGGGGGCTTCTGGGTTCCAGTCAACAAATCCTACCGTAAGATCTCCTGCTGTGGGAGGGAATACTTCGACAGCAAGAATATTATCTGCATCCTTTATGACAATATCTGTCACGTTAAAAGAGTATTGCCTGAAAGGCCCCTTTAATGTGTCCTCCGAGGCAATCTGTATGCCATTTAACCAGATATTAGCCCGGAAAATGATGCCGTCAAATTCAAGTATAAAAGTTGAGGCTTTCTTGTTCATGACCTTAAAACTTTTCCTGTACCACCATGAACACTGAAACTCTTTTGGGTCGACATTTTCGAGATTTTTCCCAAAGAAAGCATCCTTGTAAATCCCGTCTTTTACTAGACTTCCGAAAACAGTTGATGGCACCCCGGCAGAATACCATCCAACGGGTTCGTCAGCTAATGTAGAAAGCTCTTCACCATTTTTGTCAGTCTTAAGTGAAGACTGAATGAGCCATCCTTCATGAAACAACATGACTGATGGTGATCCTTTTTTTCCGGAGCATGAAAATAGTGTTATAAAAATAACAATGAATATTGTATCCAGGCTTGCACGGGAAATAAGAAATTGTTTCATTTAGGTGGTTTTTATGGTTATTGTTTCAGTCTCAATAATCTCATAAATTTATTAAAAAAGGAGGTATTTTCATCAATTCCTCCAAATTCCCGGGCTCCAGGTCCAAATGCAAAAACCGGTAGCATCACTCCGGTATGTCCTGTGGTGGAAAAGCGGCCGGTTATTTTCCCTGAAGATAAATCTCCGTCCACAATAGTAAGTCCGCCTGTTTCATGGTCACCAGTCACGACAACAAGAGTTCTGCCTTTTAAAGATGCAAATTCGAGGGCTTTGCCGACAGCCCGGTCAAAATCAAGCATTTCTTCCACAGTATAAGCCATATCGTTGCTATGGCCTCCGCTGTCGATCTCCGAGCCTTCCACAACAAGAAAAAAGCCTTTTTTATGGTCATCGAGAATGTCAAGAGCAACTTCCGTGGTTATCGGCAGTTGATCCCCTCGTTTGCTGATCCTGTTTTCTGTAAGAAATCCTGCCAGTTTTCCGCTTTTAACCTTTACAAGTTCCGTTATTGTATCACAGATCTGATAACCTTTTCCAGATAATTCAGCAAGCAGGTCACGTTTGTCGGTGCGGTTTTTGAAATATCCAATGCCGCCACCTATGAACACATCAGGTCCTGTTTCTGTAAAATCAATAGCTATCTCGGACATCATGCTTCTATCAGGAACATGTGCAACAAAGGCAGCTGGTGTTGCATCCAGAATATTTGTTGTCACGACAATTCCTGTTGCCAGTCCGTTTGCCTGAGCTGTTTCCAGTATTGAGGGAACCGGCCTTTTCATACTGTCGACACCAATAAATGAATTATTTGTCTTTTGACCAGTGGCGATGGCAGAACCTCCGGCACCCGAATCTGTTACAAAACGGTTCGCAGAATAGGTAATGGAAAACCCGACATGTTTGAAATTATTCAGGAAAAGGTTGCCTTTGTTTGCAGTCATTCCTGCATAAATCTGGGATAAACCCATTCCATCACCGATCATCAGAATTATATTTTTTGGCTTCTTACGACTGAATTTTTGATGGAAAACTCCGGTTTCATAGTATGAAGTGTTCTTAAAAGAAGATTCTTTTGCTTCAGTTTTCCTGTCCTGGGCATAAATGGGACTGACTCCAGCTGAAAATAGTGCTATAAAGATGTAAATTAATGTTCTCATTATTAATTATGTAATATTTTTAAGCTTTCAATTCTTTATCAATGGGTACCCGGTGTTATTAAAGTTAATCAACATATTTCTGTAGATCTGGGGGGGTCGTTTCAATTAAAAACCCACCTCTTCGGAAATATCCCGGAGAGGTGGGTGAATAATCACTTTACAGATTCACCAGTTAGGATTTTTACCATTTATCATTCAAATCCAGGATTCTGCGGCATTGGCTTGGTAAGGTTAGCATCAATCACAGATTGAGGTATTGGGTAAAGAGTATCTCTTGGTGACAGATTCTGACCTCCATTCATGTTGTGGGCCATTGTACGTTCAAGGTATTTATGGGTTCTGAGCAGGGTCCAACGGCGATGTTCTTCAAAAAACAACTCACGGGATCTTTCATCGAGAATGAAATCAATATTAACCTGGTCAGCTGTAATTTCACTTGCATTGGATCGACTTCTGATTATATTCAAAGTATTTGCGGCATCCTGGGGCCTTCCCAGTTTGTATTCAGCTTCCGCCTTTAAAAGATATGTGTCTGCCAAACGAAGATAAACCTGATCGGTATTCAAATAAGGTTCATTCATATTCGCGGGGTCGACACCTTCGGCTTTTCTTGAAAATGGCCAGTCAAATCTTGCCCTTGTTGTATAGGTAA
>Ga0105102_10000539_pt1 | contig 11456 bp, 9 predicted proteins | sample PPLLaktember2015_FD_87032 | JGI IMG/M metagenome (GOLD analysis project Ga0105102, IMG submission 87032) | Freshwater sediment microbial communities from Prairie Pothole Lake near Jamestown, North Dakota, USA - PPLs Lake P7 Core (6) Depth... | ecosystem: Environmental > Aquatic > Freshwater >...
AAGGGGTTACTTCTGAATTGATCATGAAGTACATGCATGCTCCTGATAAACAATTGATGGATAAAAGCGGGGTACCCGATTTTGTCAGGGAACAGCAACCTGCCGTTTTACTGACCATGGGAGCCGGAGATATCGATCTGCTGGCCGATGAAATCATTTCAGCATTGAAAAATGAACAGAGCGGTTAAAAAAACAGGGATTATTGCCGGATGGTCATTCCTGGTTATTGCCATGGTGGCCGTATTTGCATTTTCATCGAAGAGGTTTAATGAGGTGAAATGCAATCAGATTGTGATTAAATATGCCGGAAGACAAACCATTAGGCTGAGCGAAAACGACCTGATCAGGCTGGCAAAAACCAGCAACCAACAGATCGTCGGCAACAAAATGGAAAAAATTGATACGGAAGCCATTGAAAAAGTGATTTCCCGGAATGGTGCGGTGCTGACTGCCGATGCCTACAAGACCATTGTCAGGGATTCCACCGGGTACAAAGGAGCTGTCACCATAAAGGTGAGACACCGAACTCCGGTGCTGAGGATATTTTCCTCCAACGGGACTTATTATGTGGATAAGGAAGGCAGCCGGATCCCTGTTTCTGCAAATTACGCTGCCGATGTCCCGGTGGCAACAGGGAATATTTCCCAGGAAATGACCCGGACCGATTTGCTGCCATTCGTGGAATTCATCCGGAAAGACAAATTCTGGAAAGCACAGATCAAGCAAATTCAGGTCAACAGTTCAGGAGAGCTGATCCTGACCACCCTGGTAGGGAATCAGTTGATAGAATTTGGAAATGTCGAGCATATGGAAAAGAAATTCAGGAATCTGAAGGCATTTTACGAGCAGGTATTGAAAGACAATAACTGGAACAAGTACAGCAGGATCATTTTGCGTTTTGAAAATCAGGTAGTAGCAAAAAAAAGTTAGGGTTATGGCTTTAAATCAGGAATTTGCGGTTGTCATTGACATTGGTTCAACAAAAATCACCGCGTTGGCAGGAAATAAACCGACCAACGGAAGGATCAACATTCTGGGGCAGGCCATGGTTCCTTCAAGAGGAATCAAACGTGGGGTGGTGGTTAACCCGGAAGAGTTTGCCATCGCGCTGAAAGAGCTGATCAGCAGACTCGAAAGCCAGGTGGAAGACAAGGTAAGTACTGTCGGCGTCTGCATGGTGGGGATGGCCATCAACACGACGGTATACGAAGGGGTCAGACACATAGAATCGGGCATCGTTGGTCAGCCGGATGTGGATTACCTGGAACATGAAGCTTCAAAAACCCCTCTGGAACCAGGGTTCCGCATATACCACATGTTTCTGCGGAACTATGAAATCGGGGAAGAAACCGATGTAACCGTTCCGGTAGGGCATGAGGGGCGGAAGTTATTGGCCAGGTACACCATTGTGTCGGCTCCTGCAAGCTATCGGGAAAGCGTGGAAAAAGCGCTTGACCGGCTGGGGATTGAACTTGGAAATTTTGTTCTTTCTCCCCTGGCCATTGGGGAGGCCGTGGTTACCGGTGAAGAAAAAGACCTTGGAGTGGTATCCCTCGACATCGGGGGTGGCACCACAAAAATATGCTGTTTCGGTAACGGGCGTATGATCTTCATGGCCGTTGTGCCATTTGGCGGGGAATCGATCACCCGTGACCTGAAAGAAGCATTATCCATCCTTCAGAAAAAGGCAGAACAACTGAAAGTGGAATATGGGCAGGCCATAGGAGATTTTGCGGAAGAGGGCAAGTATGTTGCCATCCCGGGGAGCGAAGGCTGGGAACACAAAGAAATTTCGTTTAAATCGCTGGCCTTTATCATCCAGGCCCGTTTGGAAGAGATCATTGACAGCGCTTTCCTGTACATCGAAAAATCAGGGTTCCCGGAAAACACCACCCAGGGTATTGTGGTGTCGGGCGGCACTTCCCGTACACAAAATCTGCTGCAACTTGTGAAATTCCGTACAGGCATGGATGCCCGTCTGGGTTTCTCACAAGTTAAACTGCCCGACTCCGTTGACCTGGACAAAACCTCTTATATGGGAGCTCTCGGCATGTTGAAGATAACGCTGCGCAGCAGCCTTCCTCCCCAACAGAACAAAACGGCCTCAAGGAACAACGGGAAAAGCAGTTCTTCCCGTTCAGGGAGCGGGTTTCTAAGTCAACTTGGAGAGAAAGTTTCCCAGCAGTTTAAAATGATTTTTGAAGAGGACAAACTCAATTCATAACCGGAAAAATATCCATCCATGATCGAAGAAAAAGTCAAATTCCAGTTTTCCAGTCCCACTTCTTCCTTAATTAAGGTAGTGGGAGTCGGAGGCGGAGGGTGCAACGCCGTCAATCACATGTATGAATCGGGTATCAAAGATGTGGATTATATTGTCTGTAACACCGATTCGCAGGCTTTACTACACAGCCCGGTGCCCGTAAAAATCCAGCTGGGAGTCACGCTGACTGAAGGCAGGGGAGCAGGGAACCTCCCGGAAAGGGGAGAAGAGGCTGCGATTGAAAATTACGATGACATCAAGAGAGTTCTGGAAGAGAATACCAAAATGCTCTTTATAACAGCAGGCATGGGAGGAGGTACCGGAACCGGAGGTGCGCCTGTCATCGCCCGTCTGGCCCGTGAACTGGGGATACTGACCATTGCCGTGGTTACCATTCCCTCCCCTGCTGAGGGGAAGAAAAGGTATAACCAGGCGTTTGAAGGGATTCTGAGACTGAGTGAGCACACCGACAGCATGCTGATCGTCAGCAATGAAAGGCTTCACACCATTTACGGTGATCTGCCAGCCAGCCAGGCTTTCAAACTGGCCGACGATGTAGTGACCACCGCCGTTAAGGGGGTTGCAGAAATCATCACCCTGCACGGAAACATCAACGTGGATTTCGCCGATGTATATACCGTGATGCACGACAGCAAGGTATTCATCATGGGAACAGGGTTTGCTTCCGGGGAAAACCGCGCCATGAATGCCATAAAAATGGCTCTTCAGTCGCCCCTTCTCGACAACAACGACATACGTGGTACCAAGAGCATCCTGCTCAACATCATCTCAGGAACCGACGAAATCACCATAGGGGAAATCGGGGAAATCATTGAATTTATGCAGCGCGAAGCCGGCTCTGATGCCGACATCATCTGGGGTAACGGCCTTGACGAAACCATAGGGGATAAAATCAGCGTAACCATTTTATGCACCGGGTTCAAGGATGCCCCTACGGTAAAACCCACCAGGATGGCTAACCGCACCACCTATCAGTTATCTGAAACAGAGCAGGAGAAGCCAAAGTCGGTAGCGGAACCGGAAGAAAATGAGCCACAGGCCAGGGTACTGGATCTTGAACCGGATACGGATGCGGCAGCTCCAACGGAAGAATCATCTTCTTACTGGAGACGGAAAGAGGAAGAGCCAGTCAAGCCAGCATCCCGCAAACCGGCTCCCCCGGTAAAGAAACCTCAAAAACCTCAGGAGTCCTCTCCTACCAGCCTGGATAACTGGTTCTACAAAAAATTTGGAAAACTGTTTGAAGAGGAATCTTAATCCTGATTTTCAATACAATAAAGAAAGATTATGAGCGACAAAGTCAAATTCCAATTTGAAAGGAAGCAGGGATCCATCATCAAAGTGGTTGGTGTGGGCGGTGGCGGTGGAAATGCCGTCAACCACATGTACAAACAGGGCATCCGGGATGTCGATTTTATCATCTGCAACACCGATGCCCAGGCGCTGGTCAACAGCCCCATACCGGTAAAAGTGCACCTGGGGCCTTCCCTGACGGGGGGGCGGGGAGCAGGGAACAAGCCGGAACTGGGAAAACAGGCTGCTATTGAGACCCTCGACGATGTCAGGAACGTTCTTCAGCCAGACACGAAAATGGTATTTATCACCGCCGGTATGGGCGGGGGCACAGGAACAGGGGCAGCTCCGGTTATCGCCAGACTGTGCCACGAACTGGGATATCTGACAGTGGCCATCATCACCATACCCTTCAGGAGCGAAGGTAAAAGAAGGATCAACCAGGCCATTGAAGGGATAAAAGAGATCGAACAGTATGTCGACTCCCTCCTGGTGATCAACAATGAGCGGATCCGGGAGATGTACGGCGACTTCCCTATTTCACAGGCATTTGCAAAAGCCGACGATGTGCTGGCCATTGCGGCAAGGGGCATCGCAGAAATCATTACCGTCCACGGTTACATCAATGTGGATTTCGCAGATGTGGAAACCGTCATGCGACAGAGCGGCGTCGCCATTATGGGCACAGGCCAGGCAGAAGGAGATGGCCGGGCCATCCGGGCGGTCGAAGAAGCGCTCGCATCCCCGCTCCTTAACAACAACGACATCAACGGCGCCAGGAACATCCTGCTCAATGTCACCTCCGGAACGAATGAAGTCACCATGGACGAAATCGGCGAAATTTCCGACTACATCCAGAAAAAGGCTGGTTTTGAAGCTGACCTGATCTGGGGGAACGGCACCGATGACAATCTTGACGAACGCATTTCGGTAACAGTGATAGCCACCGGATTCAGTACCTCCAGCATCCCGGAACTGCTTTCTATCCAAAAACCCTTGAAAGAAACTCACCTTCTTTCTGATTCCCCTAGACCCGACAGGGTAAAAGCCCCGGTAACAGAAATGTCGCAGGTGAAAAACACCCCATCTCCCCGACAGCCCTCCCTGGAATTTGAAAGCCGTTACCCGGCTCAACCAAAACCGGAAATGAACTACCACCCCAAAACATCCCCCCAACCTCAGAATTCCGGAGAGAAAAACCAGAAAATCGATGTCTCCGGAATGACAGATGAAGAAGTGGATAATATGGATAAAGAGCCGGCATACATCAGGAAGAAAATTGAAATTTCTACCGGCAAACCGGCAAAGCCATCCGATTACTCCAGATACTCAGTTTCTCCCGACCACGGGAAGAAGATCATCATCCGGGAGAACAATAACCGGTACATACATAAGAACATTGACTAATATCTTTGATTATGACCATTTTTGAACAAGTCAGCGAAGGCATTATGGCCGCTATGAAGTCGCGTGAAAAAGAAAAACTGGAAGCACTCCGGAACCTCAAAAAAGTGATGATAGAGGTGCGAAGCAGCAAAGGTGCCGGAGCGGAGTTAACAGATGAGGAATCCCTGAAGATCATCCAGAAACTGGTGAAACAGGGCAAGGATTCGGCAGAAATTTACAGGAATCAGAACAGAAGTGACTTATACGAAGAAGAAATGTCCCAGGTACGAATCCTTGAGACATTTCTTCCCGAACAGCTGACCGGCGAGGCACTCACCGAAATCATTGCTGCCGTTATAAAGGATGCAGGTGCAACTTCAATAAAGGATATGGGCAGGGTGATCGGCCTGGCCTCCAAAGCGCTGGCAGGTAAAGCCGATGGAAAAGAAATTGCTGCCAAAGTCAGGGAGTTGCTCTCCTGATCAATAAAACACCGCCCTTTTATCTTCAACATCCACCGCCTTACGGTGGATGTCCATCGTCTGACTACCTGCACGATAGAGGAATTCCTGAGCCAGTCTGGCTTTTTCCTCTTTCACATCGCCCGCTGCATTGGGCCTGACAGAAGTGGCCTTCAACAGGTATACCCCATTGAAACCGACAACGGGTTCAGAGATTTTATTCTCGCCAAGGGCAACGGCAGTCCCGACAACGGCCGGTTCCATGCCCAGTTCAGGGATAAACTGGGTAGTGAAGTCTATTTCTCCGGCATTCTTCATCTGACTACCCAGTGCAGCAGCTATAGCAGCCAGATCGCTTTTGCCTTCAGCGGCTTTCTTCATCTTTTCTGTCAGCATCTTCCCTTTCTTCTCCTTTTGAACGGCCAGTTCAACCCGGCCTTTAACCTCATTCAACGGAGCAGTGCCTTCCTCGGTGACTTCGGTAAGTGTGGCCACCACAAAATTATTGCCCAGTTCAAAAATGGGTGAACCATCGTTGTTCTTGAGAATGGTTCCCTTTTTGGCATTGAAAGCGGCCCTGACCAGTCCCCGTGGATTGTCCAAACCGGGTATGGTGATGTCTGCCTCACGAACTACGGCCACTTTTTTGGTCAGTTTATCCCGGGTTACGGCAGCATCAAACTTCTCCTTTGAGGTGTTTTCACCAACAAATTTACCAGCCATTCCATAATAATTCTGGAAAGTCTGTGTGCTGGGTGTTACGGTACGCTCCAGAACAGCCACCTGAACCTGTCGGCTCAGAGGCCCCAGTTTGGTGGTCTGAATGATGTGTATCCCAAATTGTGAGGGAGTGATCTTCACTTCATTGACGTTGCTGTGGAAGGCAGAATCTTCAAAAGACTTCACCATCATTCCTCTTTTAAACCAGCCCACATCTCCCCCGTTAATGGCTGAACCGGTATCGGTGGAATAAAGCCGGGCAAGAGAGGCAAAATCAGCCCCATTGACAATAAGTTTCTTTAAACTGTCGGCCAGAGACTGTGCCCTGCCCAACTCCTCCTGGGTATTGACCTTAAGCAGGATATGCCTTGCCTGTACCGAATCGGGAAGCATTTTGACAGTATGCAGCTTAGCCAGTTTGTAGGAGTTGTTTTCGAAATAAGGTCCAATAACATCGTTGACTAAAGCATTGTTTTTGAAAATCCAGGTATCCAGGTTTTCCGGTAAGGTGGAAGCCTTATGCCAGGTCGGATCAAAGCTGACATCTGAATTGGAATTGACAAACTGGATGTTCTCCGGGGTAATGCTAAAGTCGGACCTGATCTCATTGATCCACTTCTCTGAGTTGCTAAAGTCAGTGGATGAAGGAGTTACCGTGAAGGCAATGTATTCGATTGTCCTGGTTTTTTCACTCTTAAATTCCGATTCACGTTTTTCGTAATACTTTTTGAGCTCATCGGAAGTTACTTTAACAGTGCTGTCGGGAATGAAGGAAAAAGGCAGTGAAATATAATCAAAGCTGACCTTATTGCCTTTGGCATCCAGGCTGTATTTAGCCTCTTTTTCAGGAATATAAAGCGATTTGGAGATCAGGTTTCCATATTTGGAATCCAGCCTGCTTCCGGCAATTTCCTTCTCCAGATAAAGCCAGTAACTCCGCTGTTGTTCATTTAAACCGCCGGTTTCAAAATTCTTAAGAAAATTCACCACAGCTGACCGATCAAACTGACCGGTTTCAGGATTGGTAAATATCTGCTGAATGATGGGATGCGGATTACTTCCCTGCATCAGGTCAAAAAGTTCTTCTGAGGTAACCGCAAGGCCCAGCTTATCATAAATCTTTCCCATCAGCTTCTCCCGTAGGAAATTCTGGAAAACCTGATCCCTGATCTGAACCCACTCAGCTTCTTCTACCTGGCTTTTCCCGGAATTGGACTTGTAGATTTCCCCAAGTTCGTCAACTTTCTTCTGAAAATCGGTATATTGAACAGATTCACCATCTATGGTTACAATCTCTGATTTGGTTCTGTTGAAGAGGGATGAACCGGATTGAAATAAATCACTTAAAATAAAGGAGAACAGAGCAAGACCGATGATACCGGCGATTAAAATACCTGCGCTGTTCCTGATCTTCTGTAACGTTGCCATTGAATAACAGTTATTTAATGTAATGTTGGTTTAAAAAAATTAAAGTTGCGAAGATAGCATTTTTAAATATTATCCGAGAGTGATTCTCATTTTTTTGTCGCAAAGCGCGTAAAACAAAGAAATTAGCAAAGAAGCGGAGGTCATGGATTCTTTATATCCACAGGCCTGAGCAACGGCAAATTCCCGAAAACAGAATCCGATGGCGCCTCACCCTGCCGGTTAAGTCTGACATAAATCGGCCCCCTCGGATTCCTGATCCTCCAATTGGTCATGTTCTGATTGGCCTCAATTCCCACTCCCGTAATCTCCTGATCAGGCCTTATCACCTTTACAAATTCATTGTTGTAAATCCGGCCCGATTCTTCATCCCAGATTAAATGCTCCGTTTTCAGCGTATCTCCGAGGTTATTTGTGGCCACCACATCATTTTTTGCCTCCCACCGGTTTTCCCTTACAAACTGTTTGGCATATCTTGCCGATATGCTGGAAATAACCTCCTTGTTCTGATTGTATTTAATCAGAAGAACACCTTTCGGAAACTCGATATAGGGCGCGTCATCCGTTTCAAATCGCTTTAGCTCAGGTGTTTTCAGAATAAACCGGATCACTCCGGAATCAGAATAGATGGTTTCAAAATCTTCGGCATGTATGACCGGCAGGATTTCTGAAGGACTGAAGGCTTTTATCTTTTCAATATCGTTGACGCATCCGGTCATCATTCCAAACCACAGACCGAATGCGGGGATCAGGCGGAATAAATGATTCGCCGGGTGAAAACCATTGATTTTAAAGTTGTTGCCAACCATTACTGAGTCCTTGCTTTTTGTTTCAAATTAATCCTTTTTCCAGGAAACATCCTGTAAAAAGCTTCTTAAAAGTCGTTAAAGAATGTCAACGGGATCATCAGGGAAAATGGTCATGCTGATGTCGAGCGCCACCACGGAATGAGTCAGCGCCCCTGCCGAAATAAAATCCACCCCGGTTTCTGCCACCAGGGGAAGCCGTTCCGGTGTCATATTTCCGGAGGCTTCCGTTTTGGCCCTTCCGTTAATGAACAAAACAGCCTGTCGCACGGTTTCATTGTCCATATTGTCGAGCATGATGATGTCGGCCCCCGCCAGCAGCGCTTCTGCCACCTCCTTTAGATTGGAGGTTTCCACTTCCACCAGCATCCCTTCTTTTACTTTTTCCCTGATGGTTCTGACCGCCGGGGCAATTCCACCGGCCACGGCAATATGGTTGTCCTTGATCATGACCATATCATTCAGCCCCATCCGGTGGTTTAAAGCACCCCCGGCCCTGACAGCGTATTTATCCAGCAGACGGAATCCGGGAAGGGTTTTCCGCGTATCCAGAATCCTGGTCGGGGTATGCTCCACCATTTTCCGGTAAGCGGCAGAAACGGTAGCTATCCCCGACATCCGCTGAAGAAAATTCAGGGCGGTACGTTCCCCCGAAAGCAAACATCTGTAACCGGCCTCAAAAGTGACGATGACCTCTCCCCGGCGAACCGTATCCCCGTCGTTGACCTCAGGGGTCCAGGACAGTTCACTGTCCAGCCGGCGAAAAACCATTTCAGCCACTTCTAGTCCGGCAACTACCCCATCTGCTTTGGCGGTCATTTCTGCCCTTTTGCGGACTCCCGAAGGGATCAGGTTATCGGTGGTAATGTCTCCGGCACCAATATCTTCCCTGAGGGCCATATCAATCAGTAAGCCGGCCGCTTCTTTTTCAAGCAGGTTTAATTTCATGATGCTCCGTTTATAGGTTTGTCTCTCACCGGTTCAAACAGAGGGCGCCGGCCTTTTCCCTGGATAATATGCACCCGGAACCGATCATCCTCCAGTGGAAAATCTTCCCGGATATGGCCGCCCCTGCTCTCTTTCCTGAGCAGCGCCGCCTTTCCGATCAGCAGGCAGATTTCTGCGATATTGCTGATTTTAAAAAGGTTGTAGTCATTCCTGTGTTTGATTACCTCTTCCCTGATTTCTTCAATCCGCGTAACCGCCTGCTCCATGTGCTGCTTATTCCTGATGATGCCCAGCTTCTTCGTCATCAGCTCAGCCAGTTCATTTTTCAGGTCAAGGAAGTGTTGTTCATGATCGGGAGAAACGGTAAAAGGGTTAACCTTCCCCGTCTTTGCCCCTGAAGGCGCGACAGCCGCAGCAGCTTCACTGGCCCTTTTCCCGAAAACAAGACATTCCAGCAACGAATTACTGGCCAGTCGGTTAGCTCCCATAACTCCGGTCGAGGCCGCTTCCCCGCAAACAAACAATCCCTTCAGGTTGGTTTCACCCTGTAATCCTGAGTGAATACCCCCCACCATATAATGTGCTGCCGGGGATACGGGAATAAGGTCACGCGTCATGTCTATCCCCGATTCTTTCAGCTTTTGGTCTATAGTGGCAAACCGTTCCCTGATTTTCTCCGGAGGTAAATGTCCCAATGAGAGAAAGACCGAATCTTCACTGTGGTCTCTCATCTGGGTAAAAATCTGATAGGCAACGACATCCCGGGGGGCTAACTCGGCCAGGGGATGGATATCCTTCATAAACCTTTCCCCTTTGCTGTTGAGAAGCCATGCACCTTCGCCCCTGACCGCCTCACTGATCAGGAAGGCTTCCCTTCCGGGCAATTGCAATGCGGTGGGATGAAACTGTACAAATTCCAGGTCGGCCACCTTTGCTCCGGCCCTGAAAGCCAAAGCTATACCATCGCCGGTGGCGGTATGCGGATTGGTGGAGCGGTCGTACACCCTTGACAATCCGCCTGTGGCCATGATCACTGCCCTGGCCCTGAAAACGATGTTTTCTCCGGTAAAGAAATCCAGACCTTGTACCCCGGTCACCACGCCGTCACTGACCAGCAGTTTTACCACTGCCGTGAATTCAAAGGGGAAAATGTTCTCCTTTTCCACCACTTTCTGAAGCAAGAACCGGGTGAGTTCCTTTCCGGTTGCATCACCTCCGGCATGGAGTATCCTGCGCCTGCTGTGCCCGCCTTCCAGGCCAAGAAGGATATTCCCGGATCCGTCTTTGTCGAAGGGCATACCCATCTCAATCAATTCCCCGACACGCTCCTTTCCTTCGCGCACCAATACCTCCACCGCATCGAAGTCGCAAAGTCCCCTGCCGGCTACCAGGGTATCACTTATGTGTACTTCACAGCTGTCGTCGGGAGCGGAAACCGCAGCTATACCGCCCTGGGCGAACCAGGAATTACTGGTATCCAGCTCCGATTTCGTCACAATGGCAACTCTTCCGAAACGGGAAGAATGCCAGGCAGCGGTAAGTCCTGCCAACCCACTGCCTATGACAAGCGTATCAAATTCCAGTTGCTTCATCTCCAATTCCTTTGGCCCGCAAAGGTAACATTTCTGTAACAGTCTGTTTTAAAAACCAAACACCGGAAGAATTTCCTTAAGGCTTTCCAGTGAAAGGAAGTGAGCATCCGGCATTTCGTAGTCCATCACCTCCTCATGTTGCCAGGTAATGTGAAAAGGAATATGGATGGCATATGCCCCCAGCCGGATGACCGGAAGGACATCCGATTTCAAAGAGTTGCCTACCATCAGAAACTGATCCGGCTGAATATCCAGGTGGTTCAGCAGTTTCCGGTAATTATCCTCCGTTTTGTCGCTCATGATTTCAATATGGTGGAAATAGCCGCCAATGCCTGAGTTTTTCAGCTTACGCTCCTGGTCCAGCAAATCACCTTTGGTGGCCACGATCAGCCGGAAGCGGGAAGAGAGGGTTTCCAGCACTTCCGGGACCCCTTCCAGCAGAGGATTCCGCTGGTTGATCTGGGCCTTCCCCAGGCTGATGATTTTACTGATTTCATCAGCAGTGACCCTCCCTCCTGAAACAACTACCGCTGTTTCTATC
>Ga0105102_10000540_pt1 | contig 11452 bp, 10 predicted proteins | sample PPLLaktember2015_FD_87032 | JGI IMG/M metagenome (GOLD analysis project Ga0105102, IMG submission 87032) | Freshwater sediment microbial communities from Prairie Pothole Lake near Jamestown, North Dakota, USA - PPLs Lake P7 Core (6) Depth... | ecosystem: Environmental > Aquatic > Freshwater >...
CTGCGGGTAAAGTTGAGTTTAATAAATGTTTACCAGATGACTATCCTGTTATTAAATACACAGTCAATAAGAAAAAACTTATTGGTATTTTAACAGATATTAAAGATAAATACGCTGATACAGTAACAGCAAAAGTTTTAGATAATGTTAAAAGAATTGGATTTAAGTATGCAACATTATTTGGTTTTACATTATCACTTGATAGACTTGAAGTTCCAGGTAGTAAAGAACTAAAAGATGAAGCGTATTCAAAACCAACTATTAGAGAACAGTTGAACGCTTTAAATCAACCAGAAATTACAGATTTTCTAAAGAAGAATTTTCATTACTCATATTTAATTGAATCTGGTGCGCGTGGAACTTGGGATCAAGCTAAACAACTAATTCTATCAAGAGGTTTCATCTCAAACTTCAATGGTGAAATTCTACCAATACCAATTAAAGGTTCACAATTAGACGGTTTAACAGAAGAAGAATTTTTCTATTCAACTTATGGATCACGAAAAGGTCTTCTTGATGTTGCTTTAAATACAGGAACCTCTGGTTATCTTTCAAGAAAACTAATTTTCACTTGTGCAAATCTTCAATACGATTATCATCTTGATGATTGTGGTACAAAAGATTTTCTTGAAGTAGAAGTTAATTCAAAAAGAAAAGCACTTATGTTAGCTGGTAGATATATGAAGTTGAAAGATAATACTTTACAACTGATTACAAAAGAAAATTGTTTCAGTTTAATTGATAAGTCAATTGAAATTCGTTCACCTATTTTCTGTAAGAGTCCTAAACTTTGTCAAAAATGTTATGGTGATCTTGGTAAAAAGTTAAACAGTAGATTCGTTGGTATTGTTGCAGCTCAGACATTGGGTGAGCGTGGTACTCAGTTAGTACTTCGCACATTTCATACTTCTGGTTCTGCAATTATCAAAGACTCTCAAAGTAGTGATGTTTCTATGAAACAAGAAGATATTATTGGTGATCTAGCTTCTGTTTCTGAATTACTACATAAGTTTAAAGACAAGAAACCAAAAGATATAGTTACTGAATTATTTCAAGCATATGATAAAGATATTTATCATGTCCACTTTGAGTGTGTAGTTGCACAGTTGATGTGGGTTGAAGGTAAGAAATGGAGATTATTAGAGAATAGAAATAAAATTGAACCACAGTATTTTAGTGTTCAGAGTGTACCAGCTCAAGAGAGTTGGATTCTGGCAATGGCCTTTAGTAATCCCAAACGAAGCATACTACATGGTATCCAAGACGAAGGTAAATACCAAGGCGTCATGGATCAAATTCTCAAAGGAGAACTAATAGATGAGGGATCCGAAGCGGATCAAACCAGTCTTGAAATCGATCCAGAAAATCTGGGAGAGATATCCGGACTTGAGGCTAATGCAGTTATTGGGTAACTGTTTTACAGGAGACCCATATTATATTGAAGATGATGCATTATTAGAAATATTAAAAATGTCATATCAAGAAAAAGAAAAGGGAGGTAAGATTTGAGAATAATCAACCCGTACTATAAAATTCAAGATGGAACAAACATCTTTGAACTTCGCAAGATAGATTATGACAAAATCTTACCTCTTGTGAGAGAGATAGTGAAACCTGTAGAAGAAATAGGTTTCACTATCTCTGAGTTAGATTTAAAAGATGCGCGTTTCATATCAGGTGATTTGTCACGAACTATTAAACAAACACTAACAATTAAATTACAAAAAGGTCCTGCCTTAATAGACCTTACTTTACAAATACCAAAGTTAATAGATGACAATTACATTTTTGTGAATGGTCGAAAAAAGATACCATTGTTTCAACTTTATGATGTACCACTTATCACAAGAGGAGATACAATTAAATTTCGAACCAATGTTGCAACATTAATGTTAACAAAGGATAGAGAACAACCAAATATAAAATTCAGTTTCCTATCAAAAAAGTTTCCATTCAGTATTTTACTATTAGCTAATTATGGTATGGATGAATGTATTAACAAATTTGATTTAGGTTCACGAATTGAAGTTGCTAATGATCTTGATCTTTATAACATCTTAAGACAAGATTTGAAGTTTGTAGTCGATGAATCTAAAGGATATACACAGGATGATTTTATCCTTGAAATTGGTAATAACTATTCCAAATTTAATGCAAGACAAAAGGGTGAAGATGTACTTTATGGTCTTGATTTAATTGCAAAAGTAGACCCAATTACAAGAAAATTTATGGTTAAAGATACTGCAATTGAAGAACTTATCGAAGCCTGTAAAACACCTTTTGTAGATGATACGCTTTTATCTAACAAACGATTGAGAATTTTTGAATATATTATCACATCGAAATTATCAAAAATAATTTTCGAAATGTGTGTATCAAATAGAACAGCAAGACAACCAAAATTTAGTATTAGTTCTACACAGATTTTGGCCGATTGTAATGTTTCTGATATTGTTCAATTTGATTTTGCTATCAATCCAATTGAAGAACTTACAAAATTATCTCGCACAAGTATTTTAGGTCCTGGAGGTTTTAGTCGTGAAAACATACCTAGTTATCTTAGGGACATATTTCCAACTATGTTTGGCCGAATCTGTCCGGTTGATACTCCTGATCGGGACAATTGTGGTGTGTTACAAAGTCTGGTTCCAAATGTTCCGTTGGATGAAAACTTAAAGTTTACAAATGAAGCATCAAGTTCTCCAATTTCTATTCCAGTTGCAATGGTTCCGTTTTTGAAGAATGATGATCAAACAAGACTTCAAATGACTTCATCACAAATGCGTCAGGCTATTATGTTAAAAGATTTCACTACACCACTTGTAAGTTCAGGTTGCGAAGGATTGTATACAGATCATACACAGTTTGTAAAACGAGCAAAAAAAGATGGGGAAGTTTTATATCTTGATTACACCTATCTTATTGTTCAGTATTCAGACGGTGAAACACAAATTTTCAATGTTGGTCATAGAAGAATTTATGTAGAGCATCTTGACTTGATGAATGTTTATGTTAAGAAAGGTGACAAGTTTAAAGCTGGTGATATTTTAGCTGAAAGTAATTTTTGTAAAGACGGCAACATCAACATTGGTCAAAATCTTCTGACAGGTGTTATGATCTATTATGGTCATAACTATGAGGATGGTATTGTTGTTTCCGAAAGATTGATCAAAGAGAGTATAATGAATTCGGTACATTACAAAGACCTTTCATTTACAATACCACCTGATAAGGTTCTTCTATCTTTAAAAAGTGATGAATACAAACCACTACCAGATACATTAAAAAAGATAAAAGCTGGTGATCCATACGCGATCTTGAAAAAGTTAACAAATGAAGATCCTCTATCTGCTTTCAGTGAAGAAATAAAACTAGAAGCAAAAAGAGAATTCATTATTTCAGATGTTAACTTGTATGCAAACACATGGAACAAAGAAGTACCAGTGTATGACAAGTGGATCGAAAAGAAATTAGAACAACAACAAGAAAAAGAAAAGTTTCTAAAGACGATAATTAAAGATGTACTACCAGCAGCAGAAGCAAATAAATTTGTTAGAGAAAACGATTTAGAAAAGTTTTCACTTGTTGGAAAATATAAAAGTAAGAAAGAAAAAATCAACGGTATCTTAGTTGAAATCATTGGTGTGCATTTCAGACCTTTGAAAGTTGGTGATAAGATAGCGAATCGTCATGGTAATAAAGGTATTATTTCAAGAATTGTGCCTCATGATAAAATGCCACAACTACCAGATGGTCGTCACTTAGACATCTGTATCAATCCTCTAGGTATCATATCCCGAATGAATATAGGTCAACTATACGAACTTCATTTAGGTATGTCGGTTATGGACTTAAAAATGAAACTGAACCAGATGATTGATAAGAAAGAAAGCCAGGCAAAAATTCGTAAGTATTTGTTAAATTACATTAAAATTATTGATAGTACAAAAGATAATTGGTATTTCAAACAATTCTTAGCTCAACTACCAGATGAAGTTACAAAAGATTTTGTGGATGACATGACAATAATACAGGCTCCATTTGAATCTTGTAATCTTGATAATATTAAAGCAGCATTAAAATACACTGGTACAGAGTTTAGAACGAAACTGTTTGATCCAATATCAAAAGAAGAAATATTTAATCCAGTTTCAGTTGGTTATTTGTATTTCTTTAGAATGGTACATATTGCAGAAGAGAAACTTGCTGCAAGAGGTATCGGTGCATATACTAGACGAACACTGCAACCTTTGGGTGGTCGTAAAAATAAAGGCGGACAAAGATGTGGAGAAATGGAAACAGCTTGTATTATCGGGCATGATGCACCATACAATCTTTTCGAATTCTTTACAACAAAGTCCGATTGTATTGACTTGAAAAATGAACATATAAGAAAACTTATTAACCCAACACATGCAGAATGCGACCTGGAAATTGACACCGTTCCTGAGTCGGTAAAACTCTTGCGTTCTTATCTAACAGTTATCGGTGTTGATATTGATAAGAAACCAGGAGGAACTTGTGCTAGTTAAATTTCTATGCCCAATATGTAATTCAGAAGTTGAAGTAACTTATATAGAACCTGAAAGATGTTATAGAATTGATGGTCAAGGTGAAATTCAAAGAGAAGATAATAATGATGCTTTTGGTTGGATTCCAGAATGGCAATTTCATTGTGGAGATGATCGAGAACATGATCTTAGTAAGTTAGAAGCAAATGAACTATATTTAATATGGAAACAGCGTGTAGTGGAAGCTTGTTTAGAATATGAAAATCCACAAGATGCAGAAGCATATGAGACTTAGAGCGAGGTATATATATGACTGTATGCGAACTACCAGATGTCCAGTGTACAGAACCGAAAGTTAAAATCCCAATAGCACAAGTTGGTGTACAGAATATAGAACTGCCATTTTTGTTACAATCAAAGTATGGTGGTTTTAATCAACTTAATGCTAACGTTACAATGGGGGTAAGTCTAGATGATACAACAAAAGGTATTTCAATGTCACGACTATTACTTACATTGAAACCTTATCTAGACTTACCCCTTAAACGTGTTCTGATAAAAGACATCTTACAAAAACTAAATGAAAATCTCGGCAGTATGAGTAGTTTTATGAGATTTGAATTTAGAATGCCTATTAAGAAAAAATCAATTAAGTCAGATCATGAGTTTCCAATTTATTACAAATGTAAATTCGAAGGGCAATTGTATAAGATAAAAGATGTGCAATCAAACGATGATGTTGAGTGGCCTTTGATCGACCACTTTCGTTTTTATCAAGGTGTTCGTATTCAATATGCATCATACTGTCCTTGTTCAGCAGAATTGTGCAGACACTTGGAGGATAATGAAAATGGTCAAGGCTTCCCTCATAATCAAAGATCTTATGCAGATATTCTTGTGGAAGTTATCGATCCCTATTATGTTTGGCTTGAGGATATTGTTGAAGAAGTTGAGGGTGTTATAAAAACCCTACCTTATCCAATCATAAAAAGAGTTGATGAACAAGAGATAGCAAGAGTAGCCGCTGAGAACCCATTATTTGTAGAAGATTCGATAAGACTTATTTCAGACACTCTAAATAAAAAAGAGAGTATTTATGACTGGATTGTTAAATGTACTCATGAAGAATCCATTCACACATCAGAAGCAATAGCAATAAATTGGAAAGGTGTACCGCGTGGATTCGATGGTAAGAGATACATTTAAAGACCTTAGAGAAGGAGACCAGAATGAGTACAGAGAGTGATATAATTGAATTGTATAGAAAAGAAAGACAATATCAAAAGTCATTACATGGCGAATACACAGATGCACTACAACTTTCATTTCCATCTTTTGTAATCTTTTTAAGACGTTACCTTGACAAAATCGAAGAGGCCTATACAGAAGGCTGGATAGAGGAAAAGCCAACATGGCTTATCTCATCAGAAGAATTTAACAAAAGTGGTACAGCACCAGTTAAAGCATATATGGAATTGATTAAACTTTTTACATTAGCAGGAGCCGCTTTAGAGACTTACACAGAGATGGATGTGAAACAATGGCGTTGTGAATTAAATGATTCACAACAAATTCAATAAGGAGAAACACCACACACAATGATGGCTGAAAATTTAGCTGAAATGGTAAAAAACGAAACATTAGCACCTGAGGTACTTGATACACCTATTGAGGAAGTTGTTGCGGCACCAGAAACACCTGCTATTGAAACACCTGTTGTTGAAGAAATTCCTGCAAGAAGTGTCACTATCTCTACTCTACCAGAATGGTTTACAAAGTATTCAGAAGCTGGTGAAGTAAAGGCTGTAAAGATTGCTATTAAAGGTGTTAATACAGATAATATTCTTATCGTATCATTCCCAACTGGTGAGAAACTTGAAGATGAATCACTGGTGAAAGATGTTGAACTATTTAAAAGAGCGAATAAAATCCCTGCTTTAGATCTTCCTGCTTCAACAGTTAATATATATAGCAACAGTTTTAGAATGATCCAAGAGTACGAAGGTGTATTCATTAAAGTTTATGGTCTTAAAACAAATATCATTCTTTCATTCTGTATCAATGTTAATGGACTTCTAATTCCATTTGAGACAAGTAAGGTAAAGCGAAAAGAGAAGTATGTTGTTATTCCACAACCTTCTCAAGAGATACTAGATAAACTAGCAATTAACTTAGGTAAACCAGCTGATCTTGAAGCACTGGAACTACGTTACAAACAAAGCAAGGGTGTAGAAGGAATTGCAACAAATCTCGATGCAATTAAGTGGCTTCTTGACAAGCAGGCTACCATTGCAGATATCAATCATCACCTACAGATTGACACAGTTGTAACTCAGGTATTGGCGTAAGTCAAAGGGAGAGTAGTAGTAATACTACTCTCCCAATCAATATATATAGCAGGCACTAATGAAAGTCAACGACAAACTTCCATTCTTTTTACGAGATGTTTATCTTTACGATATAGAGGCGTGTCATTACACTATACTTCAAAAGATTGGTTATGATATGACTCAAATTGATAAAGATGATAAACTCAAAAGAAACATACAAATAGGTATGTTAATGAAAAAGAATCCACAGTTAACAAACCTATTACGAGGAACAACTGCAAGCGTTATTGATGAATTTATCAAAACAAACTTTATAAAAGAAGACGAAATACTTTTACGACAATATGATGGTATCATAACAACACGAACTTTGAAGGTTACAGATACAGGGCATATCAAATTAGAGATGCGAAAACATTTTGAAATCTTTATTGTTTCGATTGATAGAACCAAATATTTGTCGTTAGATAATACTGGTGTTGTAACAATCAAAGGCTTGGCTTATAAGTATCCTGAAATGGAAAACATATTATCGAATTTATGCAAAATTCGATTTGCAAATAAAGTTGAAATTTTTACACAACTTCAAAAGATACGAGAACTGGTTTTGCATAGTAAGAATCCAACACTTTTCGCCATTCCGATAAAAGAAAATATATATCATATTTTTTTCAAAGATTATGGTGAAATGGAAATCAAAAAACCAATGTTATCAATCTTGGATACTGACGATATAGACAAAGAAAAGTATTTCAAAATATATCTTGAACCGTTTACTAAATCAATTGTATTGGAGAATCTTAGATGACAACCTTATCAGTTTTAAATGTATGTGGTGGGAATATAGAACCATTAAGAGATATGGTAAATGAAAAGAAAGGTTACGCTTTTAAAACTTTGAATGTTGATAGATGTTATTTCACATCTACAACTCCAGAAGATGTTGAAGAATACTATAGAAATACTCCTGGTACTTTCAATAATACAAATATTTATCTAAATCATGATATTTTTGACTTCCTTGAAAGAACTAATATCATGTTTGATGCAGTTGCAATTTATAGATATTTAGAACATGTTAGTTTCACTCAAATTTTGTATTTTATTTATTTGCTTTCAAGGGTTGTTAAAAAAGATGGTATTGTAGATATCATCGTTCCTGATTATACAAAATTAGCTGAGATGATACTAAACGAAACCATTGATGATAAAAAATATGAAGCGAATAATATTCTATTAACAACTGAACTTTTAAACGAACCTTCTAATCCACACGCTTCAATATGGACAGGCCCACGACTAAAGTATTATTGGGAACTAGAAGGTAGATTTAAAGGTGAGAATCTTTTTACATCATATAAATTTGATGGTAGAGATATCTATCTCAGAGCACAAGTGACAAGATTATAACCTAACTATCTTTTGCAAAGGAAATAAAGAATGAGTTTAAAAGAAAACTACTTACAAATGGGTCTACAACCAGACCCACAAAGAGCAGATGTTTTTAAATATGCAGATCGTTATGGAGAGGTGGTATATCGGCAAGTCAAAACATTTGAGACTCCAGCAGGAGTTGAACCGCATCCGACTGATAATGATTTACTTGAACACTATGCTGTCTTTTCAAAACAGCCAAGATCCGAACGCTTTTGCTTTGGTGGTATCGTGTCAAGGATCTACAGATTCGAAGGGCATGAAAGACTTAATGCACTTATCAGAGAATCTATTAACGGTACGGGGAAACCTCTTATTCATGAAATGAGTTGGTTCCCTGAAAGCGTTGTTGTTATGCGTACTGAATTTGTCATTAGCAGTGAAGTGACAACACCAGAAGTAGGTGATATTTATCCAACTCTTTTCAGTTTCAATACCTACAACGGAACTGGTGCCCAAGGAGTATCATACGGTATTTCGATTAAAGAGGAAGATAAGTTTAAATCATTTGCCATGAATCTAGGAGCAATTAAATCCATTCATACTTTTGGTGCAAAAACAAGAATACAATCTACAACATCATCATATCTTGAGGTATTTTCACAAAACATAAGTGATGTAATCAGAGCAAGTTTTACAACGCCATTGACTGAGGATATCACTTTGAAAACATTAGACTTTATTGAAACAGTTGGTAAGAAAAAGCGTATTGAAGTATCTGCATTTCTTGAAGACATTATGAAACGAAATGAAAGTGGTGTTAGAAGGACAGCCACAGCTTGGGAAATGTTCTTAGCTATTTTAAAATGCAGCAGTGTTACAGGTAATATTAACACAAAACGTCTTTTAGAAAGTGCAGCAGAAAGAGTATTAGTTATGCCTGATAGAATGTCAGAAGCTCTAAAAAGTCTATAATCTAATTTTAGGCTTAAATAAGTGGGATGTTCATCTAGCATCCCACTTATTTTTTCGCTAAGTTTATGGAACAAATAATAAAAAAGGAATCTATATGCCTGTAAAAATAGGGTCAAAACCAGCATCATTCAAGTATAATAAAACGTATGATATTCAATTGATTATCAAAGATCTTGATTATTCAGAAGATCTTATGAAAGTTATTATTACGTCTTCATTAGCTACTGCTTATCCGGCATTTGAAATTGTCATCCTTGTTGATCAAAATGATATTATACTTGAAAAATTATATGGTGACGACCCAATCAAACTAACTATTACATTAAAAGCATATGATGGAGATTTTGGTATTCCAGGACAAACATATAACTTTGATTTAATGATGATTAAGGGAGATTTTAGTTTAACAGAAAGACCTGTTATGGCGAAAGAAGAAATGCAAAAAGAAAGAACGTTCTATAAATTAGTATGTTTACCAAGAACAGCATTTAAAGTTATGACAACTATTGTTAATGATGTTTTTGTAAATACAACTATTGGTGGTATAATAAGTCAATTATCATCTAAAGTTGGAACAAGAATTTTTTATGATATTTATGGAGAGAACACAACTCAAATAGATCAAGTTGTAATACCACCTACAACATTATATAATGTAATTAAAGAACATCAGCCTGGAAGCTCAAATTCATATGATGGGTTTTTAGATTCTAAGTTTGGATTGTTTTCTGGTGTCCCTGGAGTATTCTGTGATTATACAGGGGTTGTTAGAATAAAAAATTTAACTTCAAAGATGCAAAAAGGACAAAGTTTTACAGTTTATCATTTACCAACATCTGGTATTCAAAATTTTACAGAGATATTAAATAGTTGTAATGATGGAAAACATTTTTATACATATGATAAATTATCAACAGAGAATGCTGGGCCATCAAAGTTTGGTAATTTAGCTTCTACTATAAATTCAATTGTAAAACCAAAAGATAAGCTTTATTCAATTCTTACACATAATTTAGAAAAAATAGGTCAGGATAGTTCTATATCTTATTTTCCAAATGTAAAAATTGGTTTACCACACAACGGAAGTCTTGAGAGAACAAGATATATAACAGACGAAACTGGCAATGAGTTGGATGAAACTTCATTTATTTCAAAACACGCCAGAGCTATGTCTGATTTAGCTTCTGTTTCATTTAGAATAGAAAAGAATTTTGATATTTTTGGTTTTATGGATGTTGGTGAGTGTGTGAAATTAAATACACAAACTATTGAAACTAAAGATTTTGAAGGAAAATACATCCTCTGGAGTTCCAGTATAGACTTTTCTAGAATGGCTGAATGGGCCTCTGTTGCGATGATTAATCTAATAAGAACAAATAAATACATATAGGAAACAATTATGTCTAATGAGGAAGTAAATAGAGAGCAACTAATTGGGTATGCTGATAAATATGTTACCGAGTATTTAAACTGTAAAGCGGATTTTCAATATTTTTGTAGAACCTACATTAAAATAGAATTACCTGGCCGAGATGTTAATTTAATACCATATAGAAAACAGGTTGAACTGATTGACTTGGTTGAGAAAGAACACTATGTATTAGTTCTAAAAAGTCGTCAGATAGGTATCTCAACAATCATTCAAGCTTATTCAGTTTGGCTTACAGTTTTTCATGATAACGTAGTTATAGGTATTATCTCAAAAGATGGTAAAGAAGCAACTGATTTTGCTCGTGCTATTCGTGGTATGATTGAAAAACTACCTGAATGGATGAAACCACCTAGAGGTCTATTAGGTAAGGGTTTTGCCAAGCGTACAGAGCAGTCATTCATACTTACCAATGGTAGTAAGGTCTTTGCATCACCTGTTAACCCAAACGCTCCTGAGAAGACCTTACGCGGTAAGGCGATAACATTTTTAGTTGTTGACGAAGGTGCGTTCGTTAATTACGTCGATACAGCTTGGACATCAATGGTTCCAGCCCTTTCAACTAACCAAATGCAAGCTAGAAAAGCTAATATTCCTTATGGCACTGTAATACTTTCAACACCTAACAAAACAGTTGGTGTTGGTGAATGGTATTTCAAAAAGTATTCAAGAGCTATTTCTGGTGATGATATTTTCAAACCATTTGTTATTCACTGGCAGTCAATCCCAGAATTGGCTGATGATCCAAATTGGTATAAAACACAATGCGATCTATTTGAAAACGATCCAAAGAAAATTGCACAGGAACTAGATCTAAAGTTCTTACCAGCAGA
>Ga0105102_10000541_pt1 | contig 11450 bp, 14 predicted proteins | sample PPLLaktember2015_FD_87032 | JGI IMG/M metagenome (GOLD analysis project Ga0105102, IMG submission 87032) | Freshwater sediment microbial communities from Prairie Pothole Lake near Jamestown, North Dakota, USA - PPLs Lake P7 Core (6) Depth... | ecosystem: Environmental > Aquatic > Freshwater >...
GAGGATTGATACTGAAAGTACAAATGCGCCCTCCAACCGGTTGTTCTAAAAGCAATACTCATGACTGACAAGGATAAAAGCTGTGAGGAGTTCAAAAGACTCCTCGATATTATTGATGAACTAAGGATCAAATGTCCGTGGGACATGAAACAGACCAACGAGAGCCTCAGGAAGCTTACGATTGAAGAGACTTATGAGCTGGCCGACGCCGTCTCTTCGGGCGACGACGCAGCTATAAGGAATGAGCTGGGAGACCTGATGCTTCACATAGTATTCTATTCAAAAATAGGTTCGGAGAAGAACCTGTTTTCAATGACGGATGTGCTTAAGGGAATAAACGAAAAGCTTATTTACAGGCATCCTCATGTCTTTGGTAAAGTGGAGGTGTCGGACGCTTCAGAGGTCGAAAAGAACTGGGAACATCTTAAGATGAAGGAGCATTACGAATATAAACCGGTGCTCTCCGGGGTTCCGTCATCATTGCCGGCAATTGTCAAGGCAAACAGGATACAGGAGAAGGTGAGAGGTGTGGGATTCGACTGGGAGGTCCGGTCGCAGATATGGGACAAGGTGCTGGAGGAGCTGACCGAACTGAAAGAGGAGATAGATAATCATAACACCGAAAGCATTGAATCGGAGCTGGGGGATGTACTGTTTTCAATTATCAATGCTTCCCGCCTCTATGGGATCGATCCTGAAGCAGCACTTGAAAAAACGAACAGGAAATTCATAAAACGCTTCAACTACCTTGAAAAGGAGACCATAGTAAAGGGTAAATCGCTTCATGACATGAGCCTCGACGAGATGAATGTTATTTGGGATGAAGCGAAGAAGCTGGATTGATATCATTCTTAAAAGACTGCGCCAATAATAGTATAATCGGTTATTCTTCCTTTGTGCGCCTTTGTGCTTTCCTTCGTGTCCTTCGTGGTTTTGGATTTCAGTATTTTACCACGAAGGACACAAAGGTTTACACAAAGGACACTAAGGACTTTTTGATTATCATTTGCTGAATTTGTAGCTCAGCAGCTGATAAATAATCTTGGCTGCAACAAAATCGGGTGCTTTGTTTACTGGAGAGGGACACAATTCGACAACATCGAAGCCGACAACATTCCTGCTTTTTATAACTTCCTTCAGGAAGTTCATGATCTCATAGTATTCAGGGCCTCCGGGTTCGGGTGTTCCCGTCGAAGGCATCAGGGAAGGATCAAAGACGTCGAGATCGATTGTTATATAGACGTTTTCCGTAAGCATGCCGATGGCCTGACTGTATTTTGTCTTATCGAGATATAATTCGTGGGCTAGAAATATCCTCTTTCTGTCAGCATTCGGAATCTCATCCGCGGCCATGCTTCTTATACCGACCTGTACAATGGGTCCGAATTCTGCTATCCTGGCCATAGCACATGCATGATTGTACAGTGAGCCATCATATTCCGGTCTTAAATCAGTGTGTGCATCAAGCTGGAGGAAGGAAAGGTTGCTGAAATGTTCTGAGAATGCTTTGGCCGATCCGATGCTGACGGTATGATTTCCGCCGACGACAACCGGAAACTTATTCTGATCGAGCAGCTCCGAAACCCTGTCATGAACTGTTCCGACAAGTTTCTCGGGAGATCCTTTTTCAACAACCGGTTCAACCGTATGGATCCCGTGAAGATGGGCCTCAGAACCGGTTTCAATGTCATAGAACTCGAGGTTTACCGAGGCTTCCATGATGGCATCAGGACCCTTGTCGGCACCCTTCATCCAGGTACTGGTTTCGTCGTAGGGAACAGGCACGATTATTACCTGTGAAGAGGTAAAATCATATAATACCTCATTTCCGCCGAAATTCATGGATTTATGGTTTTTATCCCTTACTTCTGTGACTTTGCCTTTGAAGGGGATTTCTTCTTTTTGACTTCTTCAGGGGCGACGGCTTCAGTTTCGGGTGCCTCTTTTTCTGGTTCAGCCTCTTTTTCAGGTTCCTCCCTTATGAGCATTCCTTTTTTCTGAAGCAGGTTATACCACAGAATGATCTTCTTTATGTCGCTTAAATATACTTTCTCCCTGGAATAATCGGGAACAACTTCTTCAAAATATCCCCTCAGTTTTTCAGCATCGGCTTTTGAATCGATTGCCGGACCGCCCGATTCCTTCTCAAATAACCTGTCGAGCACTTTCCCGAGCGGAAGGTCCTCTCCTTCAGTAAATACCGAAATATCCTCGAGCGAACTTACCTTGGCAGAGCTGAATGCGCTGTTCCTTCTGCCGGTTTCAATGTGCTCAACAATTATTGCGTTCTTCCCCTGGGCAATAAATTTGAAAAGACCCGGTTCCCCTGAAATTGCCAAAATGTCTTTTAATACCATTTAAATAGAATTTGACTGCAAATTTAATTTTTGTTGCTTAATATATGTTCCGGCAAGACACTTTTTTACAGGATGTCGTCAGTTCATGTTCCTTTCGTTTTTAATCTTCTTGTAGGCTTCATTTACATTCTTGAATTTCTCATCAGCCGTTTTCCTGAACTCTTCGCCGAGATGGCTCACCTTGTCGGGATGGTATTTCATGGCCATTCTCCTGTAGGCTTTCCTGACTTCATCGTCTGTGGCTGAAGGTTCAATTTCAAGTATCTTGTACGATGAATCGGTTTCAGGGATAAACATATTCCGTATTGAAACGAAATCGGAGGATGCTATTCCGAGATATCCCGACATTTTTTCGATAGCCTCGGTTTCAAGTGTGTTAACTGTACCGTCTGCTTTTGATATGTTGAAAAGGAGATGGAGAAGCTGAAGCCTCGATGAATAATCCATGTTCCTGCTTATCTGCATGCAAACGTCCCTTACGGGAATATCCTGTTTAAGGATATCCTTGAGCATCACCAGGGCCTCACTGGCGGCCGATTGTCCGAATTGCCTCACAAAGAACTGCTTGACATAATCCAGTTCTGACTTTACAACCTTATTGTCGGCTTTCATCATGGCCGCAACCAGGACCAGAAGGCTCATTCCGAAGTCGCCCTGTGCCGTGCTCTGAGGTGTTCCGGTGTATGGTGATGTTTGAATCGTGGTGTTGTCAACCATCGAACCCACTAAAAACCCTAGCACTGCTCCCAGCGGGCCGCCCATAACAAATCCAAGACCACCGCCGATCCATTTTCCCAGACTTCCCATCAGTTAAATAATTGTATTATGCAGCTTTATCATTTCTTCATGAATTCCCAGAATCGCCGGGATTATCATTTCGTTTTCCGAATTAAAAATTACAAAATCCGACCGTGTAATCCTCGATTTATCATCAATCTGAATTTTGATCCGTTCAATAACCTGTTCCCTTGTGAGCCTTTTGCTCCTAACCAGCCGCTCAATTCTTTCTTCCATCGGAGTGACGACCGTCACAATCCTGTCCATCATTCTAAATGCACCGCTCTCGAAAAGAATCGCCGCCTCCATTATCGAATAAGGGGAATTCTGTTTTCTGACCCATTCCCGGAATGACCGGAAGACTGCCGGATGAACAACTGAATTTACTTTTTCAAGCAGCTCCTTGTCGCTGAAAATAAGCCTTGCCAGTTCTGCCCGGTCGAGTTTTCCTTCAGGGAAAAGATCCTTCCCAGCAAATGAGTTTATTTTGAGCTGCAGATCCCTGTCACTCTCCTGGATTCTCTTTGCTTCATCATCAGCCGAAAATACGGGTATGCCAAGTACTGAAAACACTTTGCACACAGTGGTTTTACCGCTGCCTATTCCACCTGTAACACCAAGCTTCAAGCTTCTTCCCTTCTTCCTTCTCATCTGACCTTTTTTTCTATGAGAAAGTCGACCTTTGCAGGCGAAACACGCAGGGAGCTTACAAATGGAGGAATATTCCGGAATCCGACAGGGATTTTCTCCGATGAATTAAGGTCGGCCTTTGCAAGGTCGAGAACGACCTCAAAGGGGATATCCTCAAACTTCTTATAATCGCCGATTGCAACCTGCCCCTTAACAGTTACAACATCGGGAAAAATCTTAATGCTTATTGAATCGGGGCAGTTCAGTATCCTGACAGGAACCTTTATTTCGGCTTCAGTAAACTGCTCCACCGGGATCGTGATTATTACCTTCCTTGTAGAAATTGTGCACTCCGCAGGTTCGACAAGTGCAATGCTGCGTATGATTGTCTCATTGACACCCCTGAGCCTCTTGAATTTTGTCCTGACAGCCGTAATTGTATCAAGGATCCGTTTGGGACCTGTAATCTCCGTATTTTCAGGCTCAACCAGGATATTTCCTTTAAGCAGGTACTGCTTTTCAGTAATAACTTCAACATTGGGTTTTACCTCGACCTGCTTTGTAATTATCCTGTCGAAGGAGAAAAACAGGGTATCAGGTTTTATTGAAGCAATTTCACATTCGGTCCGCAGCTGATTTCGAAGCTTTGGAACAAGCCCCGACGTCAGTACATAATAACTGAGGGTCCGGCTCCCCGGAACCCTTCTGTAATTAATTGTAGAGACATCAAGAATTACGGGGGAGCGGTTGCCCGAAAGCTTGAGCCTAAGAATGGAATAACCGGGTCCCTTCAGGTAAAGATCAAGCCTGGCAGGCAAATCTTCTGAAAGAATCCTCCCCTCAGGAATATTTATATACCTGACAGGATATTTTATGTCATACTCGATGTTCTTTTCGAGGGAATTGAGATACCAGAAAACAAAGGATAGCAAGAGAAAGAAACCAAAAATAACAACATCCCTGTCAATGCCGCTTCCTTTTTTCCCGGTAAATTTTTTATACCATATGCTGCCTGGCCATTTCACTGGGATAAGTTAAATTTTTGTTTGCACTTAATCTGCTGAAGGATCCTTTATAAGTGCACTCTTGTCAACCTTGAGCTTAAGATCTCCTCCAACCTCAAGCATCACATGATTGTCCTTCACTTCGTAGATCTTACCGTAAATGCCTCCCGTTGTGATAACCTTGTCACCCTTCTTCAGGGAATTCCTGTAAGTGGTCATCTCTTTCTGCTTTTTCATCTGTGGCCTGATCATGAAAAAATAGAAAATTACGAAGACTGCAAGCAAAGGTAGGAAAGTAACAAGTGCGTTGGGTTGTCCGCCGGAAGTACTCGCCGGTTGTCCCATCAAAAGAATAAAAGCTGGATTGTTCATAGTTATTTGTGATTAGTGATTATTTGTCGATGTCTGGTTAGTGGTTACTCGTTACTCGTTACTGGTTACTCGTTACTCGTTACTGGTTTCCTGTTTTTTGTTGGTTGCAATTCTTAATCTGTTTTATTTCAATAACAATATATTGTAAATCAATATATTTCTATCGAATTTCGATACTTATTTATCGTATATCATTGATTAATTGTTGCATTTCAATATCTCTATTTTATAACTTCTTCACCTCTCAGTCGGATTATTATTTCGCTGAAACAACGTCTGCTGTTATTTTCAGTATCACCACCTCCGTTTTTGAGTTTGAGCGGACGGAGATTGTTTTGGTCTGGATCCCGCTTCTGCCGTTCGAATCAAACACAACCTCAAGGTTTCCCCCCTTACCGGCAGGGATCGGCGACCGGTCATATTTTGGAACAGTGCAGCCGCAGCTGGTCGAGGCCGATTCAATCACAAGGCTTCCTGGTCCCTTATTCTCAAAAGCAAAAATATGAGCCACTTTCTCGCCTTCCACAATCTTTCCAAAATCATGTTCGTATTCCCTGAAGGATATCTCTGCTTTTTCAGCGTTTGCCGGCAATGATGATTCCGGGGTTTTATTGCCGCTTTGCGGAGAGTTGCAACCTGCCAGGATAATCATGAAGGCTGCAAGCGGGAGAATCTCCATTAATTTCATAACCCTGATTGTTCTCTTTTTAGTTTTCAATTTTCTCACCGATAAGTCCTTTTCCGGTTTTCTCAAAGAGTCCTTTTTCCCTGATTTCCTTTACAATATTATCAAGAATTCCATTGACAAATGTACTGCTTTTTGAGGTACAGTAGTATTTGGCGATTTCAATATACTCGTTAAGGGTCACTTTCACAGGGATCTCCGGAAACTCGACTATCTCAGTGATTGCCAGCTGCATAACCAGAATATCCATAAGGGCTATCCGTTCTACTTCCCAGTTGGTTGTATTCCTGTCAATAAGTTCCGAATGATGTTTTGTATTGAGAATTGCCTTTCTGAACAGAATTTTCACAAAATCCTCATCCTCCTGATTTTTATACAGGGGCATCATATAAGCGTTGCTTCCGCTTTCGGCCTTGAATTTCTTCAGGGTTTTCTCAATCATCACCGTTACATATTCGGTGTCGTCATTCCAGTAAATGCTCTGTTCCTCAAAGTTTGACTCCAGATCCTCCGAACCTGCAAAAAGTTTTGTAATGAGATTGATGACGAACTTCCTGTCGGAGGCATAACTGTATGCTTCCGCTGACATGTATTCATCATATTTGTCCCAGGCCAGCATTTTATTATACAATAGTCGGGGAATATGAAGATAATTAACCCACGAAAGCTTCCTTGAGGATATGTAGTCATTGAAAGCCTTGTTCTGACGGAGCTGGGAAATTACCTGGTTATCAACAAATCGCCTTCTGGGATTAAGATCCTCCGGGGTCGGCATTCTTTTCTGAAGGGCCTGGTCGATTTTCTCCGAAGCAATATCGGCTACCTCAAGGACGAGAAGAAGCAGATAATGATAGAGGTCGTAGGTTTTCGTGATACTGAACAACAACTCTTTTTCAGCCAGTGCAATATCATCATCCTCCCTGCGGTTGAATGCATACAAGGCCATCAGGGCTTTTATGCGCAATAATCTTCTGCTTATCATTAATAAAGAACCTCAGATTCAGGCAGCAAAAATAACCTTTTTCCTTTACTCTCAAAACATCGGGGTAAAATTCAGGTACATTTGGAGGGTCAGGTATTGTTTTTCAAAATATTTGTTACATTTGACAATCAAAACCATAGCCTAACCTAAACCTAAACCTAAACTGACTCAGAAATGGAAGAAGAAGCCGGAACGAAGGAAGTCATAAACGGGAGTAACGAGAAAATTGTCAAGGAAGAGATTTACACAAAGGTTGTAAGAGCGGGGAAAAGGACCTATTTTTTCGATGTGAAGGCTACCCGGAAGGAAGATTACTATCTTACTATCACTGAAAGCAAAAAGCGCCTCGGCAAGGAGGGAAAGATCTTTTATGAAAAGCACAAGATTTTCCTTTACAAGGAGGATTTTGAGAAATTTGCCGACGGACTTACGGATGCCGTATCATTTATTGGCAACGGCATAAATGGCGTAAAACCCCAAACCTCACATTCAGAATACGAGACAAAAAAGGAACCTGCCGATCTTTCTGCCAGGGAATTTACAAACATTGATTTTGAAGACCTTGGGAAAAAATAAGAAGCAACTTTCTGAATGGTTCAATATATACTGCTGATATTAGCAATAATTTTCATCATAGTTGGTATAATCGGATGTCTGGCACCTGTTCTGCCCGGACCCCCGCTTAGCTATGCCGGTCTGATACTGCTGCATATTTCGAGATTTGCCGACTTCTCAAATACCCTTTTAATCATACTTGCCGCAATAGTTATTGTCGTGTCGGTCCTGGATTATATTGTACCTGTCTGGGGAACCAGGAAATTCGGAGGATCAAAGTATGGGACCAGGGGAGCTACTGTCGGACTCGTTATCGGGCTGTTCCTGGGTCCGCTGGGAATAATCATAGGGCCATTCATCGGGGCTGTTGTCGGAGAACTTATCTTCAAGGATGATATGAAATATGCACTCAAAGCCGGGTTCGGCAGCCTGCTTGGTTTTCTTACGGGTGTCGGGTTAAAGCTTGCGACATCGTTCGCGATAACGTGGTTTTTCGTTAAGGAGTTGGTTGCATAACGACTCACGACTCGCGACTCACGACTCACGACACACGATAAAAAATATTTCTTGAAAATTTTCCGGTTTTTCTTGATCCGTGTATTGTAAGTCCTGAGTCGTGTATCGTCAAGATCCCAGAGTTGCGACCATCACCGCCTTGATTGTATGCAGCCGGTTCTCCGCCTCATCAAACACCACGGAGTGTTTTGATTCGAACACATCTTCCGTAACCTCCAGTCCGTCAAGCCCGAATTTCTGAAATATTTCTTCCCCCATCTTTGTTTCCCTGTTGTGGAAAGCAGGAAGGCAATGCAGGAACCTGACATCAGGGTTTCCGGTCTTTTCTAATACAGACATGTTAACCTGGTATGGCTGCATGAGCCTTATCCTTTCAGCCCATGCCGAGTCGGGCTCGCCCATCGACACCCAGACATCGGTGTACAGGAAATCAACACCCTTTACGGCTTCATCCAAATTATCGGTAATATTTATTTTTGCACCGGTCTCCCTGGCAATGGTTTTGCATTCGGCTACGAGATCTTCACCCTGCTGAAAGGCTTTTGGAGCGGCTGTTCTGAAGTCCATTCCCATCTTGGCAGCTCCAACAAGCAATGAGTTGCCCATATTGTACCTTGCATCCCCTAGATAACAGAAGGAGATTTTGTTCAGGGGCTTGCTGCTGTGTTCAATCATAGTCATAAGATCGGCAAGTATCTGTGTGGGATGAAATTCATTTGTAAGCCCGTTCCATACAGGGACACCGGCATATCTGGCAAGTTCTTCGACTATTTCCTGCCCGTATCCGCGGTATTCAATGCCGTCGTACATCCTTCCCAGAACCCTTGCGGTATCCTTCATTGATTCCTTTTGTCCGATCTGTGAACCGCTGGGGCCCAGGTAAGTCACATGGGCTCCCTGATCGAGTGCCGCAACCTCAAATGCACACCGCGTCCTTGTGGACGATTTCTCAAAAATAAGGGCGATATTCTTTCCCTTCAGGAATTGCTGTTCGGTTCCTGCATATTTGGCCTTCTTGAGATCGGCAGCCAGATCGAGGAGGAATTTGATTTCTTCAGGCGTGAAATCGAGAAGCTTCAGAAAGTGGCGGTTACGGAGATTTACTGGCATGGGTTTAAAATGTTTAATGGCTTAAAGGCGTGACGGCGTGAAGGCATGAAGGCTTTAAATCCAGGAATTCATAATTCTTAAGTCTTTAATATCAGGACAAATTTATAAAATTTTAGTTAAACACTGATGCCGCAATGCCTTTACGCCTTTAGGCCTTAATGCCTTCACGCCATAACGCCTTCATGCCTTCACGCCTTTTCTTCATATTCCATTGTTATCTTCGACCCATATTTCTTGTCTGCCAACTTGAATGCTTCCGTGATCACACTCATTCTTCCACCCTTTTTGATAAAACTGAGACATGCTTCAATTTTGGGAGCCATGCTGCCTTTCGAAAAGTGTCCCTCATTCAGATACTTCAGTGTATCGGCATAATTCAGGAATTCCTTTATTTCCTGGTCAGGCTTCTTGTAATTAATGTAGATATAGGGGACATCGGTAAGAATGTAAAATTCGTCAGCCCCTATCATTGTTGCCAGCAGCGAGGATGCATGGTCCTTGTCGATGACCACCTCGGCAGGCCTGACATCATTTTTTTCATCGAGATAGACAGGGACTCCCCCACCTCCTGCTGCGATGACTATGTTCCCCTCAATTGCAAGATTGCGGATTATGGAATAATTCATTATATCGACCGGTACTGGGGAGGGCACGACCCTTCTGAATCCTCCGTCCATCTTCACTTCCTCCCTGAATACCCACCCTTTTTTTTCAGCAAGCCTGTCAGCCTCTTCACTTGAATAGATTTTCCCTATCCTCTTCTGGGGATCGTTGAAAGCCGGATCATCTTTATCCACAACGACCTGTGTTACAATGCATATGACATTCTTTTTTATACCGTGCCGGTTAAGCACGTTCCTGAACATTCTTTCGATCATATACCCTATCCCGCCCTGGGAATCTGCCACACAGATATCCACGGGCATCTGGGCAATACCGTACATCTGCTCCCCGGCATCATTCCTCATCAGAATGTTTCCCACCTGCGGACCGTTTCCGTGGGTGATTACCAGATCGTAACCCTCATTGATAAGAAATACAAGGTTTTCGAGCGTAAGGGTAGTATTTTCTTCCTGCTCATCAATAGTCCCTATCTGATCACCCCTCAGCAATGCATTTCCTCCAAGTGCGACGACGGCAAGCTTCTTTTTCATAATTAACATCGGGATTTGAAATGTTTTAATAAAATCTCCGTTTCTATCCTGTTTAGAAACTTGTTTTATCAGGTACAAAGCTATTAATTTCCGGGAATTGGCCCTTGGCAGATCAATCACTGAAACAGGTTGCAAAACATGTTAAACAGCATAATATTGATTCCTATACATAATTATAAGTGAGCCTGATACAAGTTAAAAAAAATAATTACATTTGCATCTTTCCAATTAAAATGAAGTTGGTGAGATCCGTTAGGGCACTCCTTTTTACATTAGTTTTCATTTTAACCGTCAGCTCCTGCAAAAAGTTCGGAGGCAAGAATCTTGAACAGGGAGAGATTCACTATGACGTCACTTATGAAGGCCACGTAACACTGATGCCAAAGGAGCTTATGCCGAGAAATCTGGTAGTCTCGTTTAAGGATGACAACATAATATACGAGCTAATTTCTCCCTTCGGCAATTCAGGGATCACCAATCTCTCAAATCCGTCAAAGGAGATTTACGACACATACCTTAGCCTCTTCACGATTAAATATTTTTATCCGGCAAAACCTGGTGAGATATATCCCGGCTTTGAGGCAATGCGCGGTATAATTGTTAAAGAGACCACAAAATCTTCTGTTATTTGCGGCTTCAATTGTAAAAATGCAGAAGTCACCTTCCCGTTCGACCGGTCCAGGGTCTATAATGTATGGTACACTGACGAGATACCTGTAAAGAATCCCAACACCTGCACTCCATTCAGTCAGATTGATGGGGTACTTATGAGTTTTTTCTTCTTCATCGGCCGGTCGGAATTTCACTTTACGGCGCAGAATGTTTATCAGAAGGAGATTCCTGATAAAACATTTGAAAGGAGGGAAAAATTCAAGAAGGTTTCCAGAAACGATATCAATAAGTTTATCAATAAAATGGTAAGCCTTTAGATAAGATATCACCATCCGTAGAGCGGATTTGACTTCGTCGAGCTCGTTCCGCTGAAGCGGAACTCGGTTGCAATCACCTATAATAACCTGGACATAGTCCGGCTTAATATCGCCCCATACGGGGCTTGAATATCATTGGGTTACCATTAGGGACGGGCGATGCCCATCCTTAGACTATTAGAGGCCTACGGCCTGCTGTCATAATTATCATCCCAGCTCCCCGAGCTCCGTAGGAGCGCAATATCTTATGGCGGGGCAACGCCCCGTTTATCCGAACCCACACTGTCACCCCAAGCCCCGTCAGGGGCGTTAAAGTTCTCACCCTGGAATCGCGCTGTTTACCCTGCCAGCCCATCTAACTCTCCGTTGGAACCCATCA
>Ga0105102_10000544_pt1 | contig 11430 bp, 9 predicted proteins | sample PPLLaktember2015_FD_87032 | JGI IMG/M metagenome (GOLD analysis project Ga0105102, IMG submission 87032) | Freshwater sediment microbial communities from Prairie Pothole Lake near Jamestown, North Dakota, USA - PPLs Lake P7 Core (6) Depth... | ecosystem: Environmental > Aquatic > Freshwater >...
CGATTTCCGGGGTCCTTCATAGATTTTCATGATCAGTAACCTGATCCTTTTAATTAGACCGGCCAATTTAATAATTATTAAATTTATGAATTCTTTATTTGAGTATTTTATGTTCAGAAAAATAAACTCCATGATTCTGATTGCCGCCAGTTCTTTGGTGCTTTCAGCTCAGATTGATGACAAATCAGCTGATACAATCTCCCTCCTTTTTATTGGAGATATCATGGGTCATGATGAACAGATATTGTCGGCTGAAAACAGTGAGAATCAAACCTATAACTATAATGATGTATTTCAGTACGTGAAGGATGAAATTTCGGAGGCCGATATAACTTTTGCCAACTTCGAGGTGACCCTGGGCGGCCCGCCTTACAAGGGATATCCGGCTTTCAGCTCTCCTGCTTCACTCGCTTCAGCATGCTTCAGTGCCGGGATTGATGTGCTTGCCACTGCCAACAATCACGCTGCCGACAGGGGTAATAATGGCATTCTGAACACAATCTTCAGGCTCGACAGCATCGGAATACCCCACACAGGAACATTTACAAGCAAAGCCGCAAGGGATACCCTTTATCCCATGATTATCAAAAAAGATGGATTTTCACTTGCATTACTAAACTACACTTATGGGACAAATGGCATCAGGGTCCCTCCTCCTGCAATTGTAAACATGCTGGAAAAGAATAGTGTAACAGATGATATCGAAAAGGCAAGAACCATGAAGCCAGATGCAATAATCCTTTTCCTCCATTGGGGTACAGAATATGACACAATCCCATCAAAAACCCAGACCGAACTGGCAGATTATTTTTTCAGCCTTGGGGTGGATCTGATAATAGGTTCTCATCCCCATGTCCTGCAGAGAATGGAATGGACCAGGAACGATTCCATTATGAAGGACAGGATTGTTGTTTACTCCCTTGGAAATTATGTTTCTAACCAGAGGACTATCAGGCGCGACGGAGGGGCAATGGTCAGGATCGGACTGATAAAAAAAGCGGATTCCCTGTATGTTTCTGATGCCGGTTACTACCTTACCTGGGTATATACCCCTTTGGAAAACAACAAAAGGAAATTTTATGTTCTGCCATGCTCCAGGTTCGAAAACAGGCCTGAATTCTTCACAAGGCCAACTGATTATCAGAAGATGAAGCTGTTTATCCGGAATTCCAGGAGCCTGCTTTACAATCAGAATATCAATATAAATGAATTGATTTATTATGAAGGCGGGTGGATGTATTGAAATATATTCCTATAATTGCATAAGCAATTTGACCATTAATCAGTTCCCCGACTATCTTTTATGGATAACTCAATAGCCCTTCTGTCAGTCACTGCCGTTTCGCTCGGATTTATCCACACAATTCTGGGACCCGATCACTATCTGCCGTTCATAGTGCTGAGCGAAGCCAGAAAATGGACCACAAAAAAGACAATGTTCATTACATTCCTATGCGGGCTGGGGCATGTTTTAAGCTCGGTTATCCTTGGTCTGGTTGGAATTGCCGTTGGCATTTCAGTCAGTAAGCTTGTTTCAGTCGAATCGTTCAGGGGAAATATTGCTGCCTGGCTCTTCATAGCATTCGGGCTGGTCTATATGATCATCAGCATCAGGAACCTCTACAAAAAGCGGAAACACTCACATCCGCATTACCACATGGGAGGAGACAAACACATCCACGAACATAATCATATTGAAGAACATACTCATGTTCATGAAACTGATGCGGCCCGAACTACGCCATGGATACTTTTTCTGATCTTTGTTTTCGGTCCGTGCGAACCACTGATCCCCATACTCATGTATCCAGCCGCCCAAAACAATATTCCGGGGGCAGTACTGGTATCTCTCCTCTTTTCAGTTGTTACAATTGGCACAATGATGGGGATCGTTCTTGCATTCAAACTGGGCCTGAGCAAGATTAACCTCAAGCCTGTTGAGAAGTACAGTAATCTGATTGCCGGAGCAATGATCTTTTTCTCTGGTATTGCAATCCGGTTTCTTGGTCTTTAATTCCTTACTCATTTACCTGCCTGAAGAGCAGGTTCACTTCCGGATCAGCCATTAACATCTTTATTTCTCCCGTTTTTACAGTCAGTTTTGTTACCCTCTCTGATATTTCAATATTCTTCCTGTTTATCCCCTCCTGTGAATCAATTAACAGATCCAGCGGAAACCTGAAAAGGAATTCCTGCTTTTGTACGATCGATATTTCAGCATTCCCCCTCTTGTCTGGCGGGGTGAATGATATCTTAAGGTCAGGCTGACCGGGTATCTTAAGCCACTGGTAAAAGAAACCGCTGAGGTCCTTTCCGCTGGTCTCTTCCATCACTTCCTCAAAATCTGAAGTGATTGCATTTTTATTCCTGAATTTCCCGTAGAATGATCTCATTCCTTTCCAGAAAGTCTCATCACCAAGCTCATTCCTGAGCATGTGGAGAACCCACGAGCCTTTCTGATATGAATTAGGGCTGAGCAATCTCATGAGGTTCGTTACAGTTGTATCGATAACCGGACGGGGTGATCTTAGATAATACCTTATTACCTGGTCGCGGTCAGTTTTCATCTCCTCAACAAGACTTTCCCTTCCGTAGTTCATCTCCAGATAAACCGATGTCAGGTATGTTGCAAATCCCTCACTCAGCCATATATGGTGCCAGTCGCTTTCAGTAACGGAATTACCAAACCACTGGTGCGCCACTTCATGGGCAATAAGTCCCTCGGCCCTGCCTTTGCCTGTTACGGAATTCTCGCTGTAAAAAATTGTGCCTGCATTTTCAAGTCCCCCGAAAATCGTCTTTGATTGTACATTGGCAAGTTTCTCATAGGAGTAGGGGCCTATAAGTTCGCTGAAAAAACCAAGTGGTTTTGTTGCGACCGCATAATCATTATACCCTTCTTTCCTGTTCTCTTTAAAAACATAGGTCCATACAGGTATGTTTTCCGGAGTACCTTCAAGCCTGAAATCGAATTCCGCGGCACCGAAAGCCATTACTTTTGTCGCAAGGGGCACCTCCTCCTTCCAGTGACTGAGTTTCAACCCTCCCCCGAGATGGCACTCTTCGGCCAGATATCCGCTCGCTACCACTTCATAATGAGCCGGCGCTGTAATGATGAAATCGACAGTTGCCTTATCGTAAGGATGATCAATGCATGGCAGATAATTGCCTGCCCGGTCGGGCCAGTGATCAGCGAAGAATGACCTGTTGCCAAATTTGTTTTCCGAGATTATAAGTCCGTCGGCAGGAATACCATGGTACTTTATTTTCACCGTACACCAGGAACTTGCTGTCATCGCCCTGTCAACCGTTATCCTAAGCTTGTTCTGAGTATGGGTCCACTTAATTCCATTTTCCCTTATAGACACAGAGTCAACAACCATTCCCTTGCCATCATCCCTGAGGCACTTGAGGTCAAATTCCAGAAATGATGCATCGCCCCTCAAGCTAATTGAAATCTCAGCCTCCCCGTAAATGATGTCACTTGAATCAGAGATCGAAATACTGAATGTGTAGTTAAGCACATCAATCAATGGGTTTCTTTTGTACCCGTCATCAGCAGATAAATGAAGTGCTGAGAATAAAAACGAAAGTATTGTGAAGATTCTTTTCATGGGTCAGACTATAATTCTTCAAAGTTAAGAATGATTTTTATGTCATTAACCTGCAACACGCAACTAGCACCCCGCAACTTGTTTATATTTGCTTTTAATTATTAGCTTTGCAAAAACAGATGTCAGCTGATGAATTACGATTACAATACCCAGCGAAAAAGAATGGCCCTTCCTGAATATGGCAGGAATGTCCAGAAAATGGTTGATCACATTAAAACAATTGAAGACAGGGATGAACGGAACCGTGCTGCCAAGACGATAATCCAGATCATGGGAAACCTGAATCCCCAGATTCGTGATATCGGAGATTTCAAGCACAAGTTATGGGACCATCTTTCGATAATTGCCGATTTTAATCTCGACATAGATGCCCCTTTCCCGCCTCCTGAGGCCTCCAAATTTGTTGAAAAACCACAACAGGTACCCTACAGGCAGGGTGATATAAGATATCTCCACTATGGACGTATTATCGAACTTATGATCAATGCCGCCTCCGAGATGGAGGATGGTGTTGAAAAGGAATATCTCACCAACCTTATCATCAACCAGATGAAGAAATCGTACATCACCTGGAACCGCGGTCAGGTAAGCGATGAGGTGATAATCGGCGATATGAAGCTTCTGTCGCGCGGCCGCCTTAAAATGACCGACGGCATCAGGATCCTTGAAGTAAGGGAACTGGTCCCCCCGGTCAAAAAGAAACCACAGCAGGGCAAACCTCACGGCAAACAGCAAAATAAACCATTCCTCAGAAAAAAAGTACATAACCGGCATTAATGGGTAGTTTTATTGTCCAGGGAGGTAAACCGCTGAAAGGCGAAATTACTCCCCAGGGAGCAAAAAATGAGGCTCTGCAGATTATCTGTGCAACGCTTCTGACACCCGAAAAAGTTACAGTAAGCAATATTCCGGACATCAGTGATGTCAACAACCTTATTGACCTTCTGGGTTCCCTCGGTGTTAAAATCACAAGGAAAAGCAGGTCGGAAGTTTGTTTCGAGGCAGGCAAGATCGATCTCAGTTACCTTCAGACAGCCGGTTTCAGAACCCGTAGCGCCAGCCTGCGGGGTTCTATAATGATAGTAGGGCCCCTTCTGGCACGCTTTGGAAGCGCTTTTATACCAAAACCAGGCGGTGACAAAATAGGACGCCGCAGGGTCGACACCCATTTTACAGGTTTTCAGAAACTTGGGGCCAGGTTTGAATTCGACACCCTGGATCCGTTCTACAAGGTTGAGGCACCCTCACTAACCGGTGCCTATATTCATCTTGATGAAGCCTCGGTAACCGGTACAGCCAACATAATAATGGCCGCTGTTCTGGCAAAAGGCAGGACCACACTATACAATGCCGCATGCGAACCCTACATCCAGCAGCTTTGCCGGATGCTGGTCTCTATGGGAGCAAAAATCGACGGTATAGGATCCAACCTGCTGTATATCGACGGAGTCAGTGAACTTGGCGGATGTCATCACAGGATACTGCCCGATATGATCGAAATCGGATCATTCATGGGGCTTGCCGCCATGACCGGTTCAGAACTGACAATAAAAGATGTCTCATATGACAACCTTGGAATCATACCCGATTCCTTCCGGCGGCTCGGGATCAGGTTCGAAAGAAATGCTGATGACATATTCATTCCGGAACAGGAGCACTATGAGATAGAAACATTCATCGACGGTTCCATTATGACGATAGCCGATGCTATCTGGCCTGGATTAACACCTGACCTCCTGAGCGTATTCCTTGTCACGGCGACGCAGGCCAAGGGAGCCGTGCTGATCCATCAGAAGATGTTCGAGAGCCGGCTCTTTTTTGTCGACAAACTCATAGATATGGGAGCCCAGATAATCCTGTGCGACCCTCACAGGGCAACCGTCATCGGCCTCGACAAAATGATAAGGCTCAGAGGCACCACAATGTCGTCACCTGACATCAGAGCCGGGGTGGCCTTGCTTATCGCCGCCCTGTCGGCCGAGGGCAAAAGCACGATCCACAATATTGAGCAGATCGACAGGGGATATCAGAACATCGACGAACGGCTGAATGCGTTGGGGGCGGAAATTATAAGGGCGTGACGGCGTCACGGCGTAGCGGCGTAACGGCGTGACGGCGTAGCGGCAGGAAGACCTTCCAGAGGTGGATTCTTTAGCTGCCTTCTTGCCTTCTTGCCTTCTTGCCTTGATGCCTTAATGCCTTAATGCCTTAATGCCTTTACGCCTTTACGCCTTTACGCCTTTATGCCTTCATGCCTTCACGCCTTTTCTTTCTGTCAATTTGTCAATCATTTCCCCTTGGCAGTAATTTTGCTTGACAAAGAGTAATAATTGGAAAAATATCAGAGTGATGGTTAAGAAAAAGTTTTTCGGAACAGATTCCGGCAAGGATAGTAATGCAACAGAACCAACTGAAAATAAAAATAATACAGTCAGCAATCCTGAAGGTGAAGTGAAATCCGATGAACTCTCATCAGGTGAGGTTTCAGAAGAGAAACCTTCGGAAACCGGAACTGAAAAAGAACAGGCACCTGACAAAAGAATACAGGAAGAGAAAGAATTAATGGAAAAACTGGCAGAGATGCAGGACAGATACCTGAGGCTATCGGCTGAATTTGACAATTACAGGAAACGGACCCTGAAGGAAAAAATGGATATATCTAAATATGCGGGCGAAGAGCTTATAAAAGATATACTTCCGGTAATGGATGATTTTGAAAGAGCGCTTAAGCATATTGAAACTTCAGGGAATACTGAAGGGATAAAGGAAGGGGTGGACCTTATTTATCTCAAGTTGTCCGAATTCCTCAAACGCATCGGAGTTAAGGAGATTGAATCACTCAATGGCGATTTCAACGTCGATCTTCACGATGCTACGGCAAAAGTCCAGGTTTCCGAAGAAGACAAAAAGGGGAAGATAGTGGAAGTCCTTCTTAAAGGCTATTATCTGAAGGATAAGGTATTAAGGCATTCAAAAGTTGTTATAGGCGAATAGATAAATTTGCTTCAATAAATCCTGGGAATCAGGAAAAAATGAATCAGGGATGGAAAAAAGAGATTATTATGAGGTGCTTGGCGTATCGAAGGAAGCTTCGAAGGAGGAAATCAAGAAGGCTTACAGAAAGCAGGCATTGAAATATCATCCCGACAAGAATCCCGGTGATAAGAAGGCTGAGGAGAATTTCAAGGAAGCAGCCGCAGCCTACGAGGTTTTAAGCAATGATGAAAAACGTGCCAAATACGACCGTTACGGGCATGCCGGACTGGGAGGTGCCGGAAACGGATTCGGCGGCGGCGGCATGACAGTCGAAGATATCTTTTCATCATTCGGTGATATCTTCGGAGACGCCTTCGGCGGATTCGGAGGTTTCGGAGGTTCAAGGCGGAACAGCGGCAGAAGGGTCAACAAGGGAAGCAACCTCAGGGTAAAGGTGAAACTCGACCTTCAGGAGATTTCAGCCGGTACTGAGAAAAAAATCAAGGTAAACAAATATGTGACATGCAGTTCGTGCAACGGCTCGGGAGCAGCCGACCAGAACAGCATGACAACCTGCACGACATGCAGGGGCTCCGGTCATGTGACCCGGGTCACAAACACTCTGCTGGGCCAGATGCAGACAACTCAGGTATGCCCTTCATGCAACGGTGAAGGCAAAATGATAACAAAGAAATGTACGGCATGTTACGGTGAGGGCATTGTTCAGAAAGAGGATATCATCAAGATAAATATCCCCGCAGGAGTTGCAAAAGGCATGCAGATGAATGTCGAGGGAAAAGGAAACGCGGCAAGACGAGGCGGAGTGAACGGCGACCTGCTTGTTGTAATCGACGAGGAGGAACACCCGTCCCTGATCAGGGAAGGGAACGATCTGATATATAATTTGTTCATAAGCATACCCGATTCAATACTCGGGACAAATGTTGAAGTTCCTACAGTCGAAAACAATGTAAAAATCAAGATAGAACCTGGCACCCAGCCTGGCAAGATTTTACGCCTGAGGGGAAAAGGACTTCCCGAAGTCAATGGCTACGGCAGGGGCGACCTGCTCGTCAATGTAAACGTATGGATCCCGAAAAGCCTTACAAGGGAAGAGATGAAGACAATCGAAAAAATGAAGGACAGCGACTCATTCACCCCCAGGCCCGACAAGGACGACAAGGGCTTCTTCGAAAGGATGAGAGGATATTTTCAATAAAAACCCAAGGAGTTTTATATATTTACACCTCTTATGTAAATATATCGGACTCTATGGCACTCTTTGAAGCTAGAAACATCACCAAACAGTTCGGTACCCAGTATGCTCTTGACAATGTAAGCATCTCTGTACCCGAACAATGCATTTTCGGCCTGCTCGGACCGAACGGCGCCGGAAAAACAACCCTTATAAGGATTATCAACCAGATCACCGGTCCCGACTCGGGAGAATTATTCCTCAATGGCAATAAGCTCAAACCCGAAGATGTAATGTCAATCGGATACCTTCCTGAAGAAAGAGGATTATACAAGAAAATGAAAGTCGGGGAGCAGGCATTATACTTCGCCCAGCTTAAGGGCCTCTCAAAGGCTGAAGCAATGAGAAGGCTGAAATACTGGTTCAAAAAGCTCGATATCGTCGACTGGTGGGGGAAGAAAGTCGAAGAACTCTCAAAGGGAATGCAGCAGAAGGTCCAGTTCGCAACGACAGTGCTTCATGAACCCAAACTTCTGATCTTTGATGAACCCTTTACCGGTTTTGATCCCGTGAATACAAATGTCATCAAAAACGAAATACTTTTTCTCAGGGAAAGGGGTGCCACCATAATTTTTTCGACCCACAATATGGAATCGGTCGAAGAACTTTGCGATAATATAACCCTTATCAACAAGGCAAAAACCCTCCTGGAGGGAAAAGTAAGTGACATCCGCAGGAAATGGGCCGGAGAAGAATACGACATTGTGTTCGAAGGAGATGCAGTAATGGAGGGAAACGGCAGCTACAGCATCCTCCACAGGAAGATAGAAGACAACAAGTGCAGGATAAGACTGAAAACAATGACAGGAACAGATACGAATGAAATCCTCAGCAACGCAGTCAGGTCAGGTAAAGTACTCTCATTCAATCCTGCCCTGCCCTCAATGAATGAAATATTCATAAGGGTAGTTGAATCCAGAAATTAATTCATAAACCAACCGACCTAAACAATTAAATATGAATAAAATAAATATCATTATAAAAAGGGAATACATGACCCGGGTACGTAAGAAGTCATTTATCATAATGACGATTCTGGCACCCATTCTGATGGCAGCCCTTATTATTGTTCCTACACTTGTGATGGTCAACCAGGACCAGGACTTTAAAAAGATCGCGGTGGTTGAAGACAATTCGGATCTTTTCAAGGGAGCAATAAAGAATACCGATAACATGGAATTTGTTTACCTCGATAATGTAAAGGTGGATGATCTTAAAAACTCATTCGAACAGGCTGGTTATTACGGCGTGCTGTATATATCACCAGAACTTATAACAACCCCGAATGCAATTGAGCTTATTTCAAAAAAACAGCCTCCGATCGCGGTTCTCCAGCATATTGAAAATTCCCTCGAAAAAGAGATCGAAAAGCAGAAGCTCATGACATACAATATCGAGAATCTCGATGAAATAATGAAGAATGTTGACACGAAAGTTTCTGTTCAGACAAAAAAGATAGGTGATGCGGGGGAAGTAAAGGACACAAGCACGGGTATTGCAATGGCGCTTGCATATATTGGCGGTTTCCTTATGTACATGCTTGTCTTCATGTTCGGTTCCCAGGTGATGAGGGGAGTCATCGAGGAGAAAACAAGCAGGGTTGTTGAGGTAATCGTTTCATCGGTAAAACCTGTCCAGCTGATGATGGGCAAAATAGTCGGCATTGCCCTGGTAGGGCTTACCCAGTTCATGATCTGGATTGTCCTTACTATAGCCATTACAGGTGTCCTTAAGGCAACTGTACTGAAAAAGTCGGATATGACCGAAGTCACCCAGAATATGACAAAGAGCCTGATGACCCCGGAACAGCAGGAAGCTGCAGCAGCCCAGCCGGCACAGGTCAATCCTGATTTTGCCGAGTTCAGCAAACTGTTCGACAGTGCAATGAATCAGCCATGGGGACTGTTTATCCTTTCATTCATTTTTTACTTTGTCACGGGTTATCTTCTCTATGCTTCAATTTTCGCAGCAATTGGATCGGCAGTCGACAATGAGACCGAAACCCAGCAATTTATGCTCCCCGTCACAATACCTATAATACTGGCGCTAATGGTCGCCATGGGAACAATGCAGAATCCTGAAAGCTCCCTGTCCTTCTGGTGCTCGATTATTCCGCTTACTTCCCCGATAGTTATGATGGCCAGGATCCCGTTCGGCGTCCCGGCGTGGCAGCTGGCAGTCTCGATGGCGCTGATGGTGGTCACCTTTATTGTATTCGTATGGATGGCAGCCAAGATCTACCGTACCGGAATCCTGATGTACGGAAAGAAAACCTCGTGGAAGGAGATGTGGAAATGGCTCAGGTATTCGGGATAGGCATCAGGCATCAGGCGTCAGGCGACAGGCTTTTATGTTAAATGCCTCCTGACGCCCGACGCCCGACGCCATTTAAAAAAGAAGTATTTTATTTTATATCGATATGTCAAAAATACTTGTTATAGACGATGAGCGGGCTATCAGGAACACCCTGAAGGAAGTCCTGGAATATGAGAAGCATGAGGTCGATCTTGCAGAAGACGGACCATCGGGCCTTGAGATTTTCAATGCCAATTCATATGATATTGTCCTTTGCGATATCAAGATGGCAAAAATGGATGGCATTGAGGTGCTTCAGAAAATATATGAGACCTCTCCTGAAATACCTGTTGTAATGATCTCCGGCCACGGGAACATCGACACCGCCGTTGAAGCTATAAAGAAGGGAGCTTTTGATTTTCTTGAAAAGCCCCTCGATCTGAACAGGCTGTTGATAACAATCCGGAATGCCACCGACAAATCAACTCTCATTACTCAGACACAGGTGCTGAAGAACAAGGTCAGCAAAATGTACGAAATTGTCGGTGAATCGGAATCTATCAGAAAGGTCAAGGAGATGATCGACAAGGTTGCTCCCACCGAGGCACGTGTGCTCATAACAGGCGCCAACGGGACAGGCAAGGAACTGGTGGCTCACCAGATTCACGAAAAAAGCAGCAGGGCCAAAGGTCCGTTTGTTGAGGTCAACTGTGCGGCCATCCCCTCTGAGCTTATAGAAAGTGAACTTTTTGGTCACGAAAAAGGTTCGTTTACCTCCGCGATAAAGCAGAGAATAGGCAAATTTGAACAGGCCAGCGGGGGTACACTGTTCCTTGATGAAATCGGTGACATGAGCCTTTCAGCACAGTCAAAAGTCCTCAGAGCCCTCCAGGAAAGCAAGATAACCCGTGTGGGATCGGACAAGGATATCCATGTTAATGTAAGGGTGGTTGCAGCAACAAACAAAAACATCAGAAAGGAGATTGAAAACAACACCTTCAGGGAGGACCTCTATCACAGGCTGAGTGTTATCCTCATTCACGTTCCGACGCTCAACGAGCGGTCAGACGATATCCCTCTGCTGGCGGAACATTTCAACACAGTAATCTGCGGTGAATACGGGATGAGCAGAAAGACAATAAGAAAAGATGCCATAAAGGAGCTCCAGAAGATTGAATGGACCGGAAATATACGCGAGTTCAGGAATGTTCTTGAAAGGCTCATCATCCTTTGCAGGGACGAGATCACCGGGGAGGATGTTGTGGCTTATGCACGCCCGGTTTCAGGTTC
>Ga0105102_10000546_pt1 | contig 11422 bp, 17 predicted proteins | sample PPLLaktember2015_FD_87032 | JGI IMG/M metagenome (GOLD analysis project Ga0105102, IMG submission 87032) | Freshwater sediment microbial communities from Prairie Pothole Lake near Jamestown, North Dakota, USA - PPLs Lake P7 Core (6) Depth... | ecosystem: Environmental > Aquatic > Freshwater >...
ATCGCACTATTAGAAGGAGTGAAGTAATGAAATTTGCAAAAACTTTCATGGTGACGGTTGTGGTTTGTTGGGCAATTCTTGCCTTTATTTTAGCGTCTGATCTTTTGGCAGCCGGGAAAGCCCTAACATTTGACTGTACTCCAGCGGCTGATGCTGTAACAGGTGCGCAGATTCAGATAGGAACTGGGACACCTTTTGATGTGCCTCTTGTTTCAACCTGCGGTAGCGGGGCCGACAAGGTAACCTGTGTCGATCCGGCGAGCAAGACGATATGCTGGCCTGATACCGAATGGCCAGCAGGTGCATTTACGGCCAAGGCCAATGTGCGTAACGACAGGGACACCAGTGGGTACTCGCTCCCTTTAAACGTGCCTGGCATACCTTCCTCCCCTGGGTTGCTAAGGGCTATTCAGCAGTAAGGGGAATAAGGTTTTTAGACTTGGAGAAAGGAGGGTACTGGTGAGATCAATTATTGCAGTTGTAGTTTGTCTGGTTCTGATCGGCTGTTCATCTAAGATTGTCTATGGGCCACGTGGATTGATGGAAGCCTCAAACTACACCATCCACGAAACCCTGGGAACGGATGGTAAGGTGGTTGCCAGAACCTATACGCCGTTTGTCCCCGACAGGTGGTATTCAGATGCTCTGGACAAAATGGCTCCTATGATTAATCAAATACTGGCCATGTGGCAAGCGTTGAAACCAGCGATAACGCCACCTGCTCCTCCGGCACCAGTCCCGGCTCCTGTGCCGCCTATTCCTGCGCCCCCGGTGCCTACACCTACCCCTGTTCCAACACCAACTCCGGTGCCGGGCCCTACCCCGCCCCCGACAGTTTCCGCGGTTTTCGTCTCCTTAGGTAATGTTATTACCTTGGATATGAATACCCTGCCGGGGAGTATGCGGAAGGCTGGTTTCTTAGGAAGTGATAATGCTCTTTACTATACAATGGCACATGTTTATGCGTATGGGCCAGGGCAGCAGATGCCTGATGATGAGAAAGGTAGTTTAGCAGTTTTGAATACTCAGAAGCAGCAGGTTTTCAACTGGTTTGATGCCGAAGTGTTGAAGGTCAGAAGTATGATGCTGGCGAATAAGGCCTTGTCGGTGGTAGCAATATCGAATGATGGAGCTGATAGGTGCGGCTTTAGGCTTGGACCCGCTATTCTGGAACGGCTGAAGGAGTTTGGAGATAGGGTTAGCTTGGGTAGTGTTCTGTCTCCGGAGGAATACTAATGCCAGCAGAAATTTACCACATAAAAGGGTTGGAACGCAGTATCAAAGAAAAACAGGATTCTATTTTAGTGTTAGAACATAGGATCAAATTACTGGAGGATTTGATCTTGGCTAATTTTCATATTCTTTCTGGTGTCCAGCAATATGTCGGATCACTGAATTTAGTATGCAAACCGCCGGAGGAATACTAATGGACCTATGCAGCGCCCCTGAAGACTGCCAGGGTTGCGGTTGGTGCCTGGACGAGGAACAACAAAGAGAAACCATAGCTGCCGCCAAGGGCAAGATCAAAGTCACCCTTAAAAAACGGGAGCGCAAGGATTGCTCCAGCAGGATTACAAATGAATGATCTGACTCTTTACCAACGCTACCGTCCTTATATGAACACATGGGATCTCCTAACTTATGAAACTTATGGGGTGATCTCGACTCTGATTCATATCTGGAGCAAGGCAAACCATGCAGGTGCTGTCTTGCATTTGCCAGAGTACGAGGGGGAAGAGCATCGCAGATGGACGTTGGAAGCTGTGGGTGCGGGTGTAAGGTTGGCACACCTCTCAGACATATTGGCAAAGGTTCATGGAAAGGTTTACTGGCATGCGCTGAAACCTGAGTTTGAGTCATTCCGACACGCTGCTGGATGTTGGGCCTTGACGAAGGCTGGATGTACGCAGTATGACTTTAAGGCTCTGCTTCAAATGGCCTTTGGTGTGGTGTCAGCAGATGCGGCTAAGCTTATCTGTTCAGAGTATTACTTCTTTGGAGCAAAGATATCTGGGATGGTACAAGGAGATCATATTCCAAGTCCATCTGGATTGCCGGAGTTAGGCATTACGTTACCTCCGGTGTTGATTGTTGATAGTGGTCCGGTGGTGCCTCATCCTCCGGTACAACCTTAAAAAGGAGAACAAAGATGAAAAAACCTTTTTGGAAAAGTAAACTTAACTGGACTGGGTTTATAGCTGTGGTGCTTGGATTCTTTACCGATCCTGCTTTCCTTGATTTCATCGATCCGTGGTGGGCCGCTCAGATCTTAAAGGGAACCGGCTTGGTGACGTTTGTCATTTCTCAATGGTTCACTAAGAGAGCGACCTAAACGGAGATATCTTGGAAAATTTTACTTTGGCACACTTTATTATAGAAGCGGTGGTTGGTGCTCTCGGAATGTTAATCGGGGGTTTTATTGTCTATCATAAGATAGAATGGATGATGCTGGCTCTCCAAAAGGAGATTGCTCGTGTTGACAAGGAACAAAAGGAAGAGATGGAGATGGCCTGGGAGAAGATCGACACTCTTCAGACCAAAGAGTTATGCACTGTGGAGAAGCGGGGTTGTAACTATCAGTTTTCCCATATTAAAGAAAGCCATGATGAAATAAAAGACCTTTTCAGGGAATTGCGCGGGGACTTGAAAAGTGAGTTGCAACTGTTACGAGAGTGTATTTCTTCCGCTACTAAGCATCAGTGTTGAGGAGTTTGGATATGGCAAGTCGATCATGTAGAAATAACAATCCTGGAAATATTCGTTTTGGCCCTTTCACAGCAAAGAGGGGCGCAGTTGATGATGGTGAAGGCTATGCTAAGTTTGCTACACCTATGCAGGGTTTAGCTGCTATGTTTGATCTCTTGGCAAGTGAGTCATATCGTCCTTTGATGTTAGTTGATGCTATTAAGCGTTATGCTCCAGCGGCTGATAACAATAGGCCGAAGGAGTATCTTGAGTATGTTTGTCAGCGGGCCGGAACCTCACCTGGGTGGGTTCTTGGTCAGATGGATCCATTTCAACTTCTTAGAGTAGTCGAAGCGATGAGTCGCTTTGAGGGGTGGAGAGCGTGATTGTTGGTTTAAGAATTTACTTAGAGGAGGGAACAAAGATGGCACCGAAAAAGAAGGGTGGAAAGAAGAAAGCACAGCCGAAGAAACAGATGGGACCGGTAGTAACCGGAAAAAAGAAAGGAAAGTAGAGGTGATAAAATGAGTTTAGCTTATCGTTTACAGAAGTTGTTGCGGGAGACTACGTTAGCTGGCCATGTGCTTTACAATGATGTTGCGGCGGCTGACACGACGAGTATTGTTGCGGCTAATAATCTGGCAAACAAGGCACAGACTATCGCAGCTCAGCCGGATGTTCCGAGGAATCTGGTCATCACAGTGGTTGATACAACTCCTGGGATTACTGCAGGCCTGGTGACGATTGTTGGTGTTAATGCTTGTGGTCAGACTGTGACAGAAATCCATGATTGTGCGGCTGGCGCTGGGACTTACACCGGAAGTGTGGCATTTGCTACTATTACTTCGATTACTACTTCGAATTTCACTGCTCTTGGCGGAGCTGGTGACGAGACGATAGCTGTCGGAGTGGGGTTGAAGCTTGGCTTGCCTGTTGATATCCTGGCGAGTGTGTACAAGACGTGTGTTGCTGGAGCTAATGAGGCTGTCGGGACTGTGAGTCTTCCTTATGGGACGATTATTACCACTACGGCGCCTGATAACTCGAGAGATTTCGACATCTGGTACACCTATTACTTAGGTCATCCAATGGCGTAGGCGGATCAAAATTTTGATGCAACTAAATACAGCGAGATTGCCATATGAAGATGAGGAGATGGACGAGCTTATCGCTCGTTGTGCTGCTCATCATGAGGATTTCTGCAAAGTTATCCTTTCCGAAAGGTTTCCTACGGTCTTCTCGCAGTTACACCAGGAGATTTTCAAGATTCTTGATGATCCAACGATCCAGAGAGCGGTCATCGCAGCTCCACGTGGCTTTGGCAAGACGTCTATTGTCAACATTGGGTACACAATTAAGAATATTGTGTTTCGTGACAAGAAGTTTATTGTCCCTATTAGTAATACCGCGTCGCAGGCGGTTCTCCAGAGTGAGAATATCAAGAGAGAATTGCTTATGAACTCGGAAGTTAGGCGTCTTTTTGGGCCTATGAAGAGTGATAACTTCTCAAAAGAAGTGTGGGAGACTGCGTCTGGGACGATGGTAATGCCTCGTGGTGGTGGACAACAGGTTCGTGGTATCCTTTTTGATAGGTATCGTCCGGATCTCATCATACTTGATGACGTTGAGAACAAAGACGATGTTAAGAATCCTGAACTTCGTAAGGCAATCAAGGAGTGGTTCTTTGCTGATGTTTGTAACTCCGTAGATAGGAGTTCAAAAGACTGGCGAATTATCCTCATCGGAACGATTCTCCATGAGGATAGTCTTTTAGCTAACCTTCTGGAAGATCCTAACTGGCATTCAGTTAGATTGGAGCTTTGCGATGATAACTACAAAAGTCACTGGAGAGAATTTATCTCTGATGAGGAAATCAAGAAACTCGCAAATAGTTTCAGGATGCTTGGACTCTTGGATGTATTCTTCCGAGAATACCGTAACCTCCCGATTGCAACAGAGGATGCGACGTTTCAACAATCCTACTTCAAGTATCATGACGAATCAGACACAACCCTCTTCGCCAATGTCGAAAACGTAATTCTTGTGGATCCAGCAAAGACGGTGAAATTGCACTCTGATTACTCAGCCATCGTTGGAGTTGGGATAGACAGGATTCTGGGCAAGATTTACCAAAGAGATTTAGTCTCGGAACGCTTTTATCCTGATGAGCTTTACGATGCTATTTTCGCTATGGCTCAGAGGCTTAATGCAAGGGTTATTGGGCTGGAAGTTACGTCTTTGCATGAGTTTATTACCTTTCCCTTTCGAAATGAGATGATGCAACGGGGACAGTTTTATGAGATTATTGAGCTAAAAGCGAGAGGGAGCAAGGAGGAGCGAATAGCCTCTCTGGTGCCTCTTTACAGGAAAGGAATGATCTCACATAACATACATACATGCACAAGACTTGAGAGTCAGTTGCTTTCATTCCCAAGGGCCCAATACGATGACTGCTCTGATGCCTTTGCCTACATTGTGGAAATGATGGAACTTGGACAAAGATTCTTCGCACCTACCGTTAAAGATCAACAGGACGAGTTTGCTGGCTTGGTGGATGATCCACCATTAAATATAAACTGGAAAGCTATTTAAGGAGGAAAGATCATGGCTATTGTATTAGCTGATGTCGGAGCAGATGAGTTCTTGGGAATTATTTTTAATGATACAAGAACTGGAACAGGGTTTGTTGTTCGTCTTTATACTAATAATCTAACTCCGGCTGATACTGATGTAGTCGGATCGTATACGGAAGCTTCGGGTGGTGGTTACGCTGCAAAGACACTTGACAAAGCGAGTTGGACGATCAATACTGGGAACGATCCAAGTGACGCTACTTATGCTCAGCAGACGTTTACCTTCACTGGGGCGTTGGCTGGAAGTGCGACTGTCTACGGATACTATGTGACTGACACAACTGGGGCCATTCTCCTCTGGGCTGAGCGCTTTCCTGCTGCTCTGACTCCCGCTAATAATGGCGACAACATTAAGGTTACGCCCAAGTTTCAGCTGTCCAAAGGAACTCCGGCTGCATAAGGAGGATTAGATGTCAACTTTACGTGTTAAGAACTTCTCGAAATCAGTTCTTGGTGCAGGCTTAGCCGCTGCTGATGCAACATTAGAGGTTGCGGCTGGTGATGGGATTAAGTTTCCTCTGACTGGAGAGTTTCGGGCAGTGATTTGGTCGGATTCTTATTCGAGTCCTGTGAATGATCCGAATAGAGAGATTGTTACCTTGGAGTTCTCGGGGACGACGGATATCTTTACAATCATTGCGAGGGGAAGAGAGGATACTTCTACCCCGGCTGACTGGTATGCGGATGATCATATTGCTCATACTATTACTGCTGAGAAGATATCAGAGATTGAGGGCTTGATCTACCTCACGCAGTCGAAGACAAATGCCTTGATTAATGGTGCGTGTCAGGTGAAACAGCGTGCTAATGTAACCTTGTCTGGAACGCTTGGTAACTATACCTACTGTCTGGATAGATTGGCTGGAATGATCTCCGGAGCCTCGTTGACAGCTGGGACAATTACTCAAGGGACTGGTCAATATGGCACTACGGATAATGGAAAGACGTTTCATTTCAGTGCTTTTACCTGTTCTGGTGCTCCTGCGAAAGTTAATGTTCGATATAGAATGGAAGCTGCTGATGCTGCCAGATTCTACGGGAAAAATGTCTCTATTTCATGTGTGGTAAGTCATGATGTTGGCTCAGCATTAGATGCTTATGTAACAGTAAACTATGCTGACTCTGCGGATGACTTTAGTTCTGTCACAAATGCTGGGACAAGTGCTACTCAGAACATTTTGAGTGGCACAAAGACAGAGCTTAAGTATGAGAACTTGATCCTTGGTAACTCAGCTAATGGGATCGAGATTATATTTACTGTCGAGTTGACCTCAGCAACTACGAAGAATATGCACTTTGGTGAGATGCAGATTGAGCTTGGAGAGAAGTCAACTGCTTTTGTGTATCCTCTGCTGACTGATACCTATGAGAAGTGTAAGCGATACTATCAGGTATTTGCACCTGGGACAATTGTCTATCCGAGGTTAACAGGGGATGCTGCTGGGGCAGTAGCTCTGTATTTCTCCTTTCAACTTGGTGTTACAATGCGTGCTGCACCGACTATAACAGTCGCGGGGACGTGGGTTTCTACTAACTGCGCCGGGCCTACGGCAGGGATCGCTGCTCCGCAGGGGATCACGCTGTATATTACGGCAGATGGAGCTGGTCTTTGTGACTGTTATCCAGACTCAGCTGATGACACTATTGTCTTAAATGCGGAGCTTTAGGCATATCAAAATTTTGATCCAAGTGAGGTAGATTATGGCCTTTATGACTAAGACAAACTTTGGGTATTCTGTCCTTGATGGTGGTATTCTGATTGGGGCAGGTACTCTTGCGGTGACTGCTGGGACAGGGGCAAGATTCCCTTCGGCTGGTAACTTCCCTTGTGTGATCTGGGATGCTGCTTATTCGAATCCACAACTGGATACAAGTAGGGAGCTTGTCTTGTGCACTTCGAGGTCAACCGACACGTTGACTATTACAAGGGCGCAGGAAAGCACCTCAGCGAAGGCGTGGGATAGTGGATCGAAAGTTGCCATGGTTGTGAGCGCAGCTTTCATTACACAGATTGAGACAGAAATTACCGCAAAAGCTGCGGTAACACAGCCTGCAGCTTACTCATTTACTGCAGACGCTGGTTGGACGGCCGTATTAGCCTGTAAAATAACACTATCCACTACTGGTTATGCCCTCTGGGAAGGACTTATAGCTGGCTCGCCAAACTCAACTCCATGGATCTGTGCTGCTGGTATTCCAGCTGCGTATCGGCCATTACGTGATCAATATGGTCCTTTTGGATATCAATACTCGAATTGGTCTCCATGTAGATTTTATATTAATACAAGTGGTGCAATGGCAATAGATATGTATATAACAACTGGACAGCATTATATAAACCTTTGTGGTTTTACCTACAAGGTAGCATAAACATGTTAGGAACATCTCCTCTTGCGACATATGAACTTGGTGATTTCGCCACGTTGACCCAGGATCCTGCATATACGATGTCCGGAGGGGCGATAGGTGGTGGAACATCTACGACTGATTATCTCCGAGGTGTTGTCTTTGCTATGATTGGTGGTGGCATTGGCGGAGGAATTGCAGATGTGCGTGGTGCCGAGTGGGAGCCCTTCCGAAGACTGGAGACTCTCGGATCGATAATATTCGGCAACATGGAGTTCTATGCTGAGTGGCTAATGGCTGGAGGAGCTATTGGCGGAGGCGAAGGTGGGATTGCTACTGGCATAGCTTTTGAAATGGTAGGTGGAGGACTTGGTGGCGGGTTAGCCGGAATCATGCTGGGACTCGATATCACTCCAGATGGTGGTGCGATAGGTGGGGGAGCAATCTTTCTTGATTGGTGGCTTCAGACTGCGGCAGTTATTTTTGAGATATTGATGCTCGCACCTGAGGTTAAGTTTGATCTTATATCACAATCGGAGATAGTGAAATAATGGAAACTGTAAACGAAAAATCCACTGCTGTGATTCGGATGTGGTTTTATAACCAGGATAGAGTTCCAGCTATTCCTACTTCGGTTTCATACACTCTGCATGATGAATCAACTGGAGACGTTATTATAGCTTCGACGCCAGCTACTACAATGGATTATACAATAGACATTTATATTGGTGCTAGCTATAATACAATTGTCAATGATGCGAGAAATTACGAGACGAAGGTTCTTACAATCACATGGAATTTCGGAGGCGGAATCTCTGGTTACGCTGAATACAAGTATCGAGTTAAAAATCTATCCCAGGTATCTTAGGAGACACTAATGCCTATTTTGTTAACGCCGGAGCAAGGTCAGAGTGGTGGCTCACCACAGCGTTATGAGCTTAGCAATGTTGGAGAATATGCCTATCCGATGAATCTCGACTTTAAGCCTGGCTCCAAGTTACATGAGAAAGTCAAGACTGAGGTTCTAAACAGGGCGAGAGCTGCTAAGAGTGTGATGGAGAAGAGGCATCCGAGTTGGAATGCTATTGATGATATGCTCAATGTTTATATCGAGCCTACTGTTTATGAAAAGGCATTAAAGGAGAAACTTCCGAATAAGCCTATTTCTATTGTCGTTCCGTATAGTTTTGCGACTCTCGAAACGATCTTGACTTATCTGACTATGGCGTTCTTTCAAGATCCGATGTTCCAATATGATGGGAGGGGTCCAGAAGATCTGGTCGGTGCCAAGTTGCTTGAACTAACCATTGACCAGCAGATCAAGAGGAGTCAGGGAGCCCTGGCTATTCATACTATGTTTCGTGATGGAATAGCTTATGGGATCGGCCCAGTAGCTGTTGGCTGGAAGAAGGAGTATGGCAACAGGGTGATCGCACAGCAGCCTAATTTTATGTCCAAGATGGGTCAAGCTCTTGGTATGAGTATGGGAAGAAAGAAGATAACTGTTCCTTCGATTTTCTACGAAGGGACTGAGTTGCAGAACCTTGATCCTTATCAAATCTTGCCTGACGTCAACGTGCCTATTCATTTGGCTGGAGACGGTGAGTTCTTCGGCTGGGTTGAAGAGTCTCCTTTGACACGTCTCCTCACGATGGAGAGCTGGCCAGATACTGATTTGTTCAATGTTCGGTATCTTAAGTTACAACAGGAGCCGACCTGTGAGTTTACCCTTGATCCCTCTCGGCGTGGTTACGCTATGGGGATGAATGAGCGGAGGCAGATGTATGGTGTAACAAATGCAAGAACCTTAGTGCATATGTATGTCGACCTGATTCCTCGTGAATGGGGACTGACGACAAGTGAGTATCCGGAGAAATGGTTCTTTTCGATTGCCGATGGTGCGACTGTTATCCGAGCAAAGCCGATGAATCTGGTGCATAATAAGTTTCCTATTGTGATCGCAGCACCGGATTATGACGGCTACTCGGCCGCACCAGTTAGTAGACTGGAGATGGCCTATGGACTTCAGCACGTTCTTAATTTTCTGTTTAACAGTCATGTGGCTAATGTCAGACGTGCTGTTAACAATATGTTTGTGGTTGACCCATCGCTTATTAACATGGGGGATTTCAATAATCCAGAAGATGGATTGCTAATCAGGTTGAAGAGAGCAGCTTGGGGTCGTGGTGTAACTGATTCTGTCCAGCAACTTGCTGTTAATGACGTGACTAAGAATAATATCTCTGAGGCGTTTGAAATTATGGGCATTACGCAGCGTGTAACTGCTGCGACTGAGAACATGATGGGACTGATGCGTGAGGGGAGTGAGCGCAGAAGTGCGACAGAGGCCAGAGGGACACTGGTCAATGCGATGAATAGGCTCGAAAGGATTGCGAAGTTAATCTCTGTGCAGACCTTTCAGCCGTTAAGTTACATGATGGCGTTTCATACGCAGCAGATGATGTCTCAAGAGACTTATGTGAAGATCGTCGGGGACTGGGTCAAGGAACTGAGTGATGAGCTCGGACCTCAGTTTCAGTCCGGAAGTCGGAGGAAAGTCTCTCCTTTTGATATCCTGGTAGAGTTTGATATTATTCCAAGAGACGGAAGTCTCCCAATGGATGTTGTTGGGATTACTGATAGTTGGATTCAGATCTTTCAGATCATTGCCCAGCAGCCGATCCTAATGCAGGGGTTTGACATTGTAAGGATTTTCAAACATATGGCTCGGTTGATGGGAGCGAAGAATATCTCTGCCTTCACTAAGCCAGACGGTGGAGCACAGATGAATCTCTCAACTGATGAGGCGGTTCAAGCAGAGGTACAAAAGGGAAACCTGGTGCCATTCGCCCAGAAGGGAAAGCCCGGACCTGAGGAGAGTGTATGAACTGGAAAGAGTTCGAAGGCAGTTATTACTGGCAAGAGATTGTAAAGACTGTTAAGGATCGGATAACCTTAATAGAGAAGGATTTGCATAATCCTTTGCAGACACCTGACATTGCTCAGGTTCGCAAGTTTCAGGGTGAGCGTGAGAGTTGTCTCTGGCTTTTGTCTTTGCCTAAGATCATCATGGAGGAGATAAAGAGTGATTCTGAAACGGCTGAGTAGTTATCCAAGTGGAGAGGTTTTTATCTCCAGTGCTGTCTTTGGAGACTCTATGTATCTTGGTCTTCATGGATATGCGGGGATCTATAAGTTTGGCCTCTCTACTAATGTTCTCACAGAGTTAGGATCGCCAGACAGGGATGCTGAGGCAATCCTTTCGCTCTGTGAATACGGTGGGCAGCTTTACTGCACGGTGGAGACATCAGCTAATGGTGTAAACTTTGCTGTGCTGTCGAATGACTCATTTGTCCCAATCACTGGAGCGTCTGGCTATGGCGGGTTTATGGGAGTGTTTGCCGGAGCTCTCTACTTTACAACCTTTCCAAGTACTGTTGACGAAATTCGTCTATGGAGGTATGATGGCGGCTTTGCACTGGTGGCTACATTGTCTGATGCAGCATGGATACCTTTCATTAGTGGTGATACTTTTTATCTTCTCGGCCACTGCGGCAGTCTTATTGCTAATGGCGGCGGGTGCGTCTACTCATCTACCGATGGACGGAACTTTACGAAGGACGCAGCTTTCGATCTGGCCGATACTGAGTATAGCTGCGGGTGTGACTTTAGTGTGGATGGTTGTACTTATTTTGGTACTTCATGGTGGACGGTAGGAAATTCTGGGGGAGCAACTGGTGGCAAGATTTACAAGTATG